>Ga0065721_10003888_pt1 | contig 59553 bp, 58 predicted proteins | sample Mesricmetagenome_FD_59108 | JGI IMG/M metagenome (GOLD analysis project Ga0065721, IMG submission 59108) | Mesophilic microbial community from rice straw/compost enrichment Sample: eDNA_1 v2 (version 2) | ecosystem: Engineered > Solid waste > Grass > Composting > Bioreactor | place: USA: Davis... | reverse complement strand
CGGGGGCAACGGCGGCGCCGAGGCTTCCGCTCCGGCGGCGGCTGCCGCTCCGGAACCGGAGGAGGGCGACGACATGCCGCGCGCCCGCTTCCGCCCGCGCCGCTGACGCGCAGTAGCGGAACACGCAAGCGCACGAAGCCCGGCGGCTCTATGGAGCCGCCGGGCTTCGTGCGTAGAGGCGCAGATAGAGGCGCAGGTGTCCACGGCGACTGTGCCGAACTCTCCCCCAACCTGTAATGGAGAGGGAGGTCCACGCCATGAGTATTCCCACGACACCGCAACCGCCTCCGACGCCAGGCAGCGGCGGGAACCCCTGGCAGAGCGGCGCGAGCGCCACCACGCCGCCTACCAGCGGCGGGACGGTGCCTCCACCGTTTCCGCCCGCCCGCCGGAGCGGAGGCGGAGTGCCCGCCTGGGCCTGGGCCTTACTGGGGTGCGGGGGCTGCCTGTTCGCGGGCATCCCGATCCTGGCTGCCCTCCTCCTCCCCGTGTTCGTACACGCCCGCGAGAAGGCGCGGCAAGCCGCGTGCATGGCGAACCTGAGGCAGCAGAGCAACGCCCTGATGATGTACTGCCTGGACCACGACGGCCAGCTTCCGCCCGCGGCGGTCTGGATGGACGTGAGCGCGGCCTATGCCGGGGGAAGCACCGCCGTGTACCGGTGCCCTGAGGTGAGAAAAACGGCCTCCTTCGGCTATGCCTTCAATGAGCAACTGTCGCAGAAGCCGACGGGAAAGATCGCAAACGCGGCAACGACGCCGCTGGTGTACGACTCGTACGACCTGAGCCGCAACGCCCACGATGACGCCATCAGCATGCCGCGGGCGGGACGGCACCGGAAGGGCAACAACGTCGTGTACGCGGACGGCAGCGTCCGCTTCGCTCCGGTACCGGTACACCCGATGGGCGCGCCCGCCCCCGCGGCGGCGGCGCCGCCGCCCCCTTAGCGCGCTTCCTGACGCGGGGACCAGACCGGGCTGGAGTTGCTGCCCTTCCCCTGGGTCAGATTGACCGGGGTGGCTCCGGGCTGTGTGGGAGCAATGAAGATGTCGCCCTCCGAAGCGAAGACGACCTGGGAGCCATCCGGCGACAGCGAGGGGCTGCGCGCAGGCACGGTGGCGATGGGGCCGCCATTCGGCGAGCCGATGCCGACCAGGAAGACGCCCTGGAGCTTGCCCTCATCGGCGGTGAAGACGGCGATCTTCCCGTCCTTCGAAATGGCCATCCCGTTCGGCTGCACTTCCGTGGGCAGCTCTCCCAGCACGGTGAACTCGCCCTGGTCGTTCACCTGCACCAGGAAGTTCTCCTCGGACGGCGGGATGAACGGAAGGTCGGGCGCCTTCGGAGAGAGTTCCGGGTCAAAGACCAGAAGCGGCCCCGGTCCCTGCGGCGCCCCCTGCTCGTCTCGCATAAGGGAAGGCCCGCCGCCGAAGTAGGCGACGACCAGCCCTTCGGATGTCTCCTGCGGCACAATCATCCGGGCGGAGCCGCCGTAGGCAACCTGGCGCGACCTCGGGAAGTACAGGAGAAGCGCCTCGCCCTGCTCCTGCTTCACGGCGGCGGCGATTCGGCTGCCGTCCTCCGACACGGAGAAGCGGACCACGCCTCCGGCCGTGAAGAGGTTGGCGAGTTCGTCCTTCTTCTGCATGGCCGTCGGGAATACGGCCTCAGTGCTGGGCGAGTTGAGTTCGATGCTGGTGATACGGCCGGCGTCCAGGAAGTAGAGCACATTGCGGCCGAAGGCGGGCGCCTCCTTGGTGGACCGGGTGTTCGTCCGGTTTACCACGCGCGAACCGGGCGCGGCGTCCACCACGTAGATCTGGCGCACGGACCCGGAGCGGTCGGAGGTGAAGGCGATCTGGGCGCCCTCCCGGTTCCAGGCCGGTTCGGCATCGTTGCCGGCACCGTCCCCCGTGAGCGCCACGGGTTCGCCGGTCCCGCTCGCGTCCATCATGTAGAGCCCCTGCTTGCCGTCGCCGGCCCGGTCAGAGACGAAGACGATCTTCCCGGCGGTGCTGGGCACCTCGCCAATCCCGAAGATCTTGCCGCCGGAACCGATCCAGCGCCAGAACCCGACCAGAATGACGGCGGCCACCAGCACCAGGATGAGGTTGCGCAGCGTAAGCAGTTTAGGACGCATAACCGCAAAATACCCTGCACGCAGGGGGCTGTCAAGGCGGGCAGACGGGAGGGGGTGGGCGGGCCTGGGCGCTTGACACCCGCGAACGCCGTTGGTACAATACGCTGTTTACAGGGGGTCTATCGGCGCCCTTGCTTTTGGTGTCGCTGCCAGAGGCGCGCGCCGGGCGGGACTGCGGGATAATCCGGCAGTCGATGAGTTCAGGAGGCTTAGTATCAATAGTCGTGATCCGCGGGGTTTCGACCGCAACCGGGATATGGGACCGCGCATCAACGAGCGGATCCGCGTTCGCGAGGTTCGCGTCGTCGATGACGTTGACGGCCAGTTGGGAATCATGTCGCCGCGCGAGGCGCTGGAAATCGCCCGCGAGCGGGGACTGGACCTGATCGAGGTCGCTCCTAACGCCAATCCGCCTGTCTGCCGCATCATGAACTACGGCAAGTTCAAGTACGAGCAGGGCAAGCGGGAGCGCGAGGCCGCGAAAAAGCAGCGTCAGGCAGCCGAGATCAAGGGAATGACCCTGCGACCCGGCACCGACGACCACGATCTTGACTTCAAGATCAAGAACATCACCAAGTTTTTGAGCGAAGGCGACAAGGTCAAGGTCACCGTCCGCTTCCGGTCGCGCGAGATGAGCCATCCGGAGTTCGCGCAGGCCGCGCTGAACAAGATCGTGAACGCGGTGACCGAGGCGGGCGTAGGATCGGTCGAGCGCCACCCCATCATGGAGGGGCGCCAGATGATCATGGTCCTGGCCCCGGCCCGCGAAGGCGCGACCGGCCCGAAGAAGCCGGCGGCGCCGAAGGCGTCCAGCGCGAGCTCTGCGTCGGCGTCTTCCGCTCTCGCGGCAGAGCCTGCAGCAGCGAGCAACAGCCAGAGTGCGCCTGCTCCCGCCGCCGACGCGGCACCCGCCGAAACGGCGGCGCCGCCGCCCGCGGCGGAGGCCCCCACGGCGGCCTGAGAAGGCAAAGCCCGGGGGTCATACAGTTTAGCGACATTTCGCCAGGAGCGCCCGGCGGCTTCGCCGGGCGTTCGCTTGCGCCCGGTCGGAAAATCTGACGAAAGGAGAATAGTCGGTCACCATGCCTAAGGTAAAGACCCGCAAGAGCGCCGCCAAGCGCTTTAGCGTGACGGGCACGGGCAAGCTGATGCACCGCCACACCCGGCGCGCGCACTCGATGATCAGCAAGAGCCCGAGCCAGAAGCGGCGCCTGTACAACGAGTCCGTCCTGGACCCGGGTAAGGCCAAAGTCGTCAGCCGCCAGCTGCAGAACGGAGCGACCCTCTAAGGTCGCCCATGTTTCGGCCGCCCGTGCCCACAGACGCCGGGTTGGCCGTCGGGATGCCGACGGCGGCGGGCTCATTGCGTAGCCGCGCCGCGCCCGAAGGAGAAAAAACAGAATGCCACGCGTTAAACGTGGGGTAATGACCCACAAGCGCCACAAGAAGATTATCAAGAAGGCCGAAGGCTACTTTGGCCTGAAGAAGAACGTCTACCAGGTCGCCAACGAGGCGGTCATGAAGTCGGGCAACTACGCCTACCGTGACCGCCGCAACAAGAAGCGCGATTTCCACCGTCTGTGGATCACGCGCATCAGCGCGGCCTGCCGCGCCAACGGCGTCACCTACTCCCGCTTCTGGAACGCCCTGTCCAAGTCGGGGATCGGCCTGGACCGCAAGGTTCTGTCCGACATGGCGATCAACGACCCGGGCGCCTTTACCGGGCTGCTGACGCAGCTCGGGTTTACGCCCGTCGCCACCGCCCCCGCCGCGTAGGCCGCGTGCCGTTTCACTGACGTTCGAGGAGGCCCGCAGCGGGGTAAACGCTGCGGGCCTTTCGCATGACTGCCGGAAGCAGGGACAGGACATGACCGAGGAACTGAAGGCGATGGAGGCGGAGGCGCTGCGCGCCGTCGCGGACGCCCCCTCCACAAAGTCACTGGAAGAGGTCGAGACGGCCTACCTGGGCCGCAAGGCGGGCCGGCTGACGTCGCTCATGCGCGGCCTGGGCGCCATGCCGCCCGAGCAGCGTCCGCAGTTCGGGCAGGCGCTGAACGAGGCGAAGAGCCGCGTCGAGTCTGCGCTCGCCGAGCGGCGCGAGGCGCTGAAGGCGGCGGAGCGGGCGGAGCGCGAGCGCGCCGAGGCCATCGACGTGACGCTGCCGGCGCGGGGGCGCCCCCGTGGCCGGATGCACCCCCTTTCGGAGACGATGGCCGAGGTGCGGCGCGTGATGATCGGCCTCGGCTTCGAGTTTGTGGACGGTCCCGACATCGAGGACTACCACTACAACTTCGACTGGCTGAACTATCCGCCCGACCATCCCGCGATGGACGAGCAGATGTCGTTCTACGTGGACCCGACCCACCTGCTGCGCACCCAGACCACCGCGCTGCAAGGACGCATCATGGGCGCAGAGGGGCGCAAGCCACCGTTCCGCATCGCGACGGTCGGCCGGTGCTACCGCTACGAGGCGGTAGACGCCACCCACTCGCATACGTTCCATCAGGTAGACGGCTTCAGCGTGGATGAGGGCATCTCCCTGGCGGACCTGAAGGGCGTTCTGGCAGCGTTCGCGCGCGGCATGTTCGGGCCGGATGTGAAGGTGCGCTTCCGCCCCGACTTCTTCCCGTTTGTTGAGCCGGGTGTCGAGGTCGCGGTCTGGTGGGGCGGCCGGTGGCTGGAGCTCGGCGGCGCGGGCCTGATCCACCCGAATATCCTGAAGCGCGCCGGCCTCGATACGGAGCGGTATACCGGGTTCGCCTTCGGCCTGGGCATCGACCGGATGCCGATGGTGCGCCACGGCATCGACGACCTGCGCCTGTTCCTGGAAAACGACCTGCGCTTCCTGCAGCAGTTCTGAGGCATACGCTATGAAAATCCCTGTCGCGTGGCTGCGCGAGTACGTCCCCGTGCCCGAGGACGAGGCGGGCCTGCAGGCGTTCTGCGACCTGCTGACGATGGCGGGCCTGGAGGTGGAGGAGGTGCTGGACACCCCCGCCGGGCCGACGCTCTACACCAAAATTACCCCTAACCGGGGCGACTGGGCCTCGGTCTATGGAACCGCCCGCGAGGCGTCCGCCGCCGGGAAGCTTGCGCTCGCCCCCTACCCCGGCTACCCGGAGCGCTCGCCGGACGCCACCGCCCTGTCGCTCGCGGGCGAGGGCGCCTCCGTGACCATTGAGGACCCGGAGAACTGCCCGCGCTACTCCGCCACGGTCATCCGGGGCGTCACGATCGGCCCGACGCCCTCGTGGATCGCGGAGCGGCTGAGCGCGGCGCTCGGCGACAAGTACAAGCCGATCAACAACGTAGTCGACATCACTAACTATGTGATGCTGGAGGCCGGGCAGCCGCTCCACGCCTTCGACCTGGACACGCTGCCGGAGGGCGCCATCGTCGTCCGCTCCGCCCGCGAGGGCGAGATGCTGGTCACGCTGGACGGGGTGGAACGAAAGCTGACGCCCGGGATGCTCTGCATCTGTGACCAGGACAAGCCGATCGCCGTCGCCGGAATCATGGGCGGCGGGCCGACGGAGATCACGTCCGGCACAGTGAACGTGCTGCTGGAGTCGGCGCACTTTGACGCGCTGTCGATTCGGCGCACGTCCAAGCAGCTTGGCCTGGCCACGGAGGCGTCGTATCGGTTCGAGCGGTACGTGGACCCGCTGCTGGTGGGGGCCGCCGCGGCGCGCGCCGCCGCTCTGATTGTGGAGTGCGCGGGCGGCACCGTATCCGCGCCGATCGACGTTGTGGCGAAGCGCTTCTCGCCACGGCACGTTCTGGCGCGCGTGGACCGGGTCCGGAAGCTCCTCGGGGCGGATGTGGACCGGGATGAGGCCATTGCGGGTCTGGAGCGGCTGGGTGTGCGGGTGGACCGCATCGCCACCAACCTCGACTGCATTATCCCCTCCTGGCGCCCGGACCTGACCATCGAGGACGACATCGCGGAGGAGATCGGGCGCGTGGCGCTCGGCTACGAGAACCTACCGGAGACACTGCCGCCGCTCCGCTCGGAGGGTGGGAAGGACTCGCCGCGCGGCCGGTTCCTGGCCACGGTGCGCGAAACGCTGGTGCGGGCGGGCCTGCAAGATATCCACTCGCACTCGCTCACCGCGCCGTCGCCGCTGGCGACCGAGGAGGAGGCCGCGCAGCGGGTATATATCCGCTCGGCCCTTTCGCCGGAGCTTTCGAGCCTGCGAACGTCGCTCCTGCCGAACCTCCTGACGGTGACCCGGAACGCCTTCGCGGGCGGCATCCGCGACATCGCTCTGTTCGAGGTTGGCACGGTGTACCGCAAGGCGGAGGGCGGCGGGTACGCCGAGCCGCTGCGTGTGACCGGTGTGGTAACCGGTTCGGCGATGCCGCAGGCGTGGAGCCTGAAGCCGGACGTCTACCCGGCGGACTTCTACTTCACGCGGGGCGTGGTGGAAGATCTGCTCTTCGCCCTCGGGGTCGGTCCGGTGACGCTTGCTCCGTCCGAGGCGACGGCGGGCCTGACGCACCCCGGGCGCACGGCGACGGTCACGGTCGCGGGCGAGACGGTCGGTACGATCGCGGAGCTAAGCGAGGCGGTGACGGAGGCGAACGATCTGCCGCGCCGCGTGTACGTCTTCGACCTGGACGGCGACCGCCTGATGGCGCTCTCGGCCGGCGCGGGACACGCGGTACGCTACACCCCGCTGCCGAAGTACCCGGCGGTCACGCGCGACCTGGCGCCGGTCTTCCCGGCCTCTGTGCCGTATGCGCAGATCGAAGCGGTAGCGCAGAAGGCGGCGGGTCCGCTTCTGGAGTCGCTGCGCCTGACCGATGTGTACGAGGGTGCGAACCTCGGCGCCGGGCGGCGCTCGCTGACGCTCCGCTTCACCTTCCGCTCCCGCGAAGGCACGCTCAAGGACGCCGACGTGGAGGCTGCGCTGAACCAGGTGCGCGCCGCGCTGGTGGAGCAGACGCAGGCGGACCTGCGCACGGGCTAACCAGGCAAACGTTACCACCAAACCGACTGAACAACGCGGGCGTCCGTGCGTCTTCACAGACGGCGGACGCCCGTCCGTTTTCGAAAGGAAGCACGCCATGACCCGGAACGCACGATACGCCGCGCTTGCGCTCGCGCTGCCCGCCGCCGTGGCCGCCGTGGTCCTTGCGTCCCCGGCGGCGGTGCGGGCGCAGTCCCCGGCCGCCCCCTCCCTCCCCGACGCCCCGACGGCTCCGGCAGTGTTGCCGTTTGCAGACGAAGTCGCGGGGCGCCGCGCGCTGTTTGCTGCCCGCGACGCCTACCGCAACGGCGCCGGGGTTCGGTTCACAGCCACAGTGAAGACGCTCAATCGGGCCGCAGGGCAGACCGCCGCCCGGGCCGTGGGTCCGGCGCTGGTCGAGAGCGTGACCGCCGCGCCGCAGAGCCAGCGCCTGAACCTGGCGCAGGAGTCGGGGGCGCCAGGCAGCCGGGTGATTCGGCGCGTCATCTCCAACGGCGAGAGCCTGGTGGTCACACGCTTTGAGGAGAAGCCGAAGGGGGCGCCGCCCGTGCGCGAGGTGGTGCGCCTGCCTCTCGTGGGCGAGGTGCAGACCCTGGAGCGGGGCCTGACGATGCTGAAGGTGCGCCCGGAGACCGAGGCGGGGCGGCTCGCCCTGGAGCCCGACTGGACGGTGCGTGGCACGGTCTGGCGGGTTGGCGCCCCGGCGAGCGGTATTGAGACAATCGCCGAGGCGGAGGCCGCGACGACCGACGGGCGCGTGCGCCGCCAGCGCTTCCGCCGCTACCGGCTGGATGCGAAGACACGACTCCTCCGCTCGTTCGAGGAGTGGGACGTGATGCGCGACCTGCGCAACGGCGACGGCAAGAACAGCCGGAGCCGCACGACCTACCGCCGGGAGGACTACTCCGGCGCCTCCGCGGGCTCCCCGCCCCCGGCGTCGGCCTTCGTGCAGACGGTCCCGGCGAACTATCAGGAGGTGGCCGTCCCCGCAGGGGACATCCCCGAGTCCACCGGTCCGCTGGAGGCGGATGCCCGCGCGCTGGCGGTGCTGGACCGCTGGGACCGCGCCTGGAAGCGCTTCACGTCCCTGAGTTCTCAGGTAACGCTGACCACGGATGCTCTGGCGAAGGCTGTCGACAGCCGCCCGGTTCCGGAGGCGTGGCGCGACCAGCAGGCGGAGTTCACCGTGCAGGTGCGCCGCCCGGCCCGCGTCTACGTGCGTGTGGCGCCTGTGGCAAAGCCGGCCGCGGCGTCCAGCGCCGGGAACGACCCGCGCGGCCGGCGCGGCGGCAGAGGCGGGCGGGAGGAGAGCCCGTTCCCCGCACAGACCGTGGTGTCGGATGGAGAGGTCGTGGCGCTGACCGAAGGCGGCGCGGGCGGCGGGCGGCGCGCACGGCCGGTGGAGGTCGGCCCCGACCCGGCGCGTCTCGGCGAGCGGATGCGGCGAGCGGGCTACGCCGACGCGACGCAGACCCTGAACTGGCTGTTCGACGGGCCGCGCTCCGTCTACGCGGGCGCCGATACGGTGGCATACAAGGGCGAGACGACGGTGGGCGGCGTGGTCACCGACGTGGTGGAGATTACGGAATACACGCGGAGCGCGGTCGGCGGGCGCCGCCGACGCGGCACGGGACAGATCGAGTCCACCGAGGTCACCCGGGTGTACATCGGCAAGGATGGCCTGCCGCGCGGCACCGAACGGTACCGCACCCAGAGCATCGAGGGCGGCATCCCGCGCGACGACCCGCCTGACCTGCTGTTCCGCGCTCTGTACCGGAACGTGCAGGCGGACACGCCGGTCGCCATGGAGATGTTCCGTCTGCCCACCGCCGTGGTTCAGGCCGCCCGCAGCCGGTAGCCTCCGGTCCCGGGCAGGCTCACAGCCGCTCCTTCATGGCGCGGAGGCGCTCCACGGTGGCCTCAGGCAGGCGCGGCAGGCTCGGGTCACGCTCGCATAGCTGCACGTACTTCAGGAAGAAGTCCTTCGGGCCGCGGGTCACCGTTTCGACGAGGGCCTTGCGGCCCATCTTCTCGTCAATGGCACGGGCGATGCCGTGCCCGAGGGTGTAGAAGGGGCCGCCGCTGTCCATCCCGGTCGCGTAGACCTGGGCGAAGCGGGGCCGGTTGAACGTCGGGAACGCGCTCGCCGTCAGCGGCCCGAGCAGGGAGACCGTCGCCGGGAAGTCGCGGATGCGCTCATAGTCTACAGCGCGATAGTAAAACCCGTAGCTGAACTCTTCATACGGCCCGGGGTCGGTCTCCACCTCCACCAGGCGCGCAGTGCCTTCTCGCTGAATCTTTGAGAGCGCTGACAAAAACGCCCCCTCCCCCGACGCCTGGTCCTCCGGGTTGCCGTAGGCGCGGTTCTGAACCGTGTGCATCGCCTCATGTGCCACAATCATGTTCAGGCCGTCCCAGCCGGGCCGATGGTAGTCGTGCCAGTAGTGCATGTTGAGGTAGATGTCGCCCTGGACGTTCAGCGCGTCCCACGTGCCGCCCAGGTGCAGGTAGACCGTCGCCGTCACCGTCTCCTTGGCGACGTCCTCCGGGCAGAACGCGCCGACACGCGCCCCAATCACGCGGGTGCGGGCGTCCGCGCTGTTTCGCAGATCATCCAGCATCCGGCGGTACACCTCGGGCCGTGTGACGAGCAGGCGAGCCGGGTCATGGGGAGGCTGGTTTGCCGGCGTGGCCCGCCCCTCGATCACGGCCAGGGCGCTCTCCTTTAGCTGCGCGCGCGTAAGGGAGCCCTCCCGCGCGCCCACACGCAGCAGGTTCTGGTTCGCCGGGAGGTCCAGCCAGCGCTCCAGGCTGGCGTCCGTCGTGTCCTTCGCCGCTATCAGGTCCAGCAGACCCCGCACCGCGCTGTCGTCAAAGCGCACAACGATGGGCGGTGACGGCGGCGGCTCTGCCCGAGCCGCCCGTTGAGGCGCCGGCAGGAGCAGGAGCAGGACGACAAGGTGCAGCACGAGCGCGAGCGTTTTCATAGCCATTGTCCCTAGGTTCGGCCCCGCGTCCCGCCTTGCCTTCCTTGACACCCGGCCAGGTACTGGTTACAATGAGCGGGCGATTCCCCCGCTCGTGCCGCCATGACACCCGCTGACGATGCCACCACCCCTGCGGTAGGAGAGGACCCCGATGCGCCGTTAGCGCCGCCCGCGACGGGCTCCGACGCCCTCCCCCCGCCCGCTTCTACCGTGACGCCTGCGGTGGCAATGACCGTCCTGCACGAGATCCTCACCGCGCTTGCCCACGACGCGGCCCCCGAAGCCGTTTTCACGCTCATCGCCCAGAAGGCGGCCCTGCTCACTGGTAGCGCGTCGGCCGTGGTCGCCCTGCTGGAGGGGGCGGGCCGCGATGAGGTGCGCTTTGCCGCCGCGGCCGGTGACGAGGTGGGAGAACTGACGGGGACGCGCGCCCGCGCGGACGACACCCTGGTGGGAAATACCGCCCGCACGGGCGAGCCGTTCCTGGCGTACCGGCCGGATGGTGAGTCGGTCGGCGGCGGCGCCGTGAGCGCGCCGGTCTGGTCCGCCGCGGTGGTGCCGCTCTACGCGGGCGGCGTGCCCGTGGGGGCGCTGGCCGCGCTGAACAAGACACAGCGGCAGCCCTTTACCGGCGATGACATCCTCACCCTCTCGACCCTGGCGACCGCGGCGTCGGTCGCGCTGGTGGGCGCCGGGCGCCGGGATGAGTCGCAGCGGCAGAGCCGTGAGCTGTCCATTCTTTATGATGCGCTGCGCAACATCTCCGGCCACCTTTCCACGCAGGAGGTGCTGCACGCGCTCATCGCGCAGGTCTCGGCGCACCTCAGCAACAGCGCCGTGGCGATCTTCCTGCTGAACGACGAGCGGACGCACCTGTACGTCGCGGCGGAATCGGGCCTCACGACCGATCAGCGTGAGCGCGCCCTCCCGGCCGACGACAGCCTGGGGACGGCTGTGCTCTCCAGCACCCGGGCGCTGTTCCTTTCGTTCCGGGCGCCGGAGGACGAGGAGGACGACCTGCCAGGGGGAGCGGAGCACGCCGCGGCCGGCCGGCCGCTGGAGTCGCCGTTCCCGGAGTTGGGGGCGCGTTCCGGCCTGGCGGTGGCGCTGCGCGCCGGGGACGCGGTGCATGGCCTCGTGCTGGTGCTCTCCAGCCAGGGCAGCGGCGCGTACACGCTGGCAGACGCCAACCTGCTCACGGCGCTGTCGGCGCAGGCGGCCATCGCCATCGAGGGGGCGTACCTGTACGAGGACGCAACCCGCCGCGCCGAAGAGGCCGCTGCGCTCTATGAGATCTCGCAGACCGTCACCTCCACGCTGGACCTGGAAGACGTCCTGGAGCGGGTGGCGGAGTCGGTGCTGTCGCTGCTGGCGGTGGACCGTTTCGCGCTGTTCCTGCACGAGGCCAAGGCGAACCGCCTCCGCCTCGTAGTCTCCCGGGGCCTGGAGGAGGGCGCGGAGCAGCGGCTTTCGTTCGGCGCCGGGCAGGGCATTCCCGGCTGGGTACTGGAGTTTGAGACGCCCACCGCGGTGCGGGATGTGGCGGCGGACCACCGGAACACCTCCGCGCCGCTGCACCCCGAGGGCGTGGTCTCCCTGGCCTGCATGCCACTCCAGGTCGGCTCCGGCACCATCGGCGTCCTGTGTGCCATGAGTTCGCGCCGCCGGCTGTTCACGGTCGCCGAGATGGAGCTGCTTTACACCATCGCGAACCAGGCGGCCATCGCCATCGAGAACGCCCGAATCTATGCGGATGTGCGTCACAAGTCGCTGGAGCTGCGGCGTTACTTCCACCGTGTGGCCCGCGCGCTCGGCTCCTCGCAGTCGCCCCGCGGCGTCCCCCACCTTATCGCCTCGCTGACCATGGAGGTCATGGCGGGTGACCGCTGCGCCCTGTACGCTATCCGTCCGGGTGGCAGCGAACCGGACGGAACCGGCGGCCCGCCGCAGATGGAGATGGTAGCCCGCTCCGGGTTCCGCGCGATGGACGAGCCGGAAGGCGGCAGCGCCCGCTCGGCGGCGGGTGAGCCCCTGGGAATACCACCGGTTTCCGTGACTGAAGAGTTTCCCGGGGGATGGATTGCGAAACGCGGTAAGCCAATAATTGTCGAGGATCTTACGGAGGATGTCCGGTTCGCGGGTCGATTCACCCGCCCCGCGCGGGGCCGCGCCCTCTCCTACATCGGCGTTCCGTTGAAAAGCGGCCGTCAGGTGGTAGGGGTGCTAGAGGTGTACTCCCGCGCCAAGCGTCGCTGGCGCGCGGAGGAGGTCCGCCTCCTGTTGACGTTCGCGTCCCAGGCTACCGTCGCGCTGGAGAATGCGCGATTGGCCGGGGAAAGGGAGGAGGTCAGTCGGGACATGGCCGCCCTCACCCGTCTGCTAGAATTGTCCCGTGACGGCGCGTTGCCGTCCCCCGAGGCCGTGCTATCGGCCCTTGTCGAAAGCCTGGGCGGGCGGGCGTTCCTGCTCACCCGCGCATCTGAGAACGAGCCGTGGAAAATCGCGGCGGAGTGCCCGAAGTCCGGCGATATGGGAACAATGGGTCCTGCGCCGGAGATGCTGCAGATGGGAGTCAACCGTTCAGGGCGGGCCGCGGTGGGGTGGCTGTCGGACGTCGATAGTGGCGCGAGAGCCCTCTCTCCGGTGGTGCTGGAGGCGGCCGCCCGCCTGATAAATCGGGAACTACCAGACCCCGGTGCGGCGTCGTTTACAGTGTAGGTAGAGGAAATTACGGCACAACCGGCCGGGTGGGACGCAACGCAATGGAGCGAGCAAATCAATGGGTTTTGAGGAGTTTATGGCGGGAGAACGCGATTCGCACCAGGCGGTCGGCGTGGTGCCAGTCGACATGAGGGCGCCGACGTTACCGCGGCCAGAGTCTATCTTCCGTCTGGAGATACCGCGTCACACGCGCTTCATCTCGGTAGCCCGGGAGGCGGCGGACGCTGCCGCGCAGGACCTCGGGTTTAGCTACGCCGACCGGGCGGCAATCCGGCTCGCAGTGGGAGAGGCGTGTAATAACGCCGTGCTCCACGGCGCGGGCCGCGAAATGATGCACCAGGTGTGCGTCACCTGTCGCTGCGGCGTGGACGGCGCCATCGAGTTCGATATCGCCAATCCGGGCGCCCTCGCGCCGGTTCCGCTGGACACGGTCATGCCGGGTCCGGAGGCGGAGCACGGGCGCGGCATCCCCCTCATCAAGTCGCTGATGGACTCCGTGGAAGTGTTCGGAAGCGCTTCCGGGACCACCGTTCGGCTCCGCAAGTGCCCCGCCGGGGGCGATGTGTCCGCCCCCGACAAGGTCTAACGCATCAGTCGGCCGGCGCCGCGCTGAGAGCGGCCCGGGCGCGCACCAACTGGTCGCGCACGGCGTCCGGCGCGGTGCCCCCACGGCTTGTCCGTGCCGCCGCGGATGCCTCGGGCAGAATCGCCTCCAGGGCAGCCTCCGTGAACCGCGCATCCACCGTCTGCAGATCCGCCAGAGTCAGGTCTTCCAGCGCCGCCCCCCGCTCGATGCAGTCCCGCACCAGGCGCCCTACCACCTCATGCGCCTCTCGGAAGGGCACTCCAGACGCCGCCAGCGCGTCGGCAAGGTCCGTCGCCGTAGAGAAGTCCCCACGCATCGACGCCGCCATCCGCTCCGGGCGGAACCGGGCGTCCTCCAGCATCCGGGACATCAGGCGCACGCAGAGCGAGGCGGTGTCCGCTGCGTCGAACAGCGGCTCCTTATCCTCCTGCATGTCCTTGTTGTAGGCCAGCACCAGGCCCTTCATCAGCGTCAGCAGCGCGGTCAGGTCCCCGTAGACGCGGCCGGTCTTCCCCCGGATCAGTTCGGCAACGTCGGGGTTCTTCTTCTGCGGCATGATGGACGAGCCGGTGGTCACCGCGTCCGACAGTTCGACAAATCCGAACTCCGGGGCGCTCCACAGCACGATCTCCTCCGCGAGGCGCGAAAGATGGAGCATCAGCAGCGCCACCGCCGCGCAGAACTCCACCGCGAAGTCGCGGTCGGCCACGGCATCCAAGGAGTTCTCGCAGATCTCCGCAAACCCCAGCTCCGCCCGCACGAACTCGCGGTCGATCGGGAACGGCGTCCCGGCGAGCGCGCCCGCCCCGAGGGGCAGGGCGTCCGCCCGCCGGGCGACGTCCGCAAGGCGCGCATCGTCCCGGGTCAGCATCCAGAAGTAGGCCAGCAGGTGGTGGGAGAGCAGCACCGGCTGCGCGTGCTGGTGGTGCGTGCGGCCCGGCAGGACCACGCCCAGGTTCTGTTCCGCCCGCTCCACCAGGGTGGTGCGCAGGAGCGCCAGATCGGCGCGCAGGCGCGGAACCTCCCCCTTCAGCCAGAGCCGTATGTCAGTCGCCACCTGGTCGTTGCGGGAGCGCGCGGTGTGCAACTTGCCCGCGACCGGCCCGATGCGCTCGCGCAGCATCTGCTCCACCGCCGAGTGGATATCCTCCGCCTCCTCCGGAAGCGATGCCGCGCCGGAGGCGAGGTCGTCCCGCAGGGCCTCCAGGCCCGCCACGAGAGCCGCCCCCTCCTCCTCGGACACGATGCCCTGCTTCGCCAGCATCTTCGCGTGCGCGATACTACCGGTGATGTCCTCGCGCCACAGCCGCCGGTCGAACGGCAGCGACTGGTTGAACTGCCACACCAGCGCGTCGGTCTCGGTGGCGAACCGCCCCCCCCAGAGCGCCATTATTCGCCCCCGTCCGCGTCTGTCGCAGCGATCTGCTTGGCGGCGGAGTCGTCGCCGAGCAGCGCCTTCATGCCGCCGCCGGGCAGGACGCCCGTTTCGGTGTAGACGGCGATCTTCTGGCGCGAGTCTAGGATATCGAGGTTCCGCATGGCAAGCTGCCCGATGCGGTCGAGCGGCGTGAACGCCTCTTCCTCTACCCGCTCCATGCTCAGACGCTCCGGATGGTAGGTCAGGCCCGGCCCGGTGGTGTCCAGGATGGTGTAGTCGTCACCGCGCCGCAGTTCCAGGGTCACGGTGCCGGTGATGGCCTTGCCGACCCAGCGCTGGAGCATGTCGCGGAGCATGAGCGACTGCGGGTCGAACCAGCGCCCCTCATAGAGCAGGCGGCCCAGGCGACGGCCCATCGTGCGGTAGTTGTCGATCGTGCCCTCGTTGTGGATGGCGGAGACCAGGCGCTCGTAGGCCACGAACAGCAGCGCCATGCCCGGCGCCTCGTAGATTCCGCGGCTCTTCGCCTCGATGATGCGGTTCTCGATCTGGTCGGAGACGCCGAGGCCGTGCCGCCCGCCGATGCGGTTGGCCTCCTCCACCAGCGCCACCGGGCTGTCGAACGTCTTGCCGTTCAGTTCGGTCGGGAAGCCCTCCGAGAAGGTCACCGTGACCGTTTCCGGCTCGATCACGACGGCCGGGTCCCAGAAGCGCACCGTCATGATGGGGTCCACGATGTTGAGCCCCTTGCTCAGGAACTCCAGTTCCTTCGCTTCGTGGGTGGCGCCCCAGATGTTAGAGTCGGTGGAGTACGCCTTTTCGGCCTTCATCTTGTACTCGAACTCATGCTCGGTGAGCCACTGGCTCATCTCGGCGCGGCCGCCCATCTCCTTGACGAACTGCTGGTCAAGCCAGGGCTTGTAGATGCGCAGATCGGGGTTCGTGAGCAGGCCGTAGCGGTAGAACCGCTCGATATCGTTACCCTTGTAGGTGGAGCCGTCGCCCCAGATGTCCACCCCATCCTCCTTCATGGCCTGCACCAGCACCGTGCCGGTGACCGCGCGCCCGATGGGGGTGGTATTGAAGTAGGCCTTACCCGCCGTGCTGACATGGAATGCCCCGCAGAGCAGCGCGACCAGCCCTTCGTGAACGAGTTGTTCCCGGCAGTCCACGAGGCGCGCCTTCTCGGCGCCATACTCCAGCGCGCGCTGCGTGATGGAGTCGTAATCCGTCTCGTCGGGCTGGCCGAGATTGGCGGTATAGGTGTAGGGGATGGCGCCGTTGTGGCGCATCCAGGCGATCGCGGCGGAGGTATCGAGCCCGCCGGAGAAGGCGATGCCGACATTCTCGCCCTTGGGCAGCGAGAGGAGTATCTTGTTCTTCATTCCATCATCAGGCGAGGCGCGCGAAATTCCGCCATTCTGGATGGCGGTTCGCCCCGGTACCATCGTTCGTCTTTAAGGCACCTATGCCTTGTTTGCGTCCGCCCGGCGCCCCTTCGCGTAGAGAGCGTACAGTTTTGCGGCATCTTCTACGACCGGCATCAGCAGCCCGCACTCCCCGCACAGATCAAGGCGTGAGACGCTTGCTCGGACCGTCGTCTTCCGGTAACTGTCCATCCAACTCGACAAGCCATTGTCGAGATCCTGGTATACCTCGAAATTCCCGTACTCAGCTTTGAAGTTGTGGCCGTCGGGCGTGAACACCTTATCCGAGCCGCAGCGCGGGCACTTCAGGCTCATGCGAAAGTACGGCCTTCGAACATTACGGCCTGCACTCGGGTCGCCATTTGCCGCGCCACCTTCCCGGCCGCCCTCTCTCCCGCGGGCGCGACTTCCTCCACGTAAACCCTGCCGCTCCTCCTGACCCGGTAGCCCACTTCAACCCGCTCCCCTGCGTGGAACTCGCGGAGTACGCGGGCCAGCGCACGCTTACCGTCGACCCGGAGAGTGACCAGCCACTCCCGGTCCAGGTGTTGTTTGTGGATGGCTGCCAGCGTGATGTCCTCCACGACACCCTCGCCGCGCATGAGCGGAGCCCCGCCGGTGTCGCGGCGCTCCGCGTAGGGAATCCCCACGGCGCAGGCGCCCATGACGCCGAAGACCGCCAGAGCCGAGGCGGCGATGGACAGCAACAGCCGCGCGGACTGCCGCCGCAGGCCGCGCTCCAGTTCGACGGCCATTATGGCATTCCTCGCCACGTCATGCGGCCGGAACGAGCAGCACGTCGATATGTTCTTTGTCCTTTAATTCCGTTTCGACGTCTGTCAGCTCTTCGTAGTAGCGGTACGTTTTCGGTACTTGTCCGGAAGGGCGCACCGGGACATACCACCAATCCCCGTCGTGCCGGACGGCGCGCTCCAGAATCTCGATCGTCACGCCATTGCTTCGATGGTGGTCCAGATACTCACGGATCAGGCGAAGAACCTGCTGCTTTTCCATCAATCCCCCTCCACTTCCAGCGCCAGCAGCACGCGGTTAGCGTCCCGAAAAGCATTGACGGCGATACTCCTATCGATGTACGCAGATGGTATATAGTCTGCTTCCACGCGCACTTTCCAGAGACGCGAAACTGCCTGCCGCAGATCCCGGCGCGTCCGCTCGGGCGTGTCGTACAGGTTGTTGAGTATCAGGTTCGCAAGCACCTCATGCGCCGGGTTGTTGCCCGCGTGCGCGAAGTCTACGACACCTTCGAGCGCACCGGTCACAGCACAATAGGCGGCGTAGTAAGACCTGCTGATGCTGCTGCGATAACGGTTTGCGGCCAGCAGGTCTTTCGCGGCGTCGCGGCAGTCTATGCTCATCTCTTGCCACGTCGCCATAGACGGGCCTACCGCTTGTTCGGGAACACGGCGCCCGCGATGAGCAGGATGATCCCGCCGATCACGGCGAGGCTCGCCAGCGGATTCAGGAACGCGCCCAGCCAGAGCGCGAGTTTTACCCCGATGCCCAGGATGAGCAGCGCGCCGCCGATCTCGGTAAGCGAGGACGTTTGCTTCGACGACATGGTTCTATCTCCTTCGGGACGGAGGCGTTTCGCCTCCGGTCAGGTCATCGAACCTATGACACGCGCCGCGCCGGTTGGTTACAGCACCGCCGCCAGAAGCGCCTGCTGGATGTGCAGCCGGTTCTCCGCCTGGTCGAACACCACCGAGAACGGGCCGTCCAGTGCCTCGGCGGAGATCTCCTGTCCGCGGTGCGCGGGCAGGCAGTGCATCACCAGCACGTCGTCCTTCGCCTCGCGGATCAGTTCGCCGTTGACCTGGAACGCGGCGAAGTCGACGCTGCGCTTGTTTGACTCCTCCTCCTGCCCCATCGACGTCCAGACGTCGGTGTACAGGATGTCGGCGTCGTCCGCAGCGGTCAGCGCGTCGTTTGTGATCTCGAACTTGGTGCCATGCGCCTCCGCCAGTTCGCGCGCCTGCAACTCGATCTCCGGCAGCGGTTCGTAGCCGGGCGGGCAGGCGAGGACGAAGTGCGTACCAAGCCGCGGGGCGAGCAGCATGAGCGAGTGGGCCACATTGTTCCCATCGCCCACGAACACCAGCTTCATGCCCGCCGTCTCGGCGCGGTGCTCCAGAATCGTATAGAAGTCGGCGAGCGCCTGGCACGGGTGCTCGCGCTCCGTAAGCGCGTTGATGATCGGAATGGTCGAATTGTCTGCCAGTTCCAGCAGCGTCTCGTGCGCGTGGGTCCGCACCGCCACGGCATCCACCCAGCGGGACAGCCCGCGGGCCACGTCGGCCGGCGTTTCGCGCGTGCCCAATCCGACCTCATCGCGGCCGAGGTAGATGTGCTGCCCCCCGAGGCGGGTCATGGCGACGGCGAACGTGGCCCGGGTCCGCAGGCTCGGCTTTTCGAAGAGAAGCGCCAGCGTCTTGTGGCGCGCGTTATCCGGCACCCGCCCCATCTTCACCTCGCGGGTGAGTTCGAACAGGGCGCGGATCTCGTCCAGGGCCAGGTCGTTCACCGACAGCAGGTGGCAGCCCTTGAGGAAGCCAGGGCGCGCGAGCGCGCTCGTGGACCGGGCTGAGGACGTGCCAGCGGGCGCCCCGGCGCCGTTACCAAGTTTCTCCACGGCGATACGCTCCTCGCCCGCCTGGCGCAGTGCGGCGGCGGCGCGGTCGTAGGTCAGTCCCATCAGGGTCAGCGCAACCGGGCCGGTGGTGTCGCGCGTATCGCTGCCGTTCTCGCCGGCCTTCAGGATGGCGAGCATCAGGTGCTCGGTGCCAACGTAGTCGTCGCCTGTGGCCTCCGTCTCGCGCCGCGCCTGCTCCACGATCTTCTTGGCGAACGGCGAGAGTTGCGAGGACGACACGCGCGTCCCGGCGGACTCAGGCCGGAGGGTGACGCTGATCGCCTCGCGCACCTGCGATGCCGCGAGGTTCAGGCGGTCCAGCAGGCGGAGCGCCCCTGTGTCCTCCCCGTGGAGCAGTCCCAGCAGGAGGTGCTCCGGCTCCACATACAGGTCACCGCGGCGCATCGCTTCGACCTGCGCCCAGAGCATCGACTTGCGGCCGTTCCGCGTAAACTGAATCGCCATGTCCTCGAAGACTCCCCTACTCGTCCCCCACCGATGTGAGCGCCGTTTCCAGTAATTTTATCGCGTCCTCAGCGTCCTGGCGGGAGATGGTCAGCGGCGGCAGCATCCGGATGGTGTGCTCATTCGGTGCATTCACCACCAGACCGCCCTCCAGCGCCTTCGCAGCGAGCTTTTTCGCCACGGGCGTCCGTATCTCCAGCCCCAGCATCAGGCCCATCCCGCGCACGCCGCCCACCCGGTTGGGGTGCCGCTCGCGCAGCCCGGCCAGCAACTCCACCAGATACGCCCCGACGGCGCGGACGTTCTCCAGTACGCGCTCGTCGGCCAGGATGTCGAAGACGGCGTTGGCAGCGGAGGCCGCGAGCGGGTTTCCGGCGAATGTCGAGCCGTGGTCACCGGGCTTCAGCGTCTCCGCCGCCGCGCCGCGCGCCAGACACGCCCCGATGGGCACACCGCCGCCCAATCCCTTCGCCAGCGTCATCACATCCGGCACCACGCCGTACTGCTGGTAGGCCCACAGGCTGCCCGTGCGCCCGACACCGGTCTGCACCTCGTCGAAGATCAGCAGCGCCCCATACTCGTCCGCCAGTTCGCGCGCCGCCCGCAGGTACTCGGGCGTTGCCGGAACGACGCCCCCCTCGCCCTGAATCGGCTCCAGCAGGATCGCCGCGGTGTTTGCATTCACCCGGGCGCGCAGCGCGTCAATGTCGTTATACGGGACGTAGTGAAAGCCGGGAGGGAGCGGCGCGAAGTCCTTGCTGTACTTCGGCTGGCCGGTCGCGGTGACGGTCGCGATGGTGCGCCCGTGGAACGAGTTGTCTGCCGTCACGATGTCGGTTTTGGCCTCACCGCCGGTGGTACGCCCGAACTTGCGCGCGATCTTGAGCGCCGCCTCGTTCGCCTCGGCGCCGCTGTTGCAGAAGAACACGCGCTCGAAGTCGGAGAGTTCCACCAGGCGCCGCGCCAGGCGCGCCTGCGGCTCGGTGAGGAAGAGGTTGGAGACGTGCACGAGGGTGGCCACCTGCTCCTGAAGCACCTTCACCAGGTAGGGGTGGGAGTGCCCGACCGAGCAGACCGCGATGCCGCTAAGGAAGTCCAGGTAACGCTTGCCTTCGGCATCCCAGAGGTGGGCGCCCTCACCGCGTACGAACTGCACGGGGAAGCGCGCGTAGGTGCTCATGACGTGCGCCTCATCCCACGCCTTAGCCCGTGAGGAGTCTACACCGGACGCCTCAACCACCGTCACCTTCTCGTCCGTTATCGCTGTCATCGGACCTCCAGAATCTCCTTGTCGATACTCATCGGCACTGCCTTACTCGCCCTCTCCGCCTCGGACAGAACTCCCCCGGGAGTACCCGGGGGAGAGGTACCCCGAAGTCGCCCCAACCGCCTCGCGTACCTTCCGCTCCATGGTAGCAACCGGGACCGGGTGACCGTTACGCAGGATAGTGTGTTCGCCGCAGATGGTAAAGCCCGCCGAGCGGTAGAACTCGACGTTGCGCACCACCGGCAGGCGCACCTGGCACCACAGACGGTTGGTGTGAAGACGGCTCGCCTCGCCCGCCAGCCACTCCACCAGGGCGCGGGCGAAGCCCTGACGGCGCCACTCCGGATGGACGGCCAGACGGAAGAACAGCAGGCCGTTCGACGTCACCTTGTAGCGGACCGCGGCGACGATGCGACCGTCGACCTCGCCGACCGCGGCGCGGAAGGCCCCCTGTCGCAGCCCGTCCGCCACCAGGCGCTCGGTCTCGGTCGTCGCCATGGACGGGGTAGGCGTGTCTTTGTACTCCCCATAGGCCGCCTGCGTGACCGCGTGAATCGCGGCGGCGTCCTCGAACCGGGCGGGGCGGATAGCGAGTGGTAGGGAAGGCTCCATAGCGTTACACCAGCAGCGGCTTGAAGCCGGTCTCCGCGGGCTTGAGCATGGTGCCAATGCCACTGTCGGTAAAGACCTCGATGAGCAACGCGTGCGGGCGCCGACCGTCGATGATGTGGGCGCGCGGCACGCCGTCCTCCACCGCGTCCACGCAGGCTTCGAGTTTGGGAATCATGCCCTTGTCCACCGCGCCGCTCGCCACCATGGCGCGCGCCTCGGCGGCCGTCAGTTCGGAGATCAGCGACGACTTGTCGGCAAAGTCCCGGTACAGGCCCTCAACATCGGTCATGAGGATGAGCTTCTGCGCGCCGAGCGCCACGGCGAGGGCGCCCGCGGCCGTATCCGCGTTGACGTTATAGCCGGCGCCGTCTGCGCCGATGGCGACCGACGACACCACAGGGATATAGCCGTCCCGAGCGAGCGTGTGGATGATGCCGGGGTTGACCGCGGTAATCCGGCCGACGAAGCCGATATCGCCGCGCTCCGTTTCCTTAACGGCAACCAGGAGGTTCGCATCCTTCCCGGAAAGGCCAACGGCCTGCCCGCCCTCGGCGTTCAGGTGCGCGACGATGCTCTTGTTGGTCTTGCCGGCGAGCACCATCTCCACGATCTCCATGGTCTCGGCATCGGTGACGCGCAGGCCGCCGACGAACGTTGGCTCCTTGCCCATTCGCCGCATCGCGTCCGAGACCTCGGGACCGCCGCCATGCACCAGAATCGGGTTGATGCCGACATAGCGCATGAGTACGAGGTCGCGCATGACCGCGCGCTTCAGGTCCTCGTCGATCATCGCCGCGCCGCCGTACTTGATGACGATGGTCTTGCCACTGAACTCGCGGATGTAGGGCAGCGCCTGGATCAATATCTCCGCTTGAAGGTCCGGGTCCGTCACGTCGTGCCTGCCTCTTGTATCGAAATCTCTGGGGGCGTCAGTCGCTTCCCCATGCTCATCGAGTCGTCTTCTTTGAACCCCAGGCGCTCGTAGAACGCCACCACCTGCGCGTTCGTACGCCGCACCTGGAGGTTGATCTTCGGGCAGCCCAGGGCGCGCAGCATCTCCTCCGCGCGCTCCATGAGCCGCCGCCCAATGCCACCGCCCTGAAGGTCGGGCGCAACGGCCAGGTAGTTAATCCAGCCGCGGTGCCCCTCGTAGCCGACCATCACCGTGCCTACCACACGCCCATCCAGAACGGCTACCAGAAACAGGTCCGGCTGAAAGGCGAGTTTGGTCGCGATGTCCTGCTTCGGGTCGTTCCAGGGCACCACCAGACCGCAGCGGTGCCAGAGCGCCACCACCTCAGCCTCATCCTCAGGCTCGTACGTGCGGATCGTCATGGCGTCTCAGGTGTGGTACTCCGCGTTGATACGGACGTAGTCATAGGAGAGGTCGCAGGTGTAGACTGTGGCCTCCGCCGTCCCCATGCCCAGGTCCACCGCGATCTCGACCTCCGGGGCGGACATCGCTTTCGAGAGCGCGGGGCCGTCGAAGGCAGTCGGCGTCCCGGCCGCGAAGATGCGGACCCCGGCCAGGTCGGCGGTGGCGCGCTTCGGGTCGAAGCGGACGCCCGCACGACCGGCGGCGGCCAGGATGCGGCCCCAGTTCGGGTCGTTTCCGAACAGCGCGGTCTTCACCAGCGGCGATTCGGCAATGGTGCGGGCGACCTTCCGAGCGTCTGCGGACGTCTCCGCCCCGGTGACGCGTACCGTCACGAGTTTCGTCGCGCCCTCGCCGTCGCGCGCCACGGCCTTCGCCAGGTGCAGGCAGACGTGGGTCACCGCGGCCACAAACGCATCGTAGTCCGGACCCGACGCCTGCTCGATCGGCGGGTTGTCCGCCATACCAGAGGCGAGCAGCAGACACAAGTCGTTGGTGGAGGTATCGCCATCCACGGTGAGGGAGTTGAACGAAACCTCGACAGCCGCGCGCAAGGCGGCGTCCAGAACGGAGGGCGCTACCAGAGCGTCCGTGGTAATGAAGCCGAGCATGGTAGCCATGTTCGGCGCAATCATGCCCGAGCCTTTCGCCATGCCGCCCACGATCACGGAAACGCCGGACTCCGGGAGCACCACCGAGAACGCAGCCTCCTTCGCCACCAGGTCCGTGGTAAGTATGGCCTCGGAGGCGTTCGCGGCGGCCTCCGGTGTTGGTGCAACCTCGGTGGCGGCGTCCCGGATGCCCTGAGCCAGCAGGTCCATCGGAAGCGGGGTCCCGATCACGCCGGTGGAGGCAGTGAGGACCAGCCCCGGGTCCACCTCCAGCGCCTCTGCCGCGAACCGGGCCATCGCCTCGTTATCGCGCTCACCCTGGGCGCCGTTCCCAGCGTTGGCGTTCCCGGCGTTGACCACTACGGCGCGCACCAGAGGGGAGCGCAGCAGCAGGCGCTCGTTGCGGTCCACGCTCGGGGCGCGCACGACGTTGGTGGTGAAGACGCCCGCAGCAACCGCCTCGCCCATCGTGGCGAGTATCAGGGCGACATCGCGCCGCTGGCTGCGCTTGATGCCGCACCGGACGCCCGCGGCGGCAAACCCGCGCGCGGCGCAGACGCCCCCCGGAACCGGGGTCAGCGGGACCGCACCCGCAGGAGGCGTTACGGCCATATGCCGGTGCCCTCCAGGCCCGCCGTCTCCGGGAAGCCAAGCATCAGGTTCATATTCTGGACAGCCTGGCCGGCTGCCCCCTTCACCAGATTATCGATCACTGAGACCACCACCGCCGTCTTCGTCCGCGTGTCCACACGCGCCGTGAGATGGCAGAAGTTCGAGCCGTACACGTCCTTGGTGGTCGGCAGGGGATCGTTCGCGTCGCGCACCACCACAAAGTGCGAGCCGTCGTACGCGGCGTGCAGCGCCGCCAGGAGGTCGTCGGTCGTCGTCCCCGCCTTCGCCAGCGGCGCATAGCAGGTCGCCAGGATGCCGCGGGTCATCGGAACCAGATGCGGCGTGAAGACGATGCGGACATTCCCCGGCGCCGCGTGCACGGAAAGCTCCTGCTCAATCTCGGGGATGTGGCGGTGGACGCCACCGACCCCGTATGCCTTGACGCTCTCGTTGGCTTCGGCATAGCGGTAGTCCAGGTCGCTCTTGGCGCGGCCCGCCCCGGAGACGCCGGACTTGGCATCTACCACGATTCCCGAGGTGGCGACCAGCCCCCGCGACAGCAGCGGGGCGAGTCCCAGAATCGTGGCGGTGGGATAACAGCCGGGGTTGGCGACCAGTCGAGCGCCGACGACGTAGTCACGGTTCAGTTCGGGCAGGCCGTAGGCGACGCCCCGCTCGTGCAGGATGTGCGCCGCCTGGTGCTCGATGTGGTACCACTTCTCGTACGCCTCGACGTCCCGCAGGCGAAAGTCCGCAGACAGGTCGATCACCCGCTTGCCCATCTCCAGCAGTTCGCCCACGACTTTCATCGCGGCGCCGTTCTCCTGCGCCAGGAACACGACGTCGGCCTCCAGGCCGGTCCGCACGCCGTCGAGTTTGCGGCAGGTGATCGCGCCCACCTCAGTCCCGGAAAGGCCGGGGAAGGCACGAGACAGCGGCTGTCCGGCGTAGGTCCCGGAGACGGCGCAGGTGACCTGGACGTGCGGGTGGCGCGCCAGGAGGCGCACAAGCTCCCCCCCAGCGTAACCGCTCACGCCCACTATTCCAACGGACTTCATACGGCTGGTGTGTTCCTCATCGATGGTCGTGGGCGTCAGCCCAAAAACAGCGAAGCCGCAAGGCGCTCCCTGAGTTCGCGGCGGGCGCACCGTGCGGCTACATTACCAAGTGTCTCCCATCGGACGGCAGCGGCAGCGCACAGCGCGAGTTGCCCCACCCTCCGCGCAGGGCGGAGGGAGAGGAGGCTGCGGGCCGCTTCGGCGGTGGGTCCCTTCGGCCTCTAGTGAGGCATGGGGGGAAGGGTCTCCCACCTCGCGTCGCCGCCCGCAGCCCCGGTACGGGCCTGACGGCGGTCGCGGCGACGCACGACGGTGTCACTGTACACGAAAATCATCACTTTGTTGGAGGGAGTATATCTGCCCGCGGCGGCCGCTGTCAAGAGAGCGCCCGCCTGCTCCGCGAGGATGCCAGGTAGAAAAGTATCGAAGCCATGGTCCGATTTACGGTATAATCCGCTTGTTATGTGGAAGTACGTGGTCGGCATAACCTTTTTTGCGATCGCGGCGGTCGGTCTGGGGCTCTACGTGTTCCCCGAGCAGCCGTGGATCGGGTGGGCGCTCCTCTTCTTCTGCTGGGGCTGCTACCGCCTGAAGATGCGGGCCGACCGACTCTTCGGCGAGCGCCGGGCGCGCGCCCAGGTCGAGAACTTCCCGATCTCCGGCACAAAGGGCGGCGCACGGCGCGGCACGGCGGTCGATCCCACGCTCCAGCGTTACCTGGAGTGGCACGCCAACGACCCTCAGGAGCCGGAACAGGCACACTGACGCCCCGCCGCAGCTCTCGCGTTTTCCCCCCCGCCCGAAACTCTGGCGCCTTATCGCTGTCCAAAGGCGGTAAGACTCATGCCGCCTGCCCGCTCTCCCCGCACTCCCGCCACCCCCTGCTCCGTCGTGGTCGCCGCTCGGGCGCCGCTCCCCGGCGCAGTGAAGCCGCGTCTGGTCGGGAACGTCCTGACGGAGCAGGATGCGGCACGACTGGCGGTGGCCTTCCTCGCTGACACGCTGGGCAAGGCGGCCCAGCCGTGCGTCGGCGCGACCGCGGTCGTGCTGGCGCTGGCCGGCAGTGACCCGGAAACGGTCCGGGAAGCGCTCCCCGCCCACACGCGCCCCTCCGCGGTCGTCCCCTGGGAAGGGAACCATCCGGGCGAACGTCCTGTACCTATCATGGCAGCGCGCTTCGGTGCGGGGGCAGCCGCAGCAGAAGGCGCCGTGTGCGTGATCGGCGACGATACGCCCCACCTCCCTGCGGCGTTCCTGGCGGAGGCGTTCGGACGCCTGGCGTTTCCGGGAACCGACGTGGTGCTGGGGCCGGCGGACGACGGCGGCTGCTACCTGCTGGCTCTGGATGCGCGGGTGAGGGACTCGTTCCAGGACATCCCCTGGGGAGCCGGCGGGCGGACCCTGGACGTCACACGAGAGCGCGCGGCGTCGTTGGGACTTCGGGTGGACCAGCTTCCGTCCTGGTACGACATCGACACCCGCAACGACCTGGCCCACCTGGCACGCGACCTGGGGCGAGGGGTGGTCATCGCGCCGGAAACGGCATCGGTTCTGGCGGAGTTTTACGCCCTGGGGCCTGTGGGGACACAGCGCGACAACAACGGAGATTGACGACTATGCACCGGATATTGGAGAAGGGTAACGTAAATTGGGGGAAGGCGCTGGCAGCCACGCTGGCGGCGACGCTCGCCGTTGGGGGGGCTGCGCTGGCAGCCGCCGAGAGCGCGGTGACCGCAGCGACGGATAAGATCAAAGACCTTACCTGTACCCTGCGCGTAGTAAAGACCGATTTCAACGAGCTGGGCAAGATCAGCAAGGACTTCTCGCGCTCGTACTACTTCAAGCGCATGGATATCACGTACCAGTTCCCCAACAAGACGCGCCTGCAGACCAAGGCGGTGGGAATGAGCGGCACGCTGATCTTCAACGGCAACACCCGGTACTACAAGCTGCCCATCCGCTCGGAGACCAAGGACCTGACCGGGCAGCCGGGCCAGAAGCAGAGCCTGCTGCAACTCGGTGTCTTCAGCAAGGACTTCCTGGCGCTGGACTACGAGCCGGTCTTCGTGAAGAAGGAAGGCAAGTTAGAGGTGTTCCGCCTGAACCAGCGCAACACGGATAACAAGTCCTACGAGATGGTCTGGGTGAACCCGACGACGCACATCATCGAGAAGCGCCTCTCCTACAACGGCGAGAGCAAGCTCCGGATGGAGACACGGTACAAGGAGGCGCGCGAGATTCGGCCGGGTATCTTCCTGCCGACGCGCATCGAGGTGTACAACCAGTTCGGCAAGCTCGGCGGTATCCAGAACCTGGAGGAGATTAAGGTCAACCAGGGCGTGGACGAAAAGCTCTTCGAAACGAAGTGACGACGCACGCCGCGACTGACCTTCCTACCGCCCGGGACAGGGGCGCTTCCCGCATGGGGGAAGCGCCCCTGTCCCGGGCGGTTCTCGTTCTGCTGGCGTTTCTGCTGGCCTTCCGACTGGCGTTCGCCGCGTATAGCGGCCTTGTGCAGGACGAGGCGTATTACTGGCAGTGGAGCCGGTCACTTGACCTGGGGTTTTACGACGCCGGGCCGGGCATCGCGCTGACGATCCGGGCGGGCACCCTGCTCTTCGGGGACACACCGCTTGGCGTGCGCTTCGTTCCCGTCCTCATGGGCGTCGCCTCGGTGTGGCTGGCCTACCTTACCGCGCGCCGCTGGCTGGGCGAGGCGGCCGCAGTGTGGACGGCGGTCCTGACCGCGACCGCCCCCCTGCTCTCGGTCGGCTCGATCCTGGCGACCTATGACGCCCCGCAGATGTTCTTCTGGACGGCGGCACTGTACGCCCTCACGCGTACGCTGCAGGAGGAGCAGCGGGTAGCGGGGTGGTACGCCGTGGGGGCGCTGGTGGGCCTGGGGATGCTCAGCAAGCCGACCATGGTACTGTTCGCTCCCGGCGTACTGGTCCTGCTGCTCCTTTCCCCCACCTACCGCCGCTGGTTGGCGACGCCGCACCCCTACCTCGCCTTCGCGGTTGCGATTCTGGTCTTCTCGCCGGTGATTGTGTGGAACCTTCAGCACGAAAACCTGAACTTCATCCACACGCTCGGGCGGGGCAACCGCACCGGAGACGGGAGCCCGAAGCCGCTGCGCTGGCTGGGCGACTTCCTGGGGGGCCAGCTTCTTGCCGTCGGTGTGGTGGTTTTCCTCGCGGAGCTGTACGCGCTCGGGCGCCTCTTCCGGCCGCGCTCCGATGCCGACCGGTTCCTGCTCGCCTTCACCGCGCCGACGTTCCTGCTGTGCCTGGCAATCGCGCTGCGCTCGAAGCTGGAGATCAACTGGCCGGTGGCGATGCACGTCACGGGCCTGATGGCGGTGGGAGCATTGTTCGCGGGGGCCTGGGAGCGTGGCGGCTGGCGCCGCCCGGCGCTCGGGGCGTTGCTGGCGCTCTCGGGGGTGATGATTGCGATCGGACTGTTCCCGCAGATCGTGCCGGCGGTGGCCGGGCCGACGCCCGCGCGTCCGAACATGGAAAAACCCCTGGAGCCGTACGGGTGGGACGAACTGGCGGGCGGCGTGGAGCGGGCGCGGCGCGATCTGGAGCGAGAGTCGGAGGGGACGCCGGTCTTCGTGGCGTCGTTCACGTACCGCACGGCGTCGATTCTGGCGTTCTACCTGCCGGACAAGCCGCGCGTGGAGAAGCTCCAGCTTCCCGGCACCCGCCGCGACCAGTACTATGTGTGGGCACGCCCGGAAGCACTGGCGGGGCAGAACGCCGTGGTGGCAGTGGATACGGACGTGGAGAAGTCCGCGGCCTTCCTGCGCGAGTGCTTCGCCGAGGTGCGGGAGTTGCCCGTGCTGACGCTACGGCGCGACGGCTTCACCGGCAAGGTGAAGGAGTGGCATGTCTACGCGTGCCGCGACTTCCGCGGGTACCCCGAGGAGAGCCCCGCCCCCTGACCGTGCGGGGAGCGGGGCCTGTCTCCCGGTGGCTACATCCGGCCTTCGTCGCGCGCCGGCGTGCCAGGAGCTCCGGGCGCGGCCGGCGCCCTCTGCCCGGGTTCGCCCTTTGGGTTGGTGGAGGTAGCCGGGTCCACGACCGTCTCCTTCGATCCGGCGAGAGAGTCGCAGCCGCCCAGGAAGAGCGGCGCGGCGAGCGCCGCCAGGACGACCAGGACGGCGAGAGGGAGCGCGCGGCGGCGGTGCGGCAGCAGGGGCATGGTGGGTCGTCGCTCCATCAGTACGTGCAGCAGTCGTCGGGGTACTTGCCGGGGACGGTCATGGGGTTGTCGGCGTCCACGTCCCACACCACTCGCGCCTTGTTGTAGTTGGCCATCTCGATATAGTGGTAGCTGCTGGTGTTGTACGAAAGCTGGCTGAGAACCGAGTTCGTCTTGTACCACTTGGCATGGCCGTCCGTGAAGACGAGGTTCGTGCCCTGCTGGTGCCGGTCGCTGAGCCCGTAGCGCCGCCCCTTGCCGTACCCCGGGTCGATGTAGTAGCCACGCGGCGTCGTCGCCCCCACCGTCTTGTCGAACGAGTCCGCGAAGATGACCGTCTGCGCCGGAAAGTCGATCAGGTCCTCGGTCACGGCGCGCGGGTAGCCCGGGCTGTCTTCGCAGGGGCCGTCCGTCGAACAGCCGATCCCGGCGTCGCTCTCGTAGTACCAGTTGTAGTAGAGCCCGAGGTAGATGTTCATCCCGATGGCGAACCGGTCGCGGTTCGCGTACGTGATGTCCTGCTCGGACAGCTGGGACGAGGGGCAGGCGAAGACGCCGATGTTCTTGGTGTAGGGCTGCAGCAGCTCGGCGTACGTCTTCTGGATGATCGTGGCGTGCCCGGTCGCCCCGCCGGACAGGAATTCGTGGATGGCCTGGTCGTAGTCCTGCATGTACATCAGCTCGGCGGTGCCGATCTGCTTCAGGTTCGACAGGCAGGACGTGGTGCGCGCCTTCTCTCGAGCCTGGGCAAAGACCGGGAAGAGAATCGCGGCCAGGATCGCAATAATTGCGATTACTACGAGAAGCTCGATCAGGGTAAAAGCGGAGCTTTTACCCGCGGTGAAGGCGGCGGCGGCTTTGTGGGCGTGCGGTCGTTGCCGCATGAGAGGGTCGGGAGACACCTGCATACAGTACACTCCTTCGGAACCAGAGGTTGGGCGCCTTTGCGCCCGCTTACGGAACGACGAATAGCCGACAGTGGCAGGACTGTTCTACGGGTTTCGGACGTGAGGGGTACAGCGGTGTGGGATGAGTATATACCCCTGGCGGCTCGTCTGTCAAGCGGGCGGCACTTCCTTACAAAAAACAGTTCGCGCTTCAACCCACCGCGTTTGTGTTATAATCACACAAATTCGCCGTACTCGTCTTTATCCTCCCGCCGATGGGAAGTGACTACCAAGCGAGGTATCGACAATGAAGCGTACTGTCGTGGTCCCTATCCGTGCATCCCTGTGGTTCGGCGTTCTCTCGGTTCTCCTCCTGGCGGCGGTGACGCTGCTCGCGCCTCGCAAGACGTCCGCCCAGGACGCCCCGCGGGTGGTGCCCGTTTCCCAGCAGGTCTTCGTCGGAACGCAGCCAGCTCAGGGTATTATCGCCATCCTCATCGGCCTGTATGACGTGCCAAGCACCCCGGCGGGAGCCAGAATCCACTACCGCTTTGCGGTTTCGGGCCTGCTGCCGTACATCGAGCAGGATACGCTCTATCTGTCCCCGGGCCGGCAGCAACCCGTTGATCTGCGCTGCCGTTTCCGCCCCCCGGCGCCGGGGACCTACACTGTCACCTGGCAGGGTTGGTACGAGGTCGGCGGTGTGAAGGCCCCTCTCTGGAGCCGGCAGGCCACGGTGGTCATCGCCCCCTGAGAAAGGCCGAAGCCCCCGCCCAAAATCGGGCGGGGGCTTCGGCACTCCGGAGGGAGCCGTCTACGGTCTCATTCAGGGCAGGGAACGCCGGCTGCGATGGCAAGGTCGCGGTGCGCCTTGCGCTCATCCTCGGTGGCGGCGAACAGCTGCCCCCAGATGCAGCGCGCCTTATTGCGCGACTCGGCCGGGAATGCTCCGGTGAAGGCGGTGGTCGGGCAGGGGTACATCGAGCGCATTACCGTCCACTTCGCATGACCGTCGAAGTACACGTAGTTCGCGCCCCCCCCATGGACCTCGGGGTTCTCGAACCGACCGTATTCCGCGGGCGGTACGGTGCGGTAGCGCATCAAACAGTACTGCCCGTCGTAATTGCGGAACAGGCGGCCTTCCGGCCCACTGTCCCCGGCGAACACGACCTGTGCGGGGCGCGCGATCTCTGAGTCGTGAAGGTATCGGTATGTCGTGGTGGCGGAGGGATGCGTGTTGTAAAACCATCCCATGCTGACGCCGTAGGTGCGCTCCCCTTCCGGAACCGGGGATGACGGGCAGCGCCAGATGCCCCCTGTCGTGACTGACGTCGTAGTCCCCCGCTGGCCGCTCTGCACATACGGAAACAGTTTGGCGTCCCAATAGCGATCGGGCGTATTCGGCCCCACGTTGTCGGGAAGCACAGCACGCTCGTACCAGTATTCGGAGTAGGTGGGAACACCACCGTCATAGTCCTGCTGGTACATCATCAGCGCTGTCCCCATCTGCTTGCAGTTAGAGAGGCAGGACGCCTTGCGGGCATTCTCCCGCGCTGTTGCGAAAACCGGAAAAAGGATCGCCGCAACGACTGCAATAATAGCGATGACCACCAGGAGTTCTATGAGGGTAAAGGCGTTTCCTCGGTGACTCGCACTCTGGCGGTGGTAGTATCCGCCGGGTGCTAACTGCATGAGCACACTCCTCCCGATGAGGACTCGACAAGGCCGAGCGCTGGGGACCGGTCTCGGGGTATTTATAGTGACCGCAGGGAATTATATAGTGACCCGGTTTGTCTTGTCAAGAATATGGGTACTGGCTTATGAATAGCTGTAAAACGAAGTAGGGCCGGTCGCTCAGGCGACCGGCCCTTTTCCGCACGGGAGTTTTTCAGCGCAACCTACCAGTCACGTGCCCAGCCCGCGTTGCCCTGCGGCGTCGAATCGCCCAGGAGCGTACCCCTCCAGGCCCCGTCCTCCATCGCGCACTTGGACGAGATCATGCTCATGGTAGGAATGGCCTTTACGTGGCCGTCGGCGTACGCCACCATCGTGAGCCGCCCCGTGTACATGCGATTGTAGGCGCCTGCATTCAAAGCGCTCGTGTTCGCGCCCGTGGAGGGAGTGATCACGCCGGTTCCTGGCTGATGGGTTCCCCACACACCGAAATTGGAGACGATGCAACCGTTGACGTTGACGTACGCTGGCGGGCGAGAGAGTTGTGCGCCGTCATGGACCATGAACGTTTCTGCGGGTCGGCCCAGTTCGGCCAACGAGGGAGGATACTTATACCTCACACCGTCGAAGGGGGCATACGCCGCGGCGAGCCCATTTACGCTTGTCGTCGGGCAGTTAGCCGTCCCTCCCAGTGAGTAGTAGTTATATGCATACGTCGTGAAGGCAGTATCCACACTGTTCAGCGCATCCACCAGTTGAGACTTTGCGGTTGGGCATGCCCAGACACCAAGCAGTTGACCACCCGCGTTCTCAGCCGTACTAACGCCTGTCGGACTGTCCGACCGTACCCCGTTCTTTATGTAGGGATTGACAAGCCAGTAATACAGGTTCGACATCCAGAAGGCGCTGCTGGCCCCCTGCAGATTGCAGGCGTCTGCAGTCCAGATGGGCATGGTTTCGTCGTAGTCCTGCATGTACATCAGGAAACCCATAGCAATCTGCTTGAGGTTGCTCTGACAGGCAGCCTGCTGCGCCTTCTGGCGGGCCCTGGCAAACACGGGGAAGAGAATTGCCGCCAGAATAGCAATAATCGCAATAACAACCAAAAGCTCGATGAGGGTGAACGCGCGGCGCTGCGCAGGCCGGGGATGAGACGGGGAAAGAGACATCACTTACTCCTTTAACACACACGAACGGTTCGATCCGATGATAGTACGTGTTAACCGAGATCCCGAGGCAACGTTGCCACTCCGGAGGCCATTAATAGTGATGGTTGCGAAGAGTATATATCGCTATTCTTTCTGGTGTCAAGGTGAATCGGAAAAACACCGCCCCCGGCATCGTTGCCGGGGGCGGTGTTTTCATTCGGTAGGAAGCAGCCGTTCGGCGTGCCTACAGCGTGCCGTTTCGCTGGTACCAGGCACGCTCCTCCGCGGAATAGGCGAAGTACTTGGCGATCGCCCCGTACGCCTTTCTCGTTTCGGCCGTGGTCGGCGTCCCCGGGTTGACGGCTCGCGGGAACGCGCTCTCTGCGCTCAGCCACTTCGCATGGCCGTCCGCGAACAGGTAGTTCGCCCCGCCGTTGTGGCGATCAGGAATCTCGTTCCCAAACGTGCTGACCGTACCCGCTGCTACGGCTTGCCAGTAAAAGAACTCATAGGGCATGCGCAGGCGTCCATCGGTGGCCCCTTCTCCGACAAAGATAGTGCTCGCCGGCATATCCATCTCGTTCAAGAAGGGATACCGATACCCGCGGACCGCTCCGGGAACCACCGAACCCGGGTCGTTCCGATGCAGGAAATAGCTATAGCTGTAGGAGCGCCGTATGCGACCATCTGAAAATGTCGTCTGTTCCCCCTTCGCTCCAAAGGAAGGGCACTGCCAGACCCCCGTATTGTTGTCGAGTTCGGGGTTGCCGTTCTTGATGTACGGCATGAGTTTCGCCTGCCAATAAGAGCTTGCATTGTTGGGCCCCGGCGGGCTCATGACCCACTCCGCCCAGCACGGCAGGCCGTCATCAAAGTCCTGCGCGTACATCATCAGGGCGTTGCCAATCTGCTTCTCGTTGGAGAGACAGGCGGACTGCCGGGCCTTCTCGCGGGCCTGGGCGAACACCGGAAAGAGAATCGCGGCCAGGATCGCGATGATCGCGATGACCACGAGAAGCTCAATCAGGGTAAACGCCGAACGTTTGCCCAGGGTGACTCCCCGGTGCTGCGCACCCTGAGAACGAGACGGAGACAGAGGCATTACAAACTCCTTAAGACAGACTGAGACAGACTGAGACAGCTTACGCCGCAGGACATACTTGGGAGGGCATATGAGAGCAAGAGAGGAGCGCCCCGGTACCCGGGAAACCCCGGGAGCCATCGAAAGGAGATGGTTGGAAAGAGTATATACCGCCTCGCTTCACAATGTCAAGACGGCAAATAACAACGTCCCTCGGCGGCACTGCCACCGAGGGGCGTTGTTCCTGCGCGCGAGGACTACGGCTTCCGACCGTCCCGGCGCCACCAGGGATCCACGTCGAAACCGGTGGAACCGCCCCCCGGCTCGCCGACCTTCTCCTTCTTCTGGGCTGTCACGTGGCCGTCCATCCAGAGGACGTTGTTCATGCCGTTGTGCCAGCCGCGCGGGTAGATAGTCGCCCAGTTCGTATGGCTCGGCGGATAGGCGAACACGCTGCCGATGCCGGGCGCCGGGAAGCTGGCATCCACGCGCCACGTTTCGACGATGCGAACCGTGCCCGCGGGCTTGTCGAACTGCGCCAGGGAGAAGATCTGGTTCTCCGCGATGGCCACCGTACTGAAGGTGAAGCCGAGGTAGGTGTTGTACCCGTAGGGCCGCTTCAGGTTCTCCGCCGCCGTGGGCTGCGGTGCGCTGGGACACATATACACGCTTCCGTCGAACTTGTATCCGTCCGCCCCCACCGTGGTGATCATCTTGATGTACGGCTTGGCGAGGTCGGGCCACTGCCCCTCAAAGGTCCCGAGGATCGAGCCGGGCATGACCATTTCGTCATAGTCCTGCTCGTACATTGCCGCTGCGGTACCGATCTGCTTGAGGTTACTGGCGCAGGACGCCTGCCGTGCCTTCTCTCGCGCCTGAGCGAAGACGGGGAACAGAATCGCCGCCAGGATAGCAACGATGGCAATCACTACGAGAAGCTCGATGAGCGTGAAGCCGCGGCGGACACGCCGACGGAGAGACGAAGAAAGAGGCATACGTACTCCTTCAGACACACGTTGACTTTTGACACACGTTCCGACAGACACACGAACCGACACACGACCAGAGAGTACGGAGAGAAGAGGGCAGAGATGATAGAGGTAGAGGTTTATATGCCCAGAATTCAACACTGTACTCCGGACCCCATTACACAATTAATGGAAGGAATATATACCGCCTATCTTGGCGGTGTCAAGGCCATAAAAAAACGACGCCCCCGGCACGGTTACCGGGGGCGTCCCTAATCAGGCGGAAAGTCTACGGCTTGCGGCCGTCGCGCCGCCACCAGGGGTCGAGATCGTAGCCGGTGGCCCCGCCGCCGGGCTCCATGATCTTCTCACGGCTCCAGGCGCTCACGTGGCTGTCCATCCAGAGGACGTTGTTCATGCCGTTGTGCCAGCCGCGCGGGTAGATCGTGGTGGCGTTGGCGGGATAGGTCCCGGCCGGGTAGACCAGGGCGCTGCCGATGCCGGGCGCCGGGAAGCTGGCATCCACGCGCCAGACTTCAGTGACGCGGATCGTGCCCGCGGGCTTGTCGATCTGGGCCAGGCTGTAGGTCGGCACTCCCGCAGCAGGGATGGTGGTGCCAGCGGTGCCCCCCAGGAACGGATAGTTGTACCCGTAGGAGCGGCGGTAGTGATTCGCCAGGGCTTCTGAGGACTGCTGCGGCTGGGGCGCGCTCGGGCAGATAAACACCGTGCCGTCAAGCTTGTAGTTGCCCCCCTGGACAACGTTCATCTTGATGTAGGGCTGCACGAGGTCGAACCACATATTCCCCACGGTGAACGGAATGGCCGCGGGAAGCACTGTCTCGTCGTAGTCCTGCTCGTACATCGCTGCGGCGGTGCCAAGCTGCTTGAGGTTGCTCTGGCACGTCGCCTGCCGCGCCTTTTCGCGGGCCTGGGCGAAGACCGGGAACAGAATCGCCGCCAGAATGGCGATGATCGCAATAACAACGAGTAGTTCGATCAGAGTAAAGCCGCGCGGAACGCGCGGGGAGAGAGCGCCGTCATGCCGCTGCGACGCCGGAGCCTGAAACATGCGTGTACCTCGTTTGTAGTAGTGATGAACGTGGGGCAGGTACGGGAGCGGAAACACGTGGAAGTGCCAACGCGCGCCGCCGGGGCCGACGCGCCCTCTGACAGATAGGAGTATATACTCCTTGACACCAACATGTCAACGGCTGACCTACTTACCGACCTGCCATTTTTTTCAGAATTGCGAGCAGGACGCCACGCGGCGTGGGGGCGGGACGGTTCTGTTCTTCCGACCACGCGGCGAAGCCGTCCCAGGTGCCCAGGGGCTTCCGGAGCGCGTCCGACGGGACGGTGACCATGTGGCCGGTGAGGTAGGAGACGCCGCCCGCGTGCGTGACGGCCTGCTCCTGACCGAAGCGCCGCGCCGAGGACAGGGGCGCGACCACCACCTCCGGGGTCGCGCCGTCGGGGCCGGGGTCGCGCACACCCAGAACCAGGACCGGACGGCGCTTGAAGTGGGCTTCAAACGCCAGCGCGCTGCCGTCGCACCACCAGACCTGGCCCGGCGCCAGTTCGGGAGGCTCTACAGGGTTCACGCTGCGCTCCCCAGAACCTCCTGCCACTGCGCGCGGCGCGCGGCTATGGCAGCGAGCGAGGCCTCCGGGTCGGGTGGCAGTCTATCGAACACAAGGCACCAGCAGCCATGATCGCCCGGCGCGATGTCCTTGCCCGCCGCATACCCGGTGTAGCGGACCGGATCGTCGCCCGCCGGAACGCGCCGGTGCAGGACCGAGGCGGCGTGGACATCCGCGAAGCGTGCCGCGGCGGCGTCCGGCTCACCCAGAGCCCGTGCTGCTCCCAGGTCCAGCGCGACGCCGATGTGCCGGAAGCCCGCCCCCTCCAGAAAGCTAAAGGCGACCAGGCGAGAGAGCATGTCGGCGTTCAGCAGCGCGAGGCGGCAGTCGTGGTCACCCGCCATGCGGTCCAGGGTCTTCAGGCACTCCCCCAGGTACGCCCCGGCGCGGGCCTCGGCCAGCCCCATCGGCGGATTGCCGGTGCGCACCAGCACCGTTTTTGCGCCCACGGCCTCCGCCAGGCGACACACGGCCCACAGCTCGCTCACCGACGCCCGCCGGATGGCGGGCGACGGCGACACCAGGCTGAGGTCGAACGTCGCCTGGTTCGGTGCCTCCAGGGCAACACAGTCAAAGCGCGACAGACTGTCGCGCAGGAACGCCCGCTCGTCCGGCGACACGCCCGGCGCGTGGGGCATACCTGCGGCGCCGGTGACCGGCACCTCCACCCCTGCGAAGCCCTCGTCCGCGGCCCAATCCAGACGCGCCGCCAGCGTCGGAAGTTCGATCTGGGCGAGCGACACCGCCAGGCGCGGCCCGCCGCCCCCCTCCCTATCGCCGCTCCGCGGCATCAGATTCAGGTCCAAACGTTCACCGGGTCCCCTTCCCCGCGGGCGCGGGAGCGCGGTAGCCAACCAGTTCCATGTAGCCCTTCCCCGTCACGGCGGCGCCGTCCTTCTTCCTGCCCGAAACCTCCACAGCCCCCTCCCAGATCGCATCGCCGATGCCGATCACGGGGATGGTCTGCGCCGGGAACGCAGGCGTCATCGTCAGCGCGTGGCCGAGCGTTTCGAGAGACACGTCGAAGCTGGCCGGATACGTGATCTTCGTGGCCGGGTCGGCCCACTGACCGCGCGGCGTGAACGTCACCCGGTCATCCACCACCTGCGTCCCGTCGGCCTTGAGCAGCGTGGCCTCCGCCCGCAGCACCTTGCCGGTGGCATTGTCCTTGATGCGGTAGACGATCAGGTCGGAGCCGTCGTCAAGCTGCACGCCGAACCAGTCCCAGCCGTTGTCGCTGACCACCCAGGAGGTGCCCCACTGGCGATCCAGCCAGCCGACTCCGGTCACCTTCTCGGTCTTACCCTTCACCGTCAGCGTCCCCTCCACCGCCATGCGGGTCAGCGACACATAGAACATGTCGTCCGGCCGCCCGAGCCCCGTCTTGCCCGCGCCGCCCACCAGCATGGCCGGGCGCTCCGGCTGTTTCAGCGTCAGGTCCACGGCGAAGTCGTCGCCCTGCAGCGCCGCCTCCCAGGTCCGGGCATCGTCACTCGCCTGCGCGATGCGGTTCTTTTCGAAGGCGATGGAAAAGCGCGGGGTCGTGGTCACCACGGCGTCGCCGGGCAGCGCCCGGTGCGGCTTCGGAAGCCGGTCCTTCTGCTGGTCAGCCAGAAGTTGCAGGGGGCGCGGGTCCTCCGGCTTGAGCTGTGCCAGGAGGGGCAGCAGGCCCGCGAGGAGCCGCCGATTGCCCTGGTCCAGCACCGAGTACGCCGTTTTGGTCTTCGCGTCCAGGTCTGCCAGCGAGTAGATGAGGTAGTGCCCCTTCCGATCCGGCGTCAGCCCCGTCCGGAACCAGGAGCCGACCACCGCGTACTTCCGGCCGCTTTCGGTGGTTAGAAATGCGTTGACGTACCACCATTCGATCGTGGCGGCGTCGTGCGGCCCGGCGTCCTGCGGCAGCCCCACGGGCGCCGTCCGCGCCGGCATCGGCGGGGCGGCGAGCGGCGGCAAGGCGCCCTCCTGAGCCGACGCGGCCCCGGCGCCCCCGAGGAGCAGGAGTGCCGCCGCCGCTGCGGCGAATAGCGTTCGATATCGTACAGCCATCGGGCTTCTCGTCCTTTCACGGCGGCGCACGCTGGCACCGCCATGAGATGTAACGCTATCCGCCCCCGCCGCGTTTCCGAACAATCTCCAGCAACGCCTCGCCGTACTTCGCCGCCTTTGCCGGGCCGATGCCCGGAATGGCGAGCAGGCCGAACTCATTGGTGGGCCGCGCCGCCGCCAGCCCTACCAGCGCCTTGTCGGCGAGGATGCAGTAGGCCGGCAGCCCTTCGCCCTGCGCCACCTCGCGCCGCCATTCGCGCAGCGCCTCCAGCAGATCCGGGTCCACGTCCTCCGGCACCTCGGCGGACTTCCCCGCTGCCGCTCCCTTGCCCGGTGCGGCCGGGGCCGCGACGCGCCACGGAATGTCGACGTCGCCCGCGCGCACCGAGTCCGCGCCGTCCGACGTGAGGTACAGGCGGCGGTACTCATCGTCCTCGTCCCGCCGGAGCAGGCCAGCGTCCACCAGAGCGTCCACCAGGCGCTCTACCTCGGCCTTTTTGTACTCCGCCAGCGCCCCGAAGCCGTCCGCGCGCCCCCGCTTGATCGGGGCGTCGGGCGTGCCGCGCAGCGCCTTCACCAGTCCGGCACGCCCCAGCGCAAACGGCCGGTAGCCCTGCGCCAGGTCGGCCACCAGCTTGAGGGCGACCCGCGGCGCCTCCGCAGGGTCCAGGCGCTCCCCGCCGCCGCTGGCAGCGCCGCTTGAGCCGTTCCCAGCATGGCCCGCGGAGCGGCGCGACGAGCGCGGGGCCGCCTCCTCCTCTTCGTCCGCCGCGGCGTGGCCGTCGGTCCCGCCGCAGACGTCGCACGCGCCGCACTTCAGGTTCGGCCAGCGGTCGCCGAAGTAGCGCGCGACCATGCCGTGCCGGCACTTCCGGGCGCGGGCGTAGTCCAGCATCGCGGCGGCGCGCTCCTCGGCGCCGCGGCGGCGGTGCTCCAGCGTCCCCGCCAGCGTGTTCTTCGCATCCGGCGGCGGCGGCAGCAGTTCCAGCAGAAACTCCCGCCCGCTCGCGCGGTAGGTCAGGTGCCCGGCGTCCTGAAGGCGCAGGATGACAGACTCCAGATCCGGCAGCGGGACACCGGTCGCCTCGGAAAGCTCCTGGGCGTCCACCTCGGGGCCGGAGGCGGCGCCGAGCGCGGCTGCGAACGCCGGCCAGTCCGGGTCGGGCTCTCGGCCCATCTCGTCGCCGTACAGCCCCCCACTGTCGCCCGCATAGTCGGGGTAGATCGACAGGCGGCGCGGCAGGTCCACATGGCGTGCAAGGAGGCCCGCCTCCTCCAAAAGCGGCAACGCGGCGCGCACCAGGTTTTCATCGCCGCCCACGCCGGCCGCGAGATCGCCGAAGGCGACCGGGCCACAGCGGCGGCGCCCGAGCGCCTGGCGCACCACCTGATAGACCGAGCGGACGCTTTCCAGGGTCAGCGTATCCTCGCGCAGGTGGCGTGTGGCGCTGGCGGCGTCCGCGGCGGAGTGCAGCAGGACGCACCGGGACGGCTTGCCGTCGCGGCCCGCGCGCCCGGCCTCCTGGTAGTAGTTCTCCAGGGTGCGGGACGGATGATAGTGGACCAGGAAGCGGATATCGCTCTTGTCCACGCCCATGCCAAAGGCGACCGTGGCCGCCATAACGCGCACCTCGCCGCGCATGAAGCGGTCCTGGGCAGCGGCGCGCTCCTCGGGCGGCAGCCCTGCGTGGTAGAACCCGGCGGCGACGCCATGATTCTTGAGCATCCGCGCCAGGCGCTCGCACTTTTCGCGCGAGCCGGCATACACCAGTCCCGCCCCCTCGGAGTCGCGGCAGATATCGAGCGTCGCCCAGAGCTTTTCGTCCTCACCCTGAACGCGGCGGCAGGCGAGATACAGGTTGTCGCGGTAGGTGGCGCGGATGAAGCGGCGCAGGGGGCGGCCAAGTTGCCGCTCGATGTCGTCCTGCACCTCGGGCGTGGCCGTGGCAGTGACGGCGAGCACTGAGCGGGGCGAGAGGCTGGCCACGGCCTTGCCCACCGCCCGGTAGTCGGGGCGGAAGTCGTGGCCCCACTGCGAGATGCAGTGCGCCTCATCCACCACCACAAGCGACACCTGCGCCTGCCGCAGGGCGTGCAGAAACGGAGGCTGGCGCAGTCGCTCGGGCGCGGCGTAGACCATCTTAATCCGCCCCGCCTTGACCTGCGCCAGGCGGCGCCCGACCTCGGAGCTCTCCAGCGAGGAGTTAATGATCGTGGTCCTGGCCGCGACCTCCGGCGGCAGGTTCTCCGCCTGGTCCTTCATCAGGGCGATCAGCGGAGACAGCACCAGGGTCGCGCCGGAGCCGAGCATCGCCGGAAGCTGATAGGTCAGGGACTTGCCCCCACCGGTCGGCAGCACGGCGAGCGTGTCCTCCCCGGCCAGCGCCGCTTCCACGATCTCGCGCTGCCCCGCGCGGAAGTCGTCGTGTCCGAACAGGCTGCGCAGGGAGTCCCGCAGGGATGAGGGGGATTCTGCAGCGCTCACGGCTTCTCCGGTGCCTTCGCCGGGGGCGGGGGCGGAGCCGTGGCGAGCCGCGCGGCGGCCTTCTCCCAGCCCTGCCGTGTGATGCTGCCGCCGTCACTGGCGGTCAGGTGTACCAGTCGCCGCCCGTCGGTGTAGAGGTCCTGGGTGACGCCTCCGGACGTGAAGCGGTAGGAGAACAGGGCGATATCGCCGCCCGCCGGGTTCGGCACCCGGACATCGTCGCGGCGTGTCAGGGTGAACTCCACCCCGGCGGCCTGACCGTGGAGGAGCGGGTAGTAGGTGCCCCGGCGCTCCTGCCCGATAGCCAGAGCGGAGAACGGCCCTCCGCTTCCCTCCCAGGCATCCGCGATGAAGAACAGGGGCCAGACCCACACCGCCCCGCCCGCGACGGTCGCCTTCCCGAGCGGTGCCGCCTCCATCTCCCAGGTCACCGCGCCGTTCGCGATCTTCGCCTGCAAGGGCTGGCCCATCAGCGGGGATTCGATCTCGATCGGCTCCCAGCGTGCGTTGGTAACGGCTTTGGCGATCTTGAGCCCTCCCAGCGCTTCGGTGGCCACCTCATGCCGGCCCGCGCCGAGGTAGCGCTCGCGGATTGTGACTCCGTCGGGCACCTCCAGCGTCAGTTCGAACGCGCCGTCTTCGCGCTCATACGGGTGCATCGGCCCCGTCGCCTTAATGGGCGTGGCGAGGAGCGGCGTGTCGCATTGGAGCACTTCGCCCCGGGGACCGATGTACAGTACCCCGGTCTGCTGGGCCTCCGACAGGAAGGGGAAACGGCGCCTTGTAGCGCAGGCGGCGGGCCTGGACCGGCCCCTCCTTCAACTCAAGGCGGTCGGCGCCNTCCGCGGTAAGGGTCAGCGGCAGGAACTGCGGCTCAGGCACACCCCGCTCCACCAGGACCAGAAACTCCTGCGTCCCCTTACGCTTCCAATCGTACTGCCGCCCGATCATCGCGGGGGCCGTCAGCAGGGTGGTCAGCCGCCCGGAAAAGGGCGTGGCGCCGCTCCGCTTTGGGGAGACGATATCGAACTGCGCGGGGTCTTCGCGCCGGTCGGTGCGGACCAGCGCCAGGTTGCTCGCCCGGGGCGTCGCCACCGGGCCGGACGTCACGGCGCACTCGGCGGGTACACCGTCCGCGCCCATCGTGAGCCGGGCATCCACCACTGTATCGTAGGGCGTGACGGTTGGCGGGACGCTGACCACGCGCACGGTCCGCTCTCCGCCCGGCCCCCGCCCTTCCGCCAGCGTCACCACCATGCGGCTCTTATTGGCAAAGGTAACGGCGTAGACCGGTTCTGCGGCGCGGGAGGATGCGGGAAGCAGGCAGGCGGCGAGCCCGAGCAGCAGCAACGCCAGGCAGGGCGCAGCACACGAAAGGCGGCGCAGGAGGATGCTGGGGAGCAGGTCCATGCCCCTATTGTACACCACGGCCCACACGAAAAAGGGCCGCTCGGCGCGGCGCCGGCGGCCCTTCCTCGGTCCCACTAAGGGGTCAGTCGCGCGCCCAGAACATGGGGCCGGGCTTCTCCGTGACCACGGCCTCCTTGAGCACATCCAGCGCCTTGTGCAGCCCCTCCTTGGTGGAGAGGAGGCTGTCCTCGTGCTCGATGGAAAGGACGTAGTCGTAATCGACCATACGCAGGTTCGATACAAAGTCCTTCCACCAGGCGGTGTCGTGGCCGTAGCCGACCGAGCGGAAGACCCAGGAGCGCTCCAGCACGTCTCCGTAGGACTTCGTGTCGAGCGTGCCGTTGCGGGCCGCGTTGGTCGGGTCCACGCGCGTGTCCTTGGCGTGGGCGTGGAAGATCGCGCCCGCCTTGCCCAGTTCGCGCACGGCCACAAGCGGATCGATGCCCTGCCACCAGAAGTGCGACGGGTCGAAGTTGCAGCCGATCCGGTCGCCCGCCGCCTTGCGCAGGCGCAGCAGCGTGTCCGGGTTGTAGACCAGGAAGCCGGGGTGCGCCTCGATGGCGAACACGCAGTTGTGCGCCTTCAGGAAGCGGTTCTGGGCGCGCCAGTACTTGGCCGCTACCTTCCACTGGTAGTCCAGGATGTCCCGGAACTCGTCCGGCCAGGCGCAGGTAACCCAGTTCGGGTTCTTGGCGCGCGGGTTATCGCCGGGGCAGCCGGAGAAGCCGTTGACGGTCGCCTGGGGCATGACGCCATCGCCCGCCAGCTTCTCCGCCAGCAGCACGGCGTTCTCAAACGCCTCGCGGTGCTCGTTGGCGATGGCGCTGTTGGGGTGCAGGGGGTTGCCGTGCACCGAGATCGCGGAGATGATAAGGTTCCTGCTATTGACCAGGTCCACCAGCTTCTTGCGCTTGGCATCGTCGTCGTTCAGCGCGCGGATTCCCCCGAGGTCGTCCAGGTGGCGCGAGCCGGGGTAGGCCCCCCCGCCGAGTTCGATCGACTCGATGCCCGCGTCCGCAATGTAGTTGATGGCGTCCTCAATGGGGCGATCGTGGAAGAGAGCCGTGAATATTCCGATTTTCACGCAGTACCGTCCTTTGGGATGTGATGATGAATGATGACCGGGGTGACTGTACCGATGGCGTGGCGATCTCCGCCGGCGCCCGCGCGCCCTTCGGGACGACCGTTGCGCCGTTAATCCGGCAAACCAATCCTACGGCCGGGTCTTCGTCGTCGAATCCCCCGACCCGCGGCGACACCCGTGATGTGCACGTTTCCGCGCGGACACCCGCCTCAAACGTGCTGTTTTTCGTTGCAACCGGGCGATTTTAGCACATTTGCCGCAGGGAAGTCCATAGCCCCGGCCATTGGGCGCGGGCCGTGCTATGATAGGGGGTTGTGCTGCCACCCCTTCCCCGCCCTCTGCGCGTCCTGCATGTCGTGAACGATCTCCGCATCGGCGGCGCCGAAGTCCTGGTGCGCAATGTCGCCGCTCGCCTGAATGCGGAGGGCGATGTGGAGGCTGCCCTCACCGCCCTGCAGCCGAACCCCACCTTTCTGGAGGAGTCCGTGCGCGCTGACGGCCTGTCCTTCGAAGCGCACCCGTCCGAGTGGGGATTCTATTCGGTCCGGCATGTGAAGCGGCTGGCGGCGCGGATGCGCGGGTTCGACGTGGTACATGTCCACCTGTTCCCGGCGCAGTGGTGGGCGGCGCTCGCGTGGCGAAGCCTGCCCCGCCGCGACCGGCCCGTTCTGGTAACCACCGAGCACAACACCGAGAACCGGCGGCGCAAGCCCTGGTTCCGCCCCGTGGACCGCTGGATGTACGCCCACTACCACCGGCTTGTGGGCGTCAGCCCGCTCACGGGCAAGCGACTGGAGGAGTGGCTCGGGCTCCCGGCGGGCGCGGTCGCCGTCATCCCGAACGGGATCGACGTGGACCGGTTCGCGCAGGCGAGCGCCGCCCCCCGTTCCGATCTGCCCGGCCTGCCCACCGCCGCGCGGCTTCTCCTGTGTGTCGGCCGCCTGGAGCCGCAGAAGGACCAGGCCACACTGCTGCGCGCCCTGCCTCTCCTGCCGGACGACCACCACGCCGCTCTCGTTGGGGACGGCCCGCTGCGCGGCGACCTCGAAGCTCTGGCAGCCTCGATCGGAGTAGCAGAACGGGTCCACTTTCTGGGGCGACGGCCGGATATCCCCGCGCTGCTCAAGACGGCCGACGTGTACGTGCAGCCGTCCCGCTTCGAGGGGTGGAGCCTCGCTCTGCTGGAGGCGATGGCGAGCGGGGCGGCGCCCATCGTCGCAGCGGACGCCCCGGGCCTCTCCGAAGCGGTGTCCGGCGACCGGGGGTGGCTCTTCCCCGTGGGCGACCCGGAGGCGCTGGCAGCGGCAGTGCGGGCGGCGACAGCGGAGGACGCCGAAGCGACCCGCCGCATCGCGGCGGGCCGTCAGTATGCGGACGGATTCCGGCTGGAGCGGTGCGCGGAGGCACACCTGTCTCTCTACCGGGAGTTGCCGGGTAGGACAGACTCGGCCCGGTAAAGGAGGAAGTTCTTCCCGCGGTCGTTCATGGCCACGAACAGGCCGCGGGGCCACTTGGCGCCGAGGGGCCGGGACGTGATCTCGATGCCGTCCGTCTCGTCCGCGCCGCCCTCAATTACCGCGACCGCCCGGTGGTCATGGCGATTGCCGCGCTCGCCTTCGCGCTTGAAGACCCAGTACCGAGAGCCCCCCTCGTCGGCTTCACGCTGCTCCGTACAGAAGATGTAGCCGGTGCCGTCAGGGCGCGTGTAGATCGCGATGCCCTCGTGATCGCCCCGGAAGCCGCGGTTGGCGAATACTGCCAGTTCCCGGTTGGCGGCCGGGCTATCGGGGTCGGCTGCCCACTTGCGGATGCCGTACTCCTCGTCGGCGTAGTAGACGTAGCCCAGGGCGTCGTCCACCGCGATGGCCTCGACCTCCTCCTTACCGCTGAAGTTGCCGAACCGCCGCACCTTCTGTAGCGCGGGCGTCCCGTCACGGTCGGCCACGATGCGGTACTGCCAGAGGTAGTTCCGTTCCGGGCCAGTTTTGCGGCTGATGATGGCGAACGTCGCGCCATCCCGGGGGCGTTTGTACAGCGCGATGCCCATCGGCTCGGTCGCCTCATTCGCCTCACCGGAGAAGACCGGCAAGCCCTTCGGCGCGAGGTCGTACAGGGGCGTCCCGCTGCCGGGCCGGAAGGCGAAGATCCGCAGGCGGCTCTGCTTCCGCTCGGTTACCACCGCGATATCGTACGTGCGCCCGCCGATGCGCACTCCGTACTCCACATCCACGTTGTTCGGGTGATCCAGACCGGTGATAACCTGTCGAATCTTTCCGTCCAGGCCGTAAACGTAAAGCCCTCCGCCTTCCAGCGCGCCCACCTTGTTCGTACCGACAACCAGACTTGCGGAGGGCGAACGCTGGTTGACCCAGATCGCGGGATCATCCGGGTCCTTTGAGACGGCCATCGTCGCCCGTACGGGCTTTGCAGTCCGCACAGGTACGGTAGGAGCCTGGGCAGCCAGCGGCAGCGCAAACGTCAACAAAGCCGCGGCAGCAAGAATGGGACGCGTATTTTTCATTTAAGGTAAGTGTACCGAAAAACCTCTCGTGGCAAACGACCGCGGCAACCGCCCCGGTTGACAGGCCCCGGCGGCGCCGTTATAATCCGTGCGATGCCCCATCCCCCCGCCGAACCCCCGGTCACGGCCGCCCCGGCCGCCGCGACGGCCGATGCCGTTCGCGCCCCCGCGGTGTCTCTGCGCGGCATCACCGTTGATTTTGGGAGCGTTCGCGCGCTGGACAACGTGGACCTGGAGCTGAAGCCCGGTTCGCGCCACGCCGTGGTCGGCGAGAACGGCGCCGGCAAGTCCACCCTGATGAAGGTCCTGTTCGGCCTGCTGCGCCCCGATGCGGGGGCGGTGCTGGTGGACGGTATCGAGCAGCGCTTCTCCTCGCCCCAGCAGGCCATCGAGATGGGGATCGGCATGGTGCATCAGCACTTTGAGCTGATCGCCCCCTTCACCGTCGCCGAGAATGTGGTTCTGGGCGCAGAGCCCGGTAGCGCCCTGCTGCTGGACCGGCGCGGCGCCGAGGCCGCGGTGGCCGCTCTGGCCAAGGAGAGCGGTCTGCCGATCGACCCGGCGGCGCGCGTGGAGACGCTTTCCGTGGCCGCGCAGCAGCGGGTCGAGATACTGAAGGCGCTGTACCGGCGCGCGCGCGTGGTAATCCTCGACGAACCGACCGCGGTGCTCGCCCCGAGCGAGGCGCGCGACCTGTGGGCGGCCACCGAGCGAATGGCACGCGCCGGCAGCACAGTGGTCTTCATCACACACAAACTGGATGAGGTGATGGCGCATGCCGAGACCGTGACGGTCCTGCGGCGGGGCAAGCGCGTCCTGACCACCGCGGTCACGGACACGGACCCGGCCCGCCTGGCAGCCGCCATGGTCGGGGGCGAGGCGCCCGCAGCCGCAGCCGCAGCCGCGGCCCCCTCCCCCCAGCCCGCCGCTGCGCCGGCCGGCGAGGCGGTCCTTCGCGTACGCGGGCTGACGGTCCGGGGGCGGCGCGGCGAGGTCGCGGTCGAAAACGCTTCGTTTGAGGTGCGCGCCGGGGAGATTCTGGGCCTGGCGGGCGTGGACGGCTCCGGGCAGGTGGACCTGATCGAGGCCGTGGTCGGCCTGCGCCGCGCCAGCGCGGAGATTCTCTCCCTGGGCGAAGTGGATTTGCGCTCCCTTTCGGTCGCCGGGCGGCGCGCGGCGGGCATCGGGTATGTGCCGGAGGACCGGCACCACCGCGCGCTGGTGCTCCCCTTCACGGTGGACGAGAACGCGGTGCTGGGCCGCCACCGCGAGCCGGAGTTCGCGGGCGCGGGCGGGTGGCTGCGGGCCGGTGCTTTGCGCGGCTTTCTGACCGAGAAGGCGCAGGCGTTCGACGTGCGCGGGGCGGCGCCCGGTGTGCCCGCGCGGGCGCTCTCCGGTGGCAACCAGCAGAAATTGGTCATGGCGCGCGAACTGTCCCGCAAGCCGCGCCTGCTGCTCGCCTCACAGCCCACGCGCGGGCTTGACTTCGCGGCATCGGCATTTGTGCACGATGCCCTGCGCGCCGAGCGCGACCGCGGCGCGGCGGTGCTGGTGCAGTCACTGGACCTGGCGGAGGTGCTTGCACTCTCGGACCGGGTCGCGGTGATGCTTGCTGGCCGCCTGGTCGCCGTGCTGGACGCAGCCGAGGCGACCGAGGCGCGCGTCGGCGCACTAATGACGGGGGCAGCCGCCGCGTGAACCGAAACGTCTCACTTACCGCCTCCCTGCTCCGGGCCGCCCTGTGCCTGGCGGCCGCCCTGCTGCTCGGGGCGGTGGTCATCGCAGTGGCGCAGAAGAGTGCGACCGCGCCGCTCACGGCGTACGCCGCGCTGTTCAAGGGAGCCTTCGGCTCCGCACTCAACTGGTCACAGACGCTGGACCGCACCATGCCGATTCTGCTGACGGGCGCGGGTGTCGCGGTCGCGCTGGCGGCAGGCCTGTTCAACATCGGTGCGGAGGGTCAGCTTTCCGTGGGCGCGCTGGCCTCGACGGTGGTCGGGTACAGCCTGAAGGGGCTGCCCGCCCCGCTGCTGCTCCTGGTCTCGGCGCTCGCCGGAATGCTGGCGGGCGCCGCATGGGCATTTCTGCCGGCCTATCTCAAGGAGAAGCGCGGCGCGCATGAGGTCATCACCGCGATCCTCCTCAACTACGTCGCCCAGAAGACCACGCGCTACCTGGCATCGTTCCCGCTCAAAGATCCGACCAGCGGCGGCGTCCAGCGCACCCCGGAGGTGCTGGCGACCTTCCCGCGCCTGTCTCCCCAGTACGATGTCCACGTCGGCCTGATTATCGCCGTGGCCGTAGTCGTCCTGATCGCCGTGTTGCTACGCCGGACCGTCTGGGGGTACGAGACGCGCGCCGTGGGCGAAGGCGCCGGCGCGGCGGAGGCGGCGGGCGTTCCCGTGTCGCGCGTCCGCATCGTCGCCATGCTGGTATCCGGGGCGCTCTGCGGCCTGGCCGGGACGCTGGAGATCTTCGGGCCGACCCGCTATCGCTTCTTCCCCGCTGACTTCTACGGCGCGGGCTTCGGGTTCGATGGCCTGGCGGTGGCGCTGCTGGCCGGCGGCTCGCCGTGGGGCGTGTTCCCCTCTGCGCTCCTCTTCGGCGCGCTGGGTGCGGGCGCGGAGAACATGGATTTCGAGGCGGGGACGCCCAAGCAGATCGTGGCGGTGGTGCAGGCGCTGGTGATCCTTGCGGTGGCGGCGCGCTTCGTCGCGCGGCGCCGCCGGCCGGCGGCGCCCTCGCCCGTGCCGGAGGCAGCCCAGAGCGCCGCGTCCGGACCAACGCCGGAGGACGGGCCGTGATCGACCTCTCAGACCTGGTTTCTGCAGCGTTCCGCTTCTGGACGCCCCTCGGCTTCGCCGCTATGGGCGGCGTGGTCTCGGAGCGCGCGGGCGTGGTAAATATCGGCCTGGAAGCGATGATGCTGGGCGGGGCGTTCGCGGGCGTTGCGGTCGCCTCCACGTCCGGCAACGCCTACCTCGGGCTGGCCGCGGGCACGGCCACGGGCGCGCTGATTGGCTTCCTGCACGCCGTACTGACCCAGGCTTTGCGAGTGCCGCACATCCTCTCGGGCGTCGGCCTGAACCTGGGCATCCTCGGCCTGACGACCTACCTCCTGCGGGTCTACTTCGGGGGCGCGCTGGACACGGAGAACAAACTCCCCGGTCTGTTCGTGACGCTGCTGGGCATCGTCACGGTGCTCACGCTGTTCTTCATCCTGGCGCGCACTCCGCTGGGCCTGCGCCTGCGTGCGGTCGGCGAAAACCCGGCGGCTGCCCGCTCGGCCGGCGTGAACGTCACCCGGCTACGCTACAGCGCGGTGACGCTCTCGGGAGCGCTGGCGGGTATCGGGGGAGTCGCCCTGGCGCTGGCGGCGCTGGGCTCGTTCCGGGAGAATATGACGGGTGGGCGCGGCTACATCGCACTTGCGGCGGTGATCTTCGGGCGCTGGCACCCGCTCGGCGCGGCGGCAGCGGCATTCTTCTTCGCCCTGGGGGACGCCCTGCAGCAGTCGCTCCAGACCGCGGGCCTGGCAGAGCGCATTCCGCCGGACTTCCTCACCCTGCTGCCCTATCTGCTGACCCTGATCGCCCTCGCCGGCCTCTCCGGCAAAGCCTCCGCCCCCGCCGCCCTCGGCAATCAGGAGGCGTAGTAGCAGGGCCTGGGCGCCGAGGCACCCACCCCCCTCTCCTCCCAGTCCGGGGCGGACCGCAGCGCCGGGAGAGGGGGGCAGGGGGGTGAGGGCAGACGCCCCCGTATTGTCAGATGTAAAGCGCCAGGTGCGCCCGCGCCCGCGAAAGCCCGCGCTTTTCGCCCTCGACGCTCCCGTTGTAGCGGAAGTCTTCAAGTTCAATCGCGACGGTGCCGTCGAAGCCGGCGCGGGTCAGGCGCGGGAGAACGTACGACCAATCCACGTAGCCCTCACCGGGAATGGTGTAGCGCCAGTGGCCGTCGCCGAAGTCCGGGGAGCGGTCGAACGTGGGGGAGATATTGCCGTAGCGGTACAGTCCTTCGGGGTCCAGCGCCGTGTCCTTACCGTGGGCGTGGATTACCCGCCCGGCGAACTCATCCAGGAAGCGCTTGTAGTCCACGCCGACGCGTACCAGGTGCGACGGGTCGTAGTTGATCCCGAAGGCGTCCGTGGGGACCGCCTCGAACATCGCACGCAGGGTTTCCGGCGTGACCCCGAGCGCGGAGTTGTTCGGTCCGGGCCAGCCCTCCACCGCGATGCGGACCCCCCGCTTCTCTGCCTCGGCGGCGATGGTCGGGAACGAAGACTTCCAGTTCTCGAAGGAGTCGCGCCGGCTCTGGCCGCCGTTGCGCGGGAAGAAGACGCAGAACGCCTTGTCGCAGCCCGCGTCCGCGATCGCGTTCACCGCCGCGAGGCCGGTCTCGATCCCCTTCTTCCGCTCCGCTTCGTCAGGCGAGAGCAGGTCCGTCGTCCCGGGCAGGTCGATGGTGCCGACAGCGAGACCGGCGTCCCGCACGATCTTCACCCGGTCGGCGTCCGCCCGCCCCAGGTCCATGCTTCCGAACCCCTCCGCCTTGCACCAGCCGGCGAACTCCTCCAGGGACAGATCCCGTCCGCACGCGCCGGGAATACGCAATCCGATCATCATTTGCGTCACATGCCTCCACCCCTTTCGTTCGCGCGGGCGCCCGCCGTTTCCTGCGGGCTGCGCCCTCCCCGCCCCTGACGAAGTTTCGGCGGACGCCGATATTAGGATATAGTTATCAAAGGGAGTCCGCCGCGGCGTACCGCGGGGGACGGCGGAGGGGGGCTGTTCCGTGGAGCCGGAGAACGCGGCATCGATTCGACGCCAGAGCCAGGACCACTGGGCGCAGAGCAAGGCGGACCTGACTACCGCGAGCGTGTTGCGCGACGCGGGAATCTACTACGCCTCGGTGTTCTTCGCGCAGCAGGCGGCGGAAAAGGCGCTGAAGGCGGCGACCCTCTCCCTTTCGAAGCGGAACCCGCGCGGCCATAACCTGATTCAGTTCGCCAACGAACTGGAAGCCCCGCTGGCGGTGATGAACGCGGCGGCGGAGTTGAACCTGGAGTTCCTGGCGACCCGCAACCCGGAGCACGCCGAGGGCGTCCCCGCCCAGATGTACGACCAGACCTCAGCGGAGGTCCACCTGCGCGCTGCGGAAACGGTGATTGAATGGGCACGCGGCTTAATCTGACCGTGACCCGCCCCCTCGCCGCAGCTGCCGCGTTCCTGGCGGCGTGCCTGGCCCCCTCTCCTGCCCTCCCGCAGAAGCCGGCCTCGGGTGTGGTCTCCCGCGCCGAGGCAGAAAAGCGGCTGTTGCAGGCGGACTATCTGGGGTCGCTCCAGGCGGCGCACTGGGCGGTCAAACAGGGGCCGCGGGCGGTGCCCGCGCTGGATGCGCTGCTGGCGCGCACCGACGCATACCGCAAACGCGCCGACGGCACCGGGGCGTTCCCATTCAACGCGCTCTGGGCGCTGGCGCACATCCCCGGGGAGCCGTCGCGGGCGGCGCTACAGCGCTTCCGCAAGGCCGCCCGTGGGCAGACGGACCGCGAGATGGCCGACCTGGCGCTGAAGGGCCATGCGCTCCGCGCCACCCGGAAGTCTTCGCGCTACGGCGTCCTCGGCGGCGCGGGCACCACACTGTACGCCGTGCCAAGTGAACAGGCAAAAGCGCTGCGCGAACTGCGACCCGGTCAGGCGGTGCGGATACTGCGGGAGCGCGTTGAGAACAGCGAGGAGTCCGGGCCGCGGGGCGGGCCGACCGTCTACGACCAGGTGACTCTGCTGCCCTCCGGTCCAACAGGCTACGTACAGCGCGCCGGGGACGACTTCAGCCCGTTCTTTTAAACGCAGGGATAATTCGGCCGGCGTCGAACCCTGATAGCGAACTTACTTCGCTTCTCCAGGGACACTACCCATGCCTCACTTCCTCGGACTCGACACTGGAACCAGCGGCACCAAAGCAGTACTGATCGACGAGGCCGGAAAGGTCGTTGCGACGGTCACGGAGGAGTACCCCCTCTCCACCCCCCACCCCCAGTGGGCCGAGCAGCATCCCGATGACGACTGGTGGCGCGCGGCGCAGGCGGCCATCCGTGCGCTGCTGGCGAAGGGGAACGTCCACGCGGACCAGATCGGCGGCGTCGGCCTGACGGGCCAGATGCACGGCTCGGTGTTCCTCGACGCGCAGGACAACGTACTGCGCCCGGCGCTGCTGTGGTGCGACGCCCGCACGGGCGCCGAGTGCGCCGAGATCACAGAGGCCATCGGGGGCGAAGAGCGACTTTTCGCGACCATCGGGCAGCCGGTCTTTACGTCGTTCACCGCGCCGAAGATTGTGTGGGTCCGCAAGAACGAGCCTCAGGTCTACGAGAAGGTCTCGCGGGTGCTGCTTCCGAAGGACTACATCCGCTTCAAACTGACCGGCGAGTTTGCCACCGAGGTCAGCGACGCCTCCGGGACCAGTTTGCTGGATGTCCGCAAGCGCGCGTGGTCCGAGGAGATGCTCGCGGCGCTCGACATCCCGAAGGAGTGGCTGCCGAAGATCTACGAGTCGCCGGAGATTACCGGCGTCATCTCTGCCGCTGCGGAGCAGGCGACGGGTCTCAAGGCCGGGACTCCCGTAGTGGGCGGCGGCAGCGACCAGGCGGCGGGCGCCGTAGGCTGCGGCGTTGTCGAGCCGGGGCGCATTTCGCTGTCCCTGGGCACCTCCGGGGTGGTCTTCGCGCACCTCGATGGCCCGTTCTTCGACCCGAAGCGTATCCAGACGTTCTGCCATGCCGTCCCCGGCGCGTGGCACGTGATGGGCTGCGTCATCACCGCGGCGGGTTCGTTCGAGTGGTTTAAGGAGACGTTTGCGCCGGAGCAGACGTACGACGAGGTGACCGCGGGCGCGGCGAACGCCCCGGCGGGTTGCGAGGGTCTGCTCTACCTGCCGTACCTCCAGGGCGAGCGCAACCCCTACTTCGACCCGGATGCCCGCGGCGCCTTCTTTGGCGCGACCCTGCGTTGCACACAGGACTGGTTCGCCCGCGCGGTGCTGGAGGGCGTGGCCTACGCCCACCGGGATCTCTTCTCGCTGACCGAGGAGGCCGGTATTCCGGCGTCCGAGGTGCGCGCCATCGGCGGGGGTATCAAGTCGCCCCTGTGGCGCCAGATCCTGGCGGACGTGATCAACAAGCCGCTGTGGCAGGTCAACTCAGAGGAGGGACCGGCCTACGGCGCGGCGCTGCTGGCGGCGGTCGGGACCGGCGCGTACGCGTCCGTCCCCGAGGCGTGCGCCGCGACCATCCGCACCACCGAGAAGACCGAACCGGACGCTGCGACCGCGGCGGTCTACGCAAAGTACTACCCGGTCTACCGCGCGCTGTACCCGGCGCTCAAAGACCAGTTCGCCGCAGTGTCGCGCCTGACCGCGTAGCGACGCGGCCTCCCGGTAAATCGACGTATACACTAACCCACTACAGCTACCCGATGAGAGGGTGTGAAAGAAAAGACATGAACACGCAAACCAACCCCATTCCCCGAAGGACGTTCCTCCGCCTGGCCGCCACCGGTCTGGCAGTCCTGACCCTGCCCTCGCTCCTCCTGGCGGACGCGGAGGAGGACCGGGCCAAAGCGCTGATTCAGTCGATCTACGATGAGTGGAACGCCGCGCTGAAGAAGCGCGATCTGCCGGCGTTCGAGAGGAACCACACGTCGGACTACATTTATATCGACCGTAAGGGCACGAAGCGCCCCCTGAAGCACCTTATTGCCGAGATTCGGGGCCTGCTGCCAAAGCTGGATGCGCGCGAAGCGGAGACGAAGATCGAGTCCATCAAGGTGAAGGGCGAGACCGCCACCGTAGAGATGGAGGAGAAGGCGTTTCTGTTCTTGAAGCGCGAGGACGGTACCTCTGCCCGCGTGGAGGTCCAGACCTACGGGCGCGACTTCTGGGTCCGGCGCAATGGAAAGTGGCTGCTGAAGCAGTCCCGGACGCTGGAAGAGAAGATGCTGATGGACGGCCGGGAATTCAGCCTCTGATCCCGTCTCCGGACGAAGTTCATGGAACCTGCTGCGCGAGGGTAGACTAATCTATAGCGAGTATCTACCCCGCGGCTCCTTCGCGGAGCCGGCAAGGAGCGGCAGGAACATGAAGTTCTTCATCGACTCGGCGAATCTGGACGAGATCAGGAAGGTGGCCGAACAGGGGTTGGTGGACGGCGTCACCACCAACCCCTCGCTGCTGGCGAAGGAGGGCCGCTCGTTCAAGCAGACCATCCAGGAGATCTGCTCGATCGTGGACGGCCCGGTCTCCGCGGAGGTGGTGAGCGCCACATCGGCCGATGAGATGCTGAAGGAGGCGCACATCGTCTCCTCGTGGCATCCGAACGTTGTGGTGAAGGTCCCCTTCGGCCCGGAGGGGATGAAGGTCGTGCGGCAGCTCAAGGCGGAGGGTATCCGTACCAACGTCACCCTCCTCTTCACCCTGACCCAGGCGCTGATCGCGGCGAAGGCGGGCGCGACCTACCTCTCCAACTTCGTGGGCCGTGTGGACGACCTGAGCGGTGAGGGCATGGTCGCCGTGCGCGATACCGTGAACATGGTCCACGAATACGAGTTCGCGTCCGAGGTGCTGGTGGCATCGGTACGCTCGCCCATGCACGTCGTTGAGGCGGTGCGGGCCGGGGCGCAGGTAGCGACCATTCCGTTCAAGGTCCTGAACCAGATGTACCACCATCCGCTGACCGACAGCGGCCTCGCCAGTTTCACTGAGGACTGGAAGAAGTCCGGCCTCAACTTCGATTAAGACAGGTTCCTTCCGCCCGTCGCGTTCCTGCGGCGGGCGGCCCTATGTTCACCCTATGCCCGCAGCCAACACCCTCTGGAACATCACCTTCGGCGACTACGCCTTCTCCCTCGACCGCAAGACGCTGCTCTACCGCCTCGAAGATGCCAAAGCCGGCGTCGTGTGGGCGGACGGCCTGCCGCTGGGATGGATGGAGTTGGAAGAGCGCGAAACCGGCGCCCGCACCCGCGTCCCCTTCGGCGAGATGCGCCTGCTTTCGCTCTCGGAGAAGGCGAGCGCGGCGGGCAAGCGTATCCTGCTGGGCCTGGACTGGAACGGCGTCCCCGTGGATGTGTACGTCACCTGCGCCGAGCGGGAGATACAGCTTACCGTGGAGGCGAGCCGCGACACCCGGACGCACCGCGTTCAGGACATCTGCCTCTACCCCGGCCTCATTGCCGCCCCCTACGGCACTGGCTCTTACCTCCTCATACCTTGCGATGAAGGGGCGATCATCGCAGCCAATGATGCCGACTTCCCAAGTGGTTTGACGGTGTGGGATGACCTCAACATGCCCTTCGTAGGTGCGGTGCGGGAAGCGGATGCTGGTCGTTCTGCGTTGGCTTTCCTTACGGATTCCGCTTACACCTCGCTTGGTATCAACGTCCAGGGCGAACACGCATCGTTTCAACCGGTTTACCAACGCGATCCGGAGCGGCGCAGACTGGATGTTCGTCTCGTGGTGCTGCCACAGGGCGACCACGTTGCCATTGCGAGGGCCTATCGTGACAAAGCCATTGGAGAACGCAATCATGTAACGTTGCGCAGGAAAGCCCGCGAGCGGCCTGTGGTCGATGCACTTCTGGGAAGCGCCTATGTCAGCTTTTGGTCCCAGCCTGACGGCCAGTCGTTCGTAGAAATGGCAGAGGTCGCTCGTGCGATGAAAACGTTAGGGGTGGAGAAAGCCACATGCATCCTTGACATTCGGGTCACACAAAATACAGACGGTAGTCTGACGCTAGTCCCCCACCAGGCAAATGAGAACGAAGCGGATTTAAGGCAAGCAGTCGAAGCTATTCAGGCGGATGGCTATTCCGCCCTGCTGTCCTTAGACCAGATTCATGCCAACCAGGCCGAGCAAGTGATTGACCTGGCAAATCGCTGCCGTGCGAATGGCATTCACTGGAAGTATGCAGCAAACCAGGGGTTAGGTGATCCGAGCAACGGGCTGACAAGATGGGATGATATGGATGCCCGCATGATGGGGCTTCGCCAGATTGCGGAAGCGGGTTTGATCGTTGGGAGCGACGGAGGCGCAGACTGGTCTGCGCTTGGGTGCGATTTCTGGCGATGGCACATGGCCGACCCCCTGGGCCACGCCGATGACTACTTCAACGGATGGACGACCTTTGCTCCCTTGACAGCTACGGTCTATCGCGATTCCGTGGTAATGCCTGGTCTTCCCTTACAACCGAGTCTCCTCCGGTGGTTCCCTCGTCTCCTCCGGTCGTTGCTTATGCTCGCTCCCCCGTCCTACAACATGGACCGTGAATTTGTCATCGAGCATGCTGCATTTATCCGACGGACCTATTCTTTGCTCGCTCCCCTGCACGCGCTCACGTTCTCGGCTTTTCTGACGGCGCACCGCTTCCTGACCCCGGACTACCTGGTGGAAGAAGCAGTGTACTCGGACAAGACGCGCGTCGTTATCAACCAGGGATGGTCATCAGACTACGAGGACGACGACGTGCACCTGCCGCCGGGCGGGTTTTACGTCTCGAACGCGCGGATGACGGCGCACGACGCCCTGCGGGTGGGCGAAGAGCGCTTTCCCGAGCGGGCGTGGCGCATCCGGCAAAGCAGTGACGGTCTGCCCCTGGCGGAATCAACCGACGTGCGGGAGCAGGTCTTCCCGCCGGTATAATCGAGACACGGAGCGGCGTGGCCGGGCGTAACCCGGGGCCGCGCCGAGCGTTATGGTTTCAGGGGGCACACGAGCGACGTGGCGATCTTCCGGTACGAGGCCGCGGACACGACGGGACGCATTCTGCGCGGGGCGATGGACGCCCCCTCGGCGCAGGAGGTCCACCTTCGCCTGAGCGAGCGTGGCTACCGGCAGGTCAACGTAATGGCGGGCGAGGCGGCAGCGCAGACCGCCCAGGCCGCGGCGCCGCAGACGCCCCTCACCGCGAAAGGCTTCACCCTCTCCTCGGTGAAGCCCGAAGACCTCGGGGTGTTCTTCCGGCAGCTCGCCTCCCTGGCGCACGCGGGGTTCACACCATCCGCGGCGATGGCGGACCTGGGGCCGCGCACAAAGAACCGAAAGCTCGGTGACGCGGCCCTGAGCATCGCCGCCGAAACGGCGCGGGGCGCCTCGCTTGCCGCCGGGATGGCACGCTTCCCCGGCCTCTTCCCCGAGTACGTCGTGGGCCTGGTGGCCGCCGGGGAGCAGGGCGGCTTCCTCCCCTTCGCCTTCGAGGAGGCCGCGCTGGGCGCGGAGCAGGACGCGGCGCTCCGTGGCAACCTGTGGGTCATCCGCCTGCTCAACTGGCAGTCGTTATGGACGGTCCTGATCGCGCAGCCGCTCCTGATGGCTCTCCCCAACATCTTCTCAAGCGGCGACATAGCGGGCGGCTTCCTGAGCCTCGGGAAGCAGTTCCTCCTCCTCTGGCTGCCCCTGGGACTCCTGGCCCACGCCCTGTCGCTCGGGTTTGGCTGGCTCTGGCGGCAGCCCTTTGCCACCCGCTTCCGGGACCGGTTCGCCCTGAGCGTCCCCGCCATGGCACGGCTGGCGAAGATGCGCGGCATTGCGGCGTTCACGCGCGTGCTGCGCCGCCTCCTGCTCTCCGGCGTGTCCGCAGAGCCGGCGTTCGTCGGCGCGGCGCGGGCGGTGCCTAACTCTGTCCTCCGGGACCGGCTGCTGGCGGCGTCGGCCATCGTCCGACGCGGCGGCGGACTGGACGAGGCGATTCAGGCGGCGGGTCTGCTGGGGCACGACCCGGTGCAGATGCTGGTGACCGGCCAGAAGACCGGTCAGTTCGCGGAGATGCTGGACCGCGTAACGGCGTACTATCAGGAGGAGGCGGGCCGCGCCATCGACGCCGCGAAGGAGAGTCTGAAGCGCGTCACCATGCTGATCCTTATCGTGGTGGGCGGGTACGTCCTGTGCGCCGCGACATACTACATCTACAAGGCCGTTTTCCAGTTCGCCGGGACGTTTGAGACCCCGTAACACTATGCCGACCTTTTCCTACGATGCCAAAGACAGCGCGGGCCAGAGCGTTTCCGGACTGATCGAGGCCGCGGAGCCAAGCGGGGCGGCAGCGTCCCTGCGCGAGCAGGGGCTGTTCCCCACCCGCATTGAGGCGATGCGGGGCGGCAGCGCCGCCTCCGTCACCGCTGACACCCGGGCGCCGCGCCTCGGGACCCAGAGCCGTATCGACGTGGCGCCGTTCCTGGTGTCGGTGCCGCTGAATGAACTGGCTGTGATGTACCGCCAGCTCGCGACCCTGCTGAACGCCGGCGTCCCGATGGTGCAGGCGCTGACGACGCTGGCGAACCAGACGCGCCACGGACGCCTGAAGAGCATCCTCACCGAGGCGGCGAACACGGTGGCGGGCGGGTCGCCGCTCTCCTCGGTGATGGAGCGCTACCCGAGCGTCTTCACCACGCTCCAGATTGAGTTGATACGCGCGGGCGAGTACGGGGGCCTGCTGGAGCAGATGTGCCACCGGCTCGCGAATTACCTGGAGCGCGAACTGGAAACGCGGCGCAAACTGAAGCGCGAAACGCTGTACCCAAAGATCGTGCTGTTCGTGGCCGCCCTGGTCATCCTCATCCTGGCGTTCGTCCAGAGCGGCATGGGGCAGTCCGGCGTAGCAGCGGTGGTCGCGCGGGTGCGCTTCGCCGCGATCGTGGGCGCGCTCATGTTCGGCGCCTGGTGGGCCGCGCGCTACCTCAACCAGTTCCCCGGCATCGGCGCCGCGTGGGACCGCATCAAGATGCTGATTCCCGCCGTGGGTGGCGTGGTGCGCCGCTATGCCACAGCCCGGTTCTGCCGCGCCCTCGGGGCGCTCTACGCGGGCGGCGTCAACGTTGTGCGTGCGGTGGAGATCGCCTCCCGGGCCTGCGGCAACCGCGCCATCGGGCAGCGCCTCCTGGACGCCACGCCCGCGCTGGCTGCCGGCGAGGGGCTTTCCGGGGTACTGGCGCGCTCGGGCCTGCTGGAGCCGATCGCGGTGCAGATGGCCCGCACCGGCGAGCAGACCGGCAGCCTGGACAACATGATGGAGAAGGTCGCCGACTACCTGGAGTCGGAAGCCGATACCAAGGCGCACCAGCTCGCCGTGATCGCGGGCGTCGTGATGCTGCTCCTGGCTGCCCTGGTCGTGGGCTTCATCGTCATCTCCTTCTACGTGGGCCAGTTTACGTCGGTGATGCGCGAGTCTGGCGCGTAGGGGCGCTGACCCGAGCGCGCGGGGTACAATCTTCAGTATGCCGCCGTCTTCCTCGCGCACCCATTACGACCTGCTGGGTGTCCCCCGGAATGCTCCCGTCGCGGAGATCAAAAAGCGCTACCGGGAGCTCGCTCGCCAGCACCACCCGGACGTGAACCCCGGCAACGCTGACGCCGCGCGCCGCTTCGCGGAGATTACTGCCGCCTATAAGACTCTTTCCGACGCCGACGCCCGCGCGGTGTACGACGCCGATTTGATGCTTGCGGAGCGGCGCGCCCAGGCCGCCGCGGCGCGCGCGGCCAGCGCCGGCAA
>Ga0065721_10048928_pt1 | contig 59564 bp, 44 predicted proteins | sample Mesricmetagenome_FD_59108 | JGI IMG/M metagenome (GOLD analysis project Ga0065721, IMG submission 59108) | Mesophilic microbial community from rice straw/compost enrichment Sample: eDNA_1 v2 (version 2) | ecosystem: Engineered > Solid waste > Grass > Composting > Bioreactor | place: USA: Davis... | reverse complement strand
CATATTGACAAATTTCATTTGTACGCGATTGATTGTTGATCACCACCGGACATGTATTGCAGCTAAACATAACCAGCAATCCATTTTCCTTCATTGCACTTTTAAGCGTTATTTCCTTACCGGAAAAGTCTTTCAGCTTTATGTCTGCTTTAGGCAGTGTAGCACCTATAGGAAGCGGTGCATAACTGGTAGCAGCGAATAAGGCCAACGCCGGCAACATCAGAAGCGTGATGACTGCTTTTTTCATGATGATGGGTATTTGAGTTAGAAAAGACAATACAAAGTTTACTAAAAAATGAGCATTCAGCCTACGGCTTTGTGGCTGGCATTTGTTAAAATTTTTTTAAGAAATACAATTTGTTTTTAATATCAACTACACGCGGTCGTGAAAGATCAGGTCATCGGTGGTATTGTGCACGGCTTTTTCGCGCTCCAGGGCCATGGCTTTTAATGAGTGGATGCTTACGTTCAGCTCATAGCCAATCAATAACACCAGCGAATTAATGTATATAATGATCATTAATACGATGATGGTGCCGATGGACCCATAGAGGGCATTGTAACTGCCGAAATTTTCCACGAATATCGAAAAACCCAATGTGGTGAGTATACTTAGTGAAGTGGCCAGAATGCTGCCCGGCGAAACCAGCGACCATCTTTTTTGAATGGCCGGTGCGTATTTGTAAATAAACCCGATGGCATAAAATATCAGCATCACGATAAATACCCAGCGAATAACGCGTATAAAGGTGCGTACAAAATCGCTTTTGATACCCATCCATTTCAGTACCGCGCCCTGCATGATCAACAATAACAGGCAGGCCAATACCAGCCCCATGATAATGAAGGTAAGTTTGATGGCCACCCAGCGCGAATGCAAACCGGTGCGTTTTTCAAAACCAATATAGTTTTTGTTGAAGGAGCGCATCAAACCCATCATGCCATTGGAGGCAAAAAAGATCAGCAACACAAAACCAAAAGACAGCAAACCGATATTGTTATGGCTGAAAAAACTGTCTACAAATGCAATGATGCCTTTGTTGTATTCGCTGGCCGGAATGATATCCCTGATAATGCCGCGAATTTGCCATTGTACCGCGCGGGTGCGTACAAAAGGCAGGTTGGGTATGAGCGTGAACAGGAACAGGCAGGTGGGCGGGATAGACATGATAAAATTATACGACACGGCAGAGGCCCTTTCTGTTAAACCTACCCGCTTAATCTGGTCGCGAAAAAAAGTGAGTACATCATATAGAGGCACTCCTTCAAAACGGGGCAGAACGATCTTCTTGCTCTTTTCGGTCAGGATCTTAACCGGGGGTGAGTTCAATATAATGCGTTCAACGTTCATTTTACTTCAATATCGTCTACTGCGCTGGCTCTTCTTTGCAGTTCCAGGTCAAGTGCTTTTTGGAAATCTTTGGCCTTTACTAGGTGTTCCCTGTACGTAGTGCTGAACACATGGCGGCCGGAAAAATCGCTTTTAGCTACAAAATAAAGATAATCAGTTTGCGGCGATTGTAAAACAGCTTCTATAGCCGAGAGGCTGGGGGTGCAAATTGGCCCCGGCGGCAGTCCCACATTCATATAGGTGTTATAGGGCGATTCTACTGTAAGGTATTTAAGGTAAATGCGTTTCAACGTAAAATCGCGCATGGCGAATTTCACCGTAGGATCGGCCTGCAGTTTCATGTTTTTTTGCAGGCGGTTCAGGTATACGCTGGCGATGGTGTCCCTGTCTTCCCTGGCGTTTGATTCTTCTTCCACGATGGATGCCAGTATATAGGCCGTAACGGGGGTAAGTCCACGCTGGCGTGCCATTTCGCGGCGCTCTTCGGTCCATATTTTTTTATACTCCGCATGAAATTTATCAAAGATCCTGTGCAGGGGCGCATTCCAGAAATAGGTATAGGTGTTGGGATAAATCATGGCCATTACCGTTGAGGTATCGAGGCCATAGGGTTGCAGTGAATCGGGATTGTTGAGCCAGGCCATTACAGTGGCTGAATCGCATTCAAGTTTGCGGCCAATAAGGGCGGCCAGGTTTTCCTTGGTTCGCAGCTTGGTGATGACCAGGTTTACCGGAGTTTGTTTACCATTGCGCAGCAGGCGGGCGATATCAATGAGGCTCATGCCTTTTTTGATCTCGTAGCGACCGGCCTGTAAATGTTGCGGTAGTTCCAGGCGTTTGGCCACCAGGTCGAAGGCCATGGGGCTTTTGATGAAATGGCTGTCGCGCAGGGTTTTTAAAACTTCGGGCCAGGTGGCATGGCCGGTTCGTATATAAAGGAATTTCGATTTGCCTGAAAAAGCGGTATTGTCGGTAAAAAACTGCCAGCCAACATAGGTGGCAGCCAGTACTGCTACAATCAAAAGGGTAATGACCAGTTTTTTGAACATAGGTGTTAGATTAGGTTTTTTTCGATAGGTCCATATGGTAAAATCCTCTCCGCATATTCTGTTTATACACGGGTGAAAATAAATAAAAAACCCTGCCATAAAAAGGCAGGGTTTGCAAATTGTAAACAAATATTTTAGTTGCCGGGGGCGGGTGCCGCAGGCGCTGGTGTAGTAGTGGGAGCCGGAGCAGTTTGTGCAGGTACAGGCCTGGCATTTACTGGTTCGCGGGTAGGTGCCGTGTTCGAAGGAATAAAGAAAGCCGAGAACAGGCACAGTAGACCAATAGCAACGGCCATGATCCATGTTCCTTTTTCCAGCACATCGGTGGTTTGTTTAACGCCCATAAACTGGCTGTTGAAACCGGCGATAGTGCCGGCCAGACCGCCGCCTTTGGGGTTTTGTACCAGTATAAAAAGGCCGATGGCGATACAACAAATTACTATCAAAACGATGAACAAAATGATCATGTCACAATGCTTTTAACTGTTCAATTCTGCTGGCAAAATAAGTGCTTTTAGCGGGATTCAGCAAACTTAATTTCTGGTATACCGAAATGGCTTTGTCTATATGTCCCTGCTTGGCCCATACTTCGGCCATGGCTTCGGTAATGACCTCTTTTTCCTGTACTGAATGTTCGGCAATGCGCTGTATGGACTGGTTAGTGACATCGTCCAGCGAGGCGGTGGCTTCAGTAACGGGCACCAGGCGTTTCATGCTGCGCAGCCATTCGCTGAAGGTTTTAAGCTGTTTGCCGAGGCGGTCTTTGTTATAATCTTCCTGCTGCAGCTTAATGCCTTGCGAGGCGAAATAATCGATGGTATGGTAGGATTCGAAGATGGGTTCTTCGGTATCGATGGTGGCTTTGGGTTCTGTGCTGGCCGGTGTAAAGGCTGAGACAGGGGGGAGGTCGGCGAGGCCGGGAAGGGCAATGGATTCTTCGGCTTCCGTGGCATGTTGTTCGGTGGCTGGTTGCGGTTCTTCGGCAACCGGCTGTTGCACTTCTTCTTCCGCCACAGGTTGTGTTTCCTGTGTTTCCGCTATTGGCTGCGGTTCCTCTACCGCTGCCACCGCTTCGGGTTGCGCCTGCAACTCCGGTTCTACATCGGCAGCAGGACCGGCAGGTTCCTCCACAATGGGTGGCTGCTCTTTTGTAACCGGTTCCTGTTCAGCCGGCGGCGCCTCCGTTTGTTCGGGGAGCCACTCGGCCGGTTCTTCTGTAACAGGTTGTGGCTCAACAGCTGTAACCGGATCAGACGCCTGGGTCGGACTGGTTTCAGCAGGCTGTTCAGTTATTTTTTCCGATTGTTCTTCCGTAACCGGTTCCTGTTTTATAGGTTGGGCCTCCGGTTGTTCTTCCCTGGCCGGTTCCTGTTCTATGGGTTGAACCGCCGGTTCTTCTGTGGAGGCTTCTGGAATTTCAGCAATAGGTGGTGGATCGACGGCTGTAACCGGTTCGGTTTGCTGCGGCGGACTGGTTTCGGCGGATTTCTCAGTGGTTTTTTCGGGTTCTACAGGTTCCTGCTGAGGTGGTGCTGCTGCTACCGGTTCGTCAAGGGTGTGTTCAACTGTAAGGTCTTCCTGCAAAGGAATTGATGACACGGCTTCTGTTGTGGTATGGTCCGGTATCCCGGAAGGCGTCAGGTCGCTGGCGGCATGTACACCGTCAAGGTCCGGCAAGTCCGACATCAGTTCTGCCGGTATATTTTCTTCCTGCACTACTCCGGCATTCTCTTTACCAATAATTGACTCGGCAAACGCCACTACGCCGCCTTCCATACCCGCCACCGGTTCCTCATTACCTGCCGGTTCCGCCACCTCAAACCCTATAGGCGAGCTTAGACCGCGTTCCCCCACATCATTTTCTTCTATAGTCTGGTTCTCGGCCTGTCCATTTTCACTAACCGCCACGGTATTGGAAATGCCCTCATCTACAGGCTGCGAGGCTTCGGCAAAAAATTCCGGTGTAGTTTCTATTTCTTCTTTGGCGGCCGTGATATCTGCAATGGTCTCCAGGCCCGATGTGGTATCTTCCTGCGTCAACGGCTGCGGTTCTTCCCCGGTATTATCGGTTACAGCTTCGGTATAGGATGGCGCCGGTGCCTGAATATCGCCAAAACTTTCCGTGCTGGCCTCTATGGGCGCAGCATCGGGTTGGGCATCAAACTCATGCAGCCTCGACAATTCATTTTCTGATGCCGGTGGGGAAACAGTAAGCGGCGCCTCACCCTTCGGCATTTGCACCACCACCCGGTAAGCCGATTGCTGTTGCAATACTTCTTCCTGTTTGGGCTGTACGGGCGCTACCGCGGACGCATCGTACTTTTGCTCCATCAGCCAGCTATACCATAAAGGATTATGAAAATATAAAGAAGCCTGCTCGGTTTGTTCATAATAGTTCCAGGAACGGGCATCGTATAATTTTTTGGCATATAAGAACTGCCCGGCAGCGGCATAGGGATACGCCTCTGTAAACTGCTTCAACTCCTGAACCGTGACCTGGTCAAATGAATCCTTGTTAAAAAGGTGTTTCACCAGGGTGTGAATATGACTTTGCATGCAACAGGTTACCAGTTTGAAAAAATACGGTTGAATATCTCATCCACCATGTTCTTGATGATGGTTTCGGTCAGCTGCGCCTCTGCCTGGGGCAGGGTGAGGCTGGCGGAAAAGTCGAAGTTACGGGAAACATCGGCTTCAAAACTTTTGGAAGGGTCCAGGTTGTTTTTTAAATTCAGATGCACCGTTACAGTAAGCCGGTTGATGGCGGCCTGTTGCTGGCCGGTGGCGCCCGACGAAATACCGGAAGTACTTACATTATAGCTGGTAACCTGCCCGGAGATATCATAGTGGGCATCTTCCCCCGAAATGCCGGTCAGGCGGGTTTGACCAATGATCTTTTGCCGCAGTTTATCGGTAAGCTGTGGCGCCAGTTGCGGGTTCACGTATCGCGCCCGGTTCTCAATATAATTTACCCGGAATGTTTTTACTTCCGGCGGAATGCTTACGTCTTTAAAGGAATAGCAACCGCTGAAGGCAAAAAATGCTATAACCAGGCCGGCTATTAGAAATGGCCGTTTAATAAGGTCATTCTTTAATGTCATACTCCTTGAGTTTTCGGTATAAGGTGCGTTCGCTGATGCCCAGGTCAAGGGCGGCATCCTTGCGTTTGCCTTTATGTTTTTTGAGCGCTTTTACAATCAGTTCTTTCTCCTTGTCCATAATGTTCAGCGATTCGTCCACCTCTTCATGATGATGGATGTCTTCGTTTTCATGATGGATCATCACGGGCTGGGGTTGCGGATTATAGGGGATGGCCTGCGGTAAACCGCCGGCCAGCGAGGCGGGCAGCAGGTCTTTATTCTTCAGTTCGTTCAACAGCGACTGGTTTTGCCCTACCATACCGGGGTTTTGCAATATTTCCACAAACATTTTTTTCAACTCGGTCACATCCTTTTTCATATCGAAAAAGAGCTTATACAGGATCTCGCGCTCATTGGCAAATTCGTGGCCATTGCTGGCGACGCCGGCATGGCTGGCCAGTATGGGCAGGCGATTCAAATCGGCCCTGTCGGGCAGGAAGCGCCGCAGTTCATTTGCCGAGATATGCCTATCAGTAGACAGCACGGAAATCTGCTCTGCAATATTCTTCAATTCACGCACATTACCGGGCCAGGGATAGTGAATTAACACATCTTTTGCCTCATCGTCCAGTTGAATGGGAGAGGTTTTATACCGCTCGGCAAAATCTACACAAAATCTTCTGAACAGGAGGGGTATGTCCTCAGGCCTGTCGCGCAGGGCGGGCACCCTGATGGGCACGGTACTAAGCCGGTAATACAGGTCTTCCCTGAAACGGCCGTTCTGAGTAAAGGTGAGCAGGTCTTTATTGGTGGCTGCAATCACGCGCACATCTGTTTTTTGCACCCTGGAAGAACCTACGCGAATGAACTCACCCGTTTCCAGCACACGCAGCAAACGGGCCTGTGTACCCAATGGCATTTCACCAATTTCGTCGAGGAAAATGGTGCCACCGTTAACGGTTTCGAAATATCCCTTGCGGGCATCCACCGCGCCGGTAAAAGAACCCTTTTCATGGCCAAACAATTCCGAATCGATGGTGCCTTCGGGAATGGCGCCGCAGTTCACGGCAATAAAAGGGTTGTGCTTCCTGGCCGACATCGAGTGAATGATCAGGGAAAAAGCCTCTTTACCCACACCGCTTTCACCGGTGATCAACACGGTGAGATCGGTATTGGCCACCTGCGCTGCCACCTGTAAGGCATAGTTCAGCGACGGTGCGTTACCAATAATGCCAAACCTGTTTTTAATACTTTGAATATCCACTGTGCTCAAATTTTTTGTAGATGGCATCACCGGCTGCCATGGATGCAGCCGGTGATGTCATCTGTAATTATTTTATAATAGGGGCTGTTGCCCGGTTATTTTTCCTTGAAGCCTGTTCCTACGCGGCAGGCTCACATTGATGAGGGACCACGGAAAAAAAATTACGCAGTAATTATTTCTGTTATTTTACCAATTAAAGTAGCGCCTGTGCAATCACTAACTTTAACCATTACATAGTTGCCTTTGTTCAGTGCATAATGTTCTTTGGGAAAAACGATCACCTTGTTCTGGCTGTTCCTTCCCATCCAGTCCAGATTACTGCGTTTGCTATCGCCCTCAATCAGCACCTTAAAGACTTTACCTACGTCCTGCTGGTTGCTTTCACGGCTGAGCCTGTTCTGCAATTTCACAATCTCTTCCAGTCTTTTTTTCTTTACTTCCTCCGGCACATCATCTTTATAGCGCCTGGCGGCCAGGGTACCGGGTCGTTCACTGTAAAAGAACATATAGCTCATGTCGTAGCGGCTGTGCTCCATGATGCTCAGGGTGTCCTGGTGATCTTCTTCCGTTTCGGTACAGAATCCGGCAATGATATCGGAGCTGATGCCACAATCGGGTATGATTTGCCTGATGCGGTCTACCTTGGCCATATACCATTCACGGGTATAGGTGCGGTTCATGAGTTGCAGTATGCGGGTAGAGCCGCTTTGTACGGGCAGGTGTATGTATTTGCAGATGTTTTCGTATTGGGCCATGGTGTACAGCACATCGTCGGTAATGTCTTTGGGATGCGATGTGGAGAAGCGTACACGCAGGCTGGGATGAATCAGGGCCACCATTTCCAGCAGGCGGGCAAAGGTAACCGGCTCCTGGCTGGCATCGCCCGCCCAGTAATAACTATCCACATTTTGGCCCAGCAGTGTTACTTCCTTGTAACCCTGGTTGTACAAATCGGTACATTCTTTCAGTATCGATTGCGGATCGCGGCTGCGTTCGCGGCCCCTGGTAAAAGGTACCACGCAAAAAGCGCACATATTGTTGCAACCGCGCATGATGCTTACAAAGGCCGTAACGCCGTTACTGTCGAGGCGAACAGGCGCAATATCGGCATAGGTTTCTTCGCGGCTCAGCAATACGTTTACCGATTTCTGGCCGGCTTCTGCTTCAGCAATGAGGCCGGGCAGGGTGCGGTAGGCATCGGGGCCTACCACCATATCCACCAGTTGTTCTTCCTCCAGGAATTTGGCCTTGAGGCGCTCGGCCATGCAGCCCAGAACGCCAATGAGGGCGCCGGGATTGTTCTTTTTCACCACGCGCAGGTCGTTGAGGCGTTTGCGCACGGTTTGTTCGGCCTTTTCACGAATGGAACAGGTATTTATCAGTATCAGGTCGGCCTCTTCGAAATTGCGGGTGGCGCCAAAACCGTTCTCCTGTAATATAGATGCCACAATCTCGCTGTCAGAAAAATTCATCTGGCAGCCATAGCTCTCTATGTAAAACTTTTTATCATACTCATTAGGATCATTGGCAAAGGGGGCATACGCCTCGCCCTGGCGGCTTTCCTCATGCATGGTATGGGGCATCCTCTCTAGCATCAACAATCAGCATTTTTTGAAGGGGCAAAGATAGCCAAAAAAGTTTAATGACAGGTTGGCAGGGAGGTTTTGTTGGAGGGAAGGGAGGGATGAAGCTTTCGAAGTCTTAGATAACGAAAATCATCGTTTTATGCGGCGGGTAATTTTTTTTATTTGTCATGGAATTGATATCTTAGTCGGCATTAGCGGAAGTAGCTCACCTGGTAGAGCGACAGCTTCCCAAGCTGTAGGTAGCGGGTTCGAGTCCCGTCTTCCGCTCTATTTCTGCCAAAGGCCTGGCAATAGCCCGGTTACCACAACGGCTTACCCTGGTAAAAATCCAGAATCTTCGTCCTCAGTAAAAAGTCATAGCGCGCAATAATTAAATTAATATTCGCCCTGTCTAAGTTATTCTTGGCAATCAAATAATCCACCGAGGTAGAAGCCCCGGCATTGAACCTGGCTTCCGCAGCATGAAACGATTCGGTATAGGCCTTCACCTGCTCCTGCAGGGCCTTGTATTTATTCAGGGCGGCGGTCATGTTGAAAAAATCCTGCTCAATGGCCTGGCGCAACTGCACTTCACGGGTATGGGCAACCACCTCGGCTTCTTTCATATCAATTTTCGCCAGCTTTACCTGGTTGCGAAAACGGAAATTGTTCAGGATAGGGATACTGATGCCCACACTTACATAAGTACCATAGTTATTTCTTAGCTGATCGTAATAACCGATTTTTTTATCAGCCGAATCCAGCAGCCGGCTGGAAAAGGGTGAATTCAAACCCGAACCCAGGCTAATGGAAGGAAATAAATTCCCTTTGGCTGCCTGTACGGCTTTTTCGGCGCTTTTCTTACGCAGTTCGGCGCCTTTTATAAGGGATAATTGTTCCAATGCCTCCGCAATGATACTATCGGGTGTAGCGGTATAATTCATATCAAACTGTTCAATGGCTACCCGCTTTACCTGCAGATTTTCATTGTAGGGAATGTTCATTAACTGCGAGAGCGATAATTGCGCAGCATTCAGGCTGTTCAGGTTATTGATTACATTCAGTTTGTTCTCGGCCAGCAAGCCCTGCATATCGGTAAGATCGGAGGGTGCGATGGCGCCTTCTTCGTTCATGACCTGCAAACGCTCCACCTGTTTTTGCGTAACGGCTACCTGCTGCTTCGCCTGTTCCAGCAGGTCGGATGAACTGAGTATTTGTAAATAGGCCAGTATCACCTGCAGCATCAACTGGTCTTTATTCCACTGCAATTCCATTTTGCTGGCATCGTAGGCATACTGGTTACTTTTGATGGTGTTCAGCAATCGCAGCCCGTTAAACAGGGGCATGCTGGCCTGCAGGCTGTAGTAGGCATTCGTGTATTGCTGGTTGATATAACTGTTGGTAGTAAGATCGATATTACGGCCCTGGTTGGCGGTATGGTCAATGCTGCCGCTGATATTGGGCAGCAGGTTGGCTTTGGCCTGAAAAAGGTTCACACCGGCACGCTGCATTTGCAGATCGCTTTGCTGCACATCCAGGTTATTGGCGATAGCGGTTTGCACACATTCCTGCAGCGTTAATGGACGGCCGGCAATTACCTGTGCGCGGCCATCCATATTAACGATCATGGCTATACTAAAGATGATTATGTGTTTGAAAAATCCCATGGAAATGATTTTAATACTTGTGTTCATACCTTATTCTTTTTCCACGCGCCCATCCAGCAGGTTGATGATATGTGTGCCATAGGCTGCATTTTTTTCGGAGTGTGTTACCTGTATGATGGTCACGCCTTCATTATGCAATTGTTTGAACAGGTTCATAATTTCTTCGCCCTGTTTCGAGTTCAGGTTCCCAGTGGGTTCATCGGCCAGTAATAACTGGGGTCGGGCAATCAATGCGCGGGCAATGCCCACCAATTGTTGCTGACCGCCGGATAGCTGGGTAGGGAACAGATCTTTTTTTCCTACTATCTGGAACCGGTCGAGCATATCGGCCACCATGGCCTTTCTTTCCGATGATTTGATATTCTGGTATATCAGGGGCGTTTCTATATTCTCGTAAACGGTGAGCTCGTCAATAAGATGATAAGCCTGGAAAACAAAACCGATATACTGTTTGTACAATTGTGAGCGTTGTTTTTCTTTTAGGGTATGCACCGCCTGATCCAAGAAATAATATTCACCCTCCGAGGCATCGTCGAGCATGCCCAGTATATTCAACAGGGTGGATTTGCCGGAGCCGGATGGGCCCATGATGGAAATAAACTCACCTTCTTTGATCGTCAGGTTAATGTCTTTTAAAATAAATGCCGGTTTACCACCAATCTGGTACCATTTGGAAATGTGCTTTAGTTCGATCATGGTTAACGTTTTTTGGAATGATTGCGAAGAAATGCTATAAATGTACTCAAACGCAACCATTACCGACGGGTATACGCCCAATACATGCCAGAATATAGAACCATGATTTGCAGTACGATAGAAAGGATTGGGTTACGAACCAGTTCGTTTATGATACAGAAACTGTCCGGTTTTGATACACTGCCTCTGTCGAAGGTCCAATAGCCAGTCCAATGATGTTGATGGTAGAAAAGCCTTTGCTTTTAATGGTGCCCTTTACGCCCCAGAAAGTGAGACTTTTGCCGATCGGGTCTTTATAGCCGATCTTTTGCAGGGCCGATTCGTTGATCAGATAACCCACTGAATTGCCGGCGAAGTCCCTCGAAAAATCGCGGCCTGCTATCAGTTGCAATTTCATTGTTGTTCATCATGAATTCTACGAATAATGTTTTCTACGGCAGCATTTACCTGCTCGTGGGGAATGATAACTTCCCTGATGCGGATCGTTTTTAAGAACCGTATGGCTTCTGCTGCCAATTGCAGGTTTTTGGGGCTGGCGCTAATCCATTTGTTCCATATTCGAATATCCTCCGGATCTGTACGATGATACCAGGCTATAAAGCTTTCACTGGCAATCAGGTCTTCAATCGTATCGAAACTTTTGTTTTTCATGACCACTATTCCGTTCTCAAACTTTGCACGGGATTGGCAATAAATAATTTCGAAACATGGTACAGTTATTCGGTCCTTAAACTTTTTATTGGGTTGGCCATGGCGGCAAGTAAGGCCTTATATCCAACCGAAATCCATGCAACAAGTATGGAACAGATGATGGCAATGGCAAAAAAGCCCAGGTTCAGCGATATGCGGAATACAAAATTGTTCAGCCAGTTGCTCATCATAAACCAGGCCACCGGTACGGCAATAAAAAACGATATGATAATGAGTATGGTAAATTCTTTCGAGAACAATTTCACCAGGCTGCCCACCGAAGCGCCCAGCACTTTGCGGATGCCTACTTCCTTTGTTTTCTGAACGGTCATCAATGAAACCAGTCCATACAGTCCCAGGCAGGAAATGAATATGGCCAGTCCTGCAAATATTTGGTACAAGAGGGCCAGCTTATTTTCCTGGTCGTAAAATTCACTGATATTTTCATCGAACCAGGCAGGGGAAAAGGCATATTCGGGAAACAAGCCGTCCCACACTTTTTGAATGGCGGCTTGTGTAGTGGCCAGGTTGGCCGATCGTATTTTGACGGCGGTAATACCATATTGGAGGTTGCTGGACAGCATGACGATAGGTTGTATCTCTTCCTTCAGCGAACTGGTCTTGAAATCTTTTACCACGCCTGCAATAGGATACCATTTTTCATTGATACGAAGGGTTTTACCAATCACTTCGTTGGCATCTTTTACCCCCAGTTTTTTTACCAGTGTTTCGTTGATCAGCAGGTCTTTGGTGGTATCGCTTTGCGCCATATTGTGGCCGGCTATCAAATGCAATCCAAAGGTTTCCACGTAATCCGCATCGGTAAACTTCAAGCTTACCTGGTATTTTTCATCAGGCCGGTGGTCGTAGGCAAAATTGGTGCTCCAGTTATTATACGATGAGGGCGCGTCGAAGCAGAAGTTCACCGATTGTACGCCTGGTATCTGCAGCAATTGTTGTTTAAAAGCCTGTTGCCTGGCTACTGTGTTGCTATCTACCGTACCGGTAAGTAACAATACCGCTTCTTTATTAAATCCCAGTTCGGCCTTGCGAACAAAATTCATTTGGCTTACCGCCACTGCGGTGGCAATGATCAGCACCTGCGAAATGGCAAACTGCATCACCACAAGGCTACTTCGCAGCGAAATACCTTGTACGCTGGCAGAAGCGAATTTATTTTTCAGGGCGGCTATGGGATTGTATTTGGATAAAACAAAGGAAGGATAAACGCCTGCCAGAAAGGTTACCAGGCAACCCAGTAACAGCAGGGGGCCAATGATGCCTGATTGGAAGGGCGAAATGGTTTCGGGAATGGATGTGATGAGTTTGATATAGGGTAGGGTGAGGTACACCAGTGCAAAGGCCACTACAATGGCAATGCCTACAATCACCGCTGTTTCGCCCATCACCTGCCAGAACAGGAGGCTGCGGCTGCCTCCCAGTACTTTGCGTATGCCTACTTCTTTCGATCGGGTAACCGAAAGGGCTGTGGACAGGTTGATAAAATTAACACAGGCCATCAGCAAAATAAAAATACCGATGATGGTCAGGGTCATCAGCGTGTTTTTTGAAACGATGTGATCGCCCAGGGTTTCAAAACGATTATCGAAATGCAGCGTCGACAGCGGCTGCAGAAAATTGGTCTTGGTGGAATGTTTCCGGGAGCTGTAATGCGTGTTACTGAACTGCAACAGGGCCTGGTTGATCTCCTGGGCGCTTACCTTTTCGGGCAATAAGGCATAAATATGAAAATTGCTGGAGGTGCTTCGCCATGTGTCGTACAGATAAAACACCTCGGCATGGTAGCGGGCGGTTTTAAACGAGCCCACCATGTACAGGGGAAAATCGGTATTGGCCGGCACATCGTTCAGTACGCCATTTACTTTCATGGGAACGGCATTGGCCATCACAATGGTTTGCCCCATGGCTTTTTGCCAGCTGCCAAAATATTTGGTGGCGGTTTTTTTAGACAATACGATCGAATTGGGTTCGGTCAGCACTTCGGGATTACCTGCCAGCCATTGATAATTGAAAATGTCAAAGAAACCAGGGTCACTAAAAAATACGCCCGTTTCTTCAATATACTTATCGCCGGTGGGGTTATTGGCCGAGGGTACGGTTATTTGTGTACCATAAGCCGCAAACAAAGGCGCAAACTGCACCTGCGGTATTTCGGCTTTCAATGCATCCAGGGCAGGCACAGGAATGCCGGAATTAAAGGTTTCTCCATCACCGAATTTATCGTTGGAGACTACCCGGTAAATGCGGTGGTAATTTTGCTGAAAGGTATCGTAGCTCAATTCATACCGCACTACGATGTATAATAGCAGGCTGGCGGAAATGCCAATGGCCAAACCGGTGATATTGATAAAGGAGAAGGATTTGTTGCGTACAATGCATCTCCATGCAATTTTTATATCAGTTTTGAACATCGGTAAAATTTTATTGAAGCGTGTGGCTTATTATTATTCTCCCATAATACGGATATCCATTTTTATTTAATGTGTGATTAATGTTGTGTTTACTCCGTACGTAAACTGGTCACCGGGTTGGCAACAGCCGATCGTATAGACCGGTATCCTACGGTAATAGCAGCAATCAAAAAGGTAACGGAAATGGCCAGTAGAAATTCGCCAATGCCGAAATTGATACGGTACTCGAAGTCCTGCAGATACAAATGCATCACCCACCAGGCAAATAAAGTTCACACAGGCGGTGATCACCAGGAACAGGCCAATGAAGGCCAGCGTCCACAGGTATTTCCTGTCTGCTGAATGACCTGCCTCCTCGTCGTGCCATTCGGTAACAATGCGGTATATACGGTTGCTGTTGTTATGAAAGTTATCAAAACTCAGGTGATAGGTGATGAGTATAAATACGATGATGCTACAGGCCAGGCCCATCGATAAGCCCAATACATTGATGAAAGCATAGGCCTTGTTCTTTTTTAGATTTCTCCAGGCTATCCTGAAATAATTGCTCACCATATAATGTAATTGTTTGGTCTATTCAGTACGTAAATTCTTTATGGGATTGCTGAGTGCGGCCTTTACAGCCTGAATACTGATGGTAGCCAGGGCCACAACGCCTGCAATCAGCAGCGCCACCAAAAATATCCACCATTGAATGCTGGTACGGTAAGCAAAATCCTGCAGCCAGTTGTTCATGGTAAACCAGGCCACAGGGAAGGCAATGGCCGCGGCAATGATCACAAGCTTTAAAAAATCTTTCGACAACAGGCCTACAATACTGCCCGTGCTGGCCCCCAGCACTTTTCGGATGCCTATTTCCTTGATGCGTTGTGTAATGGCAAAGGCCGATAAGCCAAATAAACCCAGGCAGGCAATAAAGATGGCAATAGTGGCAAAGGCGGTGAACAACTTGCCCTGTCTTTGCTCGGATTTATACAGCTTGTCGAAATTTTCGTCGAGGAAAGTGTATTCAAAAGGTGCATCGGGCAGGAACCTGTTCCAGGCTTTTTCAATGGCGGCCAACCCTGCCGGTAAATTGTTTCCCGCCAGCTTCACCGAAATACGGCCATAAACGCCGGGATTGGTGGGCATCAGCAATAAAAGCGGGATGATCTTTTGATGCATCGATTCGAAATGAAAATCATTAATCACGCCAACCACTTGCCCTCTACGGCCGCCATACACGATGTTCTTCCCTATTACATCTTCATTGCTTTTAAAGCCAAGCGCCTTAACGGCGGCTTCATTTAATAAATAGTTGCTGGTATCGGTTCTGTATTCGCGTGAAAAATTTCTACCTGCCGCAACCTTGATACCATAGGTAGCAAGAAAATCCTCGTCGGCCCATACGTTTTTGATATCGGCGCTTACAGGAATGGTGCTGTCGCCCCGATCAATAGAAGTGCCGGAGGCATCGAGCAGGCGCCCGGTGGGTATGCGCGACGAACGGGTGATGTCTTTCACCCGGCTGCTCCTCAGCAGCTCGTTACGAAACGATTCAAAACGATCGTCCAGGGCATTGTTGTAGTTCATGGTCACGATATGTGTACGATCGAAACCCAGCGATTTTTGCTGCATGTATTGCAACTGCCTGAACACAACGGCGGTACTAATGATAAGAATGATGGAAATGGTGAACTGAACGGTGACCAGCACCTTCCTGAACGATATATTGCCGCCACCCACCTTGAACAATCCTTTCAATACTTTCACCGGTTGAAACGACGATATAAACAGGGCAGGATAGATGCCGGATAACAAACCCACAACCACGGGTACCAAAAGTAAGGTCAACAATACCGGCCATTGTAAAAGGGTTTTAACTGATAGCTGTTGATCAGACAGCTCATTTAACCAGGGAAGCGTCAAAAACGTCAATGCAATGGCCAGTATCAGCGATATGAAAGTAATCAGGATCGATTCGCTCAGGAACTGGGCAATGAGCTCCCGACGCATGGCGCCTACCACTTTGCGTATACCTATTTCACGGGCACGCAGGGCCGAACGGGCGGTGGAGAGATTCATATAGTTGATGCAGGCTATCATCAATATAAACAGGGCAATGGCCGAAAACACATACACTCTTTTGATATCGCCGTTTTCCTCTGCCTCATAATCCAGATGGGAATGCAGGTGAATATCGGTCAGCTTTTGCAATTGCAGCGATGTCCAGGTAGACGGGTGGTCGCCCTCGCCGGTCATATGCCTGTCAATAAAAGCAGGGAACTGAGCTTCCAGTTTACGTGGCAGGGCGCCGGGTTCCAGCAACATGTAGGTTAAAAATGCATTGTTGTTCCAGGCGGTGCGCAGCCTTTCTTCGCCATACACCGATGAATCTTTCAGGGTATTGAACGATACCATCATGGCCGGGTGCATATGCGAATTGGCGGGAAATGCCTGGTAAATACCGGTCACCTTTAAGGGCAACTGGTTATTCAGTTTGATGGTTTTGTTGATGGGATCCTCATTCCCGAAATATTTTCTGGCCACTTCTTCGGTCATCATCACCGAGTAGGGATCTTTTAAAGCAGTGGCCGTATTACCTTTAAGCACCTTTACATCAAACACTCTGAACAAATGTTCATCGGCAAAAAACAAATGGCGTTCGTTGAATTTTTTCTCTCCATAGTTTACGGGCTGGGGACTGGCATCCAGTAAACGGGTAACAGCTTCTATTTCTTTAAAATCATTTTGCAGCAGGGGACCAAAGGGCGGCGCCACCGAACCCAGGTGTAAATTTACAATACCGGTTTCGGCGCTGCTAAAGATGCGGCTTACACGATACACGCGATCGGCCTTGCTGTGGTATTTGTCGTAGCTCAGTTCGTTGATGATATACGTAGTGATGAGCAGGCAACAGGTAAGTCCTACTGTTAGGCCAAACAGGTTGATAAAGGAAATAAAACGGTATTTGCGCAGGTTCCTGAACGCAATTTTAAGATAGTTGAGTAGCATAACAGTAAGATTTATGAAGATCGGGCCGGTTTACACCATGATATTTTCCAATACGGTTTGTCCGTCCAGCATGCGAATGATGCGATGGCTGTACCGGGCATCGTGCTCGCTGTGGGTTACCATTACAATGGTGGTGCCCTGTTCGTTCAGATCGGTAAGCAAGGCCATCACTTCATTGCCGTTCGATGAGTCGAGGTTACCGGTAGGTTCATCGGCCAGTATCAGCTTGGGGTTGTTCACCACGGCGCGGGCTACAGCAACGCGTTGCTGCTGGCCACCACTCAATTGCTGGGGATAGTGGTTGCGGCGGTGCATGATCTGCATTTTATCCAGCACTTCTTCCACGCACTTTTTACGTTCGCCCGATTTTACACCGGTATAAATCAGCGGCAGCTCCACGTTCTCAAAAACGGTTAGCTCATCAATCAGGTTAAAGCTCTGAAACACGAAACCAATATTATGTTTGCGCAGATCGGCGCGTTTGCGTTCATTGAAATGCGCCACTTCAATATTGTTGAATAAAAAGCTGCCGTTATCGGGATCGTCGAGCAAGCCGAGTATGTTCAGCAGGGTAGACTTGCCGCAACCCGAAGGTCCCATGATGGCCACAAACTCGCCTTCTGTAACATCGAGCGAGATTTTATTCAACGCTACAGTTTCCACCTCTTCCGTGCGGTAGATTTTTTCCATGTCCCTGATCTTGATCATATATGATGTATTTGAATGGGTGATGATTAAATCTTGTTCAGGTAATGCGAGGGCACGAAATCCACATCATCTGTTATCAATACCGTTGCCGCTGTAGCAGGCATGCCGGCACATTTAAACGCTTTGTTTGGCGACGCCGCCTGGCCAAAGACTATCAGGGCAACGGTCAAACAGGCTAATTTCAGTTTCATGTTTGCTGATTTAAAGTTATTCTTTCTTCAACACCAATTCCTGCATATTTCCATAGTTTTCATAGCTGCTGGTCACCACTTTATCGCCGGGTTGCAAACCTTCCAGTACCTCATAATAATCGGGGTTCTGCCTTCCCAGCTGGATATCGGCACGGTACGCAGTTTTCCCGTTCTCGCTCACTTTAAATATCCAGTTGCCGCCGGTTTGCTGGTAAAAACCACCTTTGGCCACGAGCACGGCTTCGGTTTCATCGCTCAGGGCCAATAATATCTGCAGGGTTTGTCCGCGGCGAATACCCTGTGGCACTTCACCCACAAATTCCATATCAACCTGGAAACGGCCATTCACTACCTGGGTATACACTTTTTTTATTTTCAGTTTATAGTCTTTATTACCCGCACTGTATTTGGCAATCAGCCCGGTAAACACATTGGAAATATAATGTTCATCAATATCGGCGCGCACTTTGAAGCCGGTGGTTACATCCAGTTGTCCCAGACGGGTGCCGGCGCTGATGTTCTGGCCTATCTCGGCATCGAACGAGGTCAGCTGCCCGCTAATGGGCGCGCGTACCACCAGGTCGCCCACTTTTTTCTTCATCAGGTCCAGGGCTTTTTTCATATTCACATAAGATTGTTCCTGCTGGGCCAACTGTATCTTGTTGGTGGCAGAGTCCTGCCGCATGATATCTTCGGTAAGCTTTTTACGGCGCAACTGGTAATTATAGGAGTTTACGCTTTGCTGGTATTCCTGTTCGCCGATGGCTTTTTGTTCATACAGTTTTTTATTCAGTTTATACAGGCGTTCTGCTTCTTTCAGGGCATTGTCTACTTCGGCCATCTGGTTCAGGCGGCTTACGGTATTTTGCTGGGCATTGTTACGGGCAATTTGCATTTGTGTCAACACGTTGAACACGCTGGTTTCCTGGTTGGCCAGGCTCAGCTCCAGGTCGGGATTAGAGAGGCGCAAAATGGGTTGGCCTTCCTGCATGATGGCGCCGTCTTCTACGTATTTTTCTTCCACACGGCCGCCTTCCTGGGCATCGAGATATATGGTGGTTTGTGGTAATACAATGCCATTGATGGGTATGGTAACCTGGAAGGGACCTTTTTTCACCTCACTGATGGTGATGCGTTCGGTATCTACATTCAAACGGCTTTTGCCCGAGGTGAAATAATAACTGGCAGTAATCAGCAATACAATACCCGCAGTGCCCGCAATGGTCAAAATTTTTTTAGAAGTCCATTTCCTTTTGGCAATAACTCTGTCCACTGTTGTAAATTTTATTGTTGTCGCCGGTTTTTTCGAAAGTCACCCGGCCTCCGCTCAGGCCAGGCGACTTTAGAAACAATCATGAGAAAACTGGCTGCGGGCTATGCCAATAACAATATGCCAGAATATAAGAGGAATGATTTCCAGCTCATTAGACCCGCATATTGTACGAAGCTGTTCGTTACCAGTACAATTGGTGTCCGGTTTCGATACAGTTGGCGCGTACAGCCTTCCTTTGATAAAAAATTGTTTGCCATGGCATTGTAAATATGGTATAATTGTAGTTGCAGTTTTGAACATCCAAACACATCATTATTTATTCATTCTATGTTGCTTAAGAACGCCTGTATACTGGCCATAGACGATGATCCCGATGTACTGACTGCGGTGCGGCTGCTGTTGAAAACCGAGGCAAAGGAAGTGGTTACCGAAAAGAACCCCGAAAACCTGCGCTCGCTGTTGTTGAAACAAAGCTTCGATGTCATACTGCTGGATATGAATTTCAACAGTAGCATCAATACGGGTAACGAGGGATTGTTCTGGTTGAAAAAGATCAAGGAATTCAAGTCAGAAGCGGCGGTAATCATGATCACCGCCTATGGGGATATCGACCTGGCCGTTCGCTCCCTGAAAGAAGGAGCGGCCGATTTTGTGGTAAAACCCTGGCACAACGAAAAGCTGATCGTCACTATAAAAGATGCCTTAAAAAGAAAGGAAAGCAAAAGCAATACACCACCCGTGCGCAGCAGCGATTCCATCATAGGTACCGAACTGCTGGGCGAGTCGGAGGTAATGCAGGATATTTTTTACAAGATAGAAAAGATTGCCCCCACCGATGCCAACATACTTATATTGGGCGAGAACGGTACCGGCAAGGATCTTATTGCCAGGGCCATTCACCAGCAATCGCTGCGCGCCAAAAAAGCCTATGTAAAAGTGGATGTGGGCGCCCTTACAGAATCGCTATTTGAAAGCGAATTATTTGGGCATAAAAGAGGCGCTTTTACCGATGCGCGTGAAGACCGGGTGGGCCGTTTTGAAGCTGCCAATGGCGGCACGCTTTTTCTGGATGAGATCGGCAACATATCTCTGCACCAGCAGGCCAAACTGCTGAGCGTATTGCAAAACCGACAGGTGATACGCCTGGGCACCAACGATCCCATACCGGTGGATATACGGTTGATTTGCGCCACCAATGTGCCCTTGAGCGAACTGGCTAATGAAAGCCGTTTTCGTAAAGACCTTATCTACCGCATCAATACGGTAGAGATCATAGTGCCGCCCCTGCGTAAACGCGGTAATGATATCATTTTGCTGGCCAAACATTTCAGCCGTTTATACAGCAACAAATACCTGAAGCCGGGATTGGAGTTCGATGAAAAGGCCATGGAGAAATTGCTGAACTATCATTACCCGGGTAATATACGTGAATTGCAGTATACCATCGAGCGTGCCGTAATTATGTCTGACGGGAATGTGCTGGAAGCCAAAGACCTCATTTTTTCACCCATTGAAAGCAATCATGTACAGGAAAAAGAACCCGATGAACTAAAGCTGAGTGCGGTGGAAAAGAATACCATTTTGCATGTGATAGAAAAACACAACGGGAATATTACCCGTGCCGCCAAAGAACTGGGACTTACCCGCACGGCGCTTTACCGAAGATTGAGTAAATATGATATTTAACATCCCTCATACCTTCTACCTTGTTTAAAAAAGTTGGATGGCGCATATTATGGTATGTGTTGTTTTTATTTGCAACACTGGTAGTGGCAGCCTGGTTGCTGGTAAAGGGATTATATATTTACCTGGTAGTGATGGCGCCGCTGATTGCCTATGCCGTGTACGAGCTGTATCGCTTTCAGCGTAAAGCCAATGCCGAGCTGAACCAGTTTGTGGAATCGGTGCATTACCGCGATTTTTCCAGGTACTTTGATGTTAAACATGCGCCTGTTGAATTGCAGCCGCTGCGCAAGGGCTTTAACGAGATCAATTCTACCTTCAAGGTCATCAGCAAGGAAAAAGAAACGCAATACCAGTACCTGCAAAAAATACTGGAACTGGTAGATACCGGAATTTTATCGTATCGCGAGCACAATGGCGAAGTGGTGTGGATGAACGAATCGCTGAAGCGCATGTTGCAATTGCCTTACCTGAAAACCGTGCACTCCCTGGCGCGCCGCGATAGTGAATTGTACCGGCAGATCACCTTGCTGAAACCCGGCGAAAGCCATATTGCCACTGCCCACCTGGAAAAAGCATCGTTCAAGGTATTGTTGTCTGCCACAGCCTTTCAAACAGAAGGGGTGAAATACAAGTTGATTGCTTTTCAGAATGTGAGCGAAGCCCTGGACGAAACCGAATCGAAAGCCTGGCAAAAATTGCTGAGCGTGATGACGCATGAGATCATGAATTCCATTGCGCCCATTTCATCGCTGGCAGAAACCCTCAAATACCGGCTGCAACAATTTGCCGGCCGCAGCGATACCGAGCCAGGCTCTATGGACGACCTGGAACTGGGCATCGATATCATCAAAAGAAGAAGCGAAGGCCTGCTGAAATTTGCAGAAACCTATCGCAATCTGAATAAGATTACCACGTTGAACCTGCGGCGTGTATACGTACGCGATCTTTTCGAAAACCTGCACCACCTGATGCAGCCCACCCTGGAACAAAAGAACATCGAACTGGAGATTGTATTAAAAGATCCCGACCTGATGCTGGAAGCCGACACCAACCTGATAGAACAGGTTCTGATCAACCTGGTGGTAAATGCCATGGAAGCGGTGAAAGACCGGGAGGAACCACGCATTGTTTTGTCGGCATATTATGCGCCCAACCGAAAAACTGTTATCAAAGTGGCAGATAACGGTACGGGCATGCCCGAAGAGTTATTAGATAAAATATTCATACCATTTTTCAGTACCAAAAAAAGCGGCAGCGGCATTGGACTCAGCCTTTGTAAACAGATCATGATGCTGCACAAGGGAAATATTCATGTTCAATCCATAGAAGGGCAGGGTACTGCATTTATGATGCAGTTTTGAGTTATATTTAGAATATGAAACCAATCCTTGCCATAGGGCTGCTATTGTTGCATGCCAATTGTATGCAGGCCCAAAACAATTCCTGGAAAAATAAACAGGCTGCTGTTGCGCTTACTTACGATGATGCATTGAATGTGCATCTCGACAAAGTAATACCCCAACTGGACTCTTTTGGTTTTAAAGCCACATTTTATCTCATTGGCGCTTCACCCGGCTTTACCAATCGCATTGCCGATTGGCGCAAAGCGGCCGCCAAAGGTCATGAACTGGGCAACCACACCCTGTTTCATCCCTGTGCCGGTAACAAGCCCGACCGCAGCTGGGTTAAACCCGATCACGACCTGGCCAAATACACCGTGCAGCGCGCCGCCGACGAAATCATGATGAACCAGGCCCTGCTGGAAGCCACAGATGGCAAAAAGAAACGCACGCTGGCCTGTCCCTGCGGCGAAAGCAGTATTGCCGATTCATCTTTCCTGTTTGCTGCAAAGGAATATTTTGTAGCCACCCGCGATGGCACGCCCGATGCAGTAGCCGTGAATCAATTCAAACCTGCCAACGTACAATGGATTATGGCCGATGCCAGCACTGAAAACCAACTGGTAGACGCCATGAAAAAAGCCGTTGACAACAATGCGCTGCTGGTGATCGTGTTCCATGGGGTGGGAGGGGAACATGCCATCAATATATCACTGGATGCGCATCGTAACCTGATGCGTTACATAAAACAAAACGAATCTAAAATTTGGGTAGCGCCCTTTTTAGAGATAGCTGAGTATATGCAGGGGCATTAACCGGGTTGTTTGATTTTTCTGGCCAGCCAGCTGTTCTTCACCGGCACCAGCCAGTTGTTTTCCAGTTCTTCTTTGGTTTGTACCAGGTTATTGAAGTAGATGGTATCGGGTTCAATGAACCTGTTATCCATGGCATATTGCAATTGCGCCATGGGCAGCATTTGTATTTTATCTTTTACCAGAAAGGCCAGGGTGGTGCGGTCGAACATATTTACCTTAAACAGCTCCTCTATTTGTTTGATCAGCCGTACCGAGCTGTCGGTGCTGCAACCACTTACACCGGTGGCACTTTCATCGGCCATCAGCACAATGAACTGCCCGAAAAACAGATTGCCATAACCTTTTACCGGCGATCCGTGTGAATGCCAGTTGGCCACAAAATTGTTCAGCAGGTCTTCTATATGCAAGGCCTCTGAAAAGCCGAACAAACGGCTGCTTTGGTATATCCATACCCTTGAATCGGGTGCAAAATCGGCTGGTAACTGTTCCTGGTAGTTGGTGTTCATACTGCTATATTAACGTATAAGCCAGGGATTAGTTTATACATTAAACATAAAATGCATCACATCTCCGTCCTTTACCACGTATTCCTTTCCTTCAATCCTTAATTTTCCGGCTTCCCGGCAGGCTGCTTCCGAACCGTATTGAATAAAATCGTCGAAACCAATCACGTTGGCCTTGATAAATCCTTTTTCAAAATCGGTATGAATAACACTGGCGGCTTTGGGCGCTTTCCAGCCTTCGTGAATGGTCCAGGCGCGTACTTCCTCTACACCGGCAGTGAAATAGGTGAGCAGGTTCAGCAATTTATAGGTAGAACGAATGAGCCGGTTCAGTGCAGGTTCCTGCATTTTGTATTCGTCCATAAAGAGCTGGCGGTCGGCAGGATCTTCCATTTCGGCAATCTGTGCTTCAATGGAATTGTTCATGACGATCACCTGGGCGTTTTCATTTTTAACTGCTTCCTGCAGGGCGGCCGAAAATTGATTACCGGTATGCATGCTGGCCTCGTCTACATTCGCCACATACAATACAGGTTTTTCGGTTAGCAGGAAGAGGTCGGCAATAGCTGTTCTTTCTTCTTTCGAAAGGTTCAGCTCGCGGATACTTTTACCTTTTTCCAGGTGTTCTTTGCAGCGAAGCAACACTTCGTATTCCGCTTTTAATTTGGGATCGAGGCGGGCCTGTTTTTCAATGCGGCCGGCCTTTTTTTCCACGCTCTCCAGGTCTTTCAACTGCAGTTCTATGTCTATGATCTCTTTATCGCCCACGGGGTAGATGGCGCCTTCTTCGCGCAGGATATTCTCGTCTTCAAAACAACGGATCACATGAATGATGGCATCCACTTCGCGAATATTGGCCAGGAATTTATTACCCAGCCCTTCGCCCTTGCTGGCGCCGCGTACCAGCCCGGCAATATCTACAATCTCTATCTGGGTAGGTACAATACGGTTGGGTTGTACCAGGTCGGCCAGTTTGTTCAGCCTTTCGTCGGGTACATCTACCAGCCCCACATTGGGTTCTATGGTACAAAAGCGGTAATTGCTTGCCTGTGCTTTGGCGCTGTTGCTCACCGCATTAAATAAAGTTGATTTGCCTACGTTCGGTAATCCTACAATGCCTGCTTGTAAAGCCATTTTCTATTAAGATATTTAACAATTCACCTTCTATGTTCAACTACCGGGCGGCCTTTGGCCGCCGTAGCTTCAGCGAAGGCGGCAAAAGTACTAAAATATGCCCGGATTCCTTTATCTTCAACACTTAATCTAATTCCCTTATGGCATTAAGTCGCATTTGGAGTGCCTTTGTTATCGTTTCCATTCTCGTAGCCCTTGTAAAACTGGTTATAGGCGATGAAAAACAGGTTCTAAGTTCGATGGTGGTGGGTAAGCGCGGTGATTCGGTGCAGGTGAAATCTGTGCCCCTGTCCAATGCCGACCCCTTGCTGGTGCAGGCTTTGGATAGTAATGCGCGGGTAAGCCGGGGCCACCTGGTATACCGCCGGGAAGACGACCGGCTGGTAGCTGTAAAAGTGCAGGTAGCCAACGGAATTGTAGATACCTGCTGGGATGCAGTGGAAATATGTATCAAACTCATTGGTATACTGGCCCTATTCATTGGTTTTATGAGCATTGCCGAAAGGGCAGGGGGCATCAACCTACTGGCCCGCATCATCGGCCCTTTCTTCTCTAAATTATTTCCCGAAGTACCCAAAGGCCACCCGGCCATGGGGCATATGATTATGAACTATTCGGCCAATTTGCTGGGGCTCGACAATGCCGCCACGCCTTTCGGGCTAAAGGCCATGCAAAGCCTGCAGGAAATCAATCCCCATAAAGAGGTAGCTTCCAATGCACAGATTATGTTCCTCTGTTTGCATGCCGCCGGTTTCAATCTCATACCAGTAAGCGTAATTGCCGTGCGGGCCGCCCAGAATGCCAGCGACCCCACTGATGTGTTTATTCCCTGTATGATTGTCACCTTCGTGGGCACCATGGCCGCCATGCTCATTGTTTCCTTCAAACAAAAGATCAACCTGTTGCAACCGGTGATCCTGGTATGGTTAGCGGGCATATCAGCCATCATTACGCTGCTGGTATGGTATATCAGTTCCCTGAACGCTACGGAACTGCAATCTTTCTCCAGCATGCTGAGCAATGGATTGATACTGGTGATCTTTTTACTGATTGTATGGGGCGCGGTATATAAAAAGATAGATGTGTTTGATGCGTTCATCGATGGCGCCAGAAATGGTTTTGATACCGCCATCCGCATCATTCCTTACCTGGTAGGCATACTGGTGGCTGTAAGTATGCTGCGCACCAGCGGCACCTTCGATGTGATCATGGATGGTATACGCAGCTTCTTTGCCTGGCTGGGCGCCGATACCCGTTTTGTTGATGGATTGCCAACGGCTTTAATACGTCCACTGAGTGGTGGCGCCGCCCGCGGCATGATGGTGAGCACCATGATTGCCAACGGACCCGATTCATTTGCCAGCCGCCTCTCCGGTATATTCCAGGGCGCTTCGGATACTACTTTTTATGTGATTGCCGTATACTTTGGTTCGGTGGCGGTGAAGAATACGAGGTATGCTATCGGGGCTATGCTACTGGCCGACCTGGTTTGTATTATTACGGCTATTACGCTGGCCTATTTGTTCTTTGGTAGTGCTGCATAAAAAAAAGCCCTCTATTGCTAAAGGGCTTTTGGAGGTTGCTATCTATCTGGATATTTTTACATACCAGGGCAAGATGCTGTGTATAATGAATCAAAATCCATACCGGTAATTTTACCAGCCTTCATTTTGTGTTAATTCCACGCCGTTGTCCTTGTATAGTTTAATTTGGTTATCGGGCAGGGGGCTTAAATACACCCGGTTATTCGTCAATACACGTTGCGATTCGGGCTTAGGCGCTGGTATAATATACCCCTCATCGTCGTTTGTAAGCGTCACATTCAATTCGGTGGGTATGTAGTCGGCCCGCCTGATCCAGGCGCCCCTGTTGATATCAATATTGGCCTGCATATCGGCATATTCCAGTTTCCTCCATCGTCTCAGGTCGGTTGTTCTGAAGCCTTCCATGGCCAGTTCTATCCTGCGTTCGCGGCGTATTTCCCATAATATGGGCAACACGCCCGGGTCTCTTCCGGGGTCATCGAATTCAACCCCGTTCACCATGGGTAAGCCGCTGCCTGAAATTTGCAGATCGGGCATATTGATACCGGGCCTTTTTCTGAGCCGGTTAATGGTCATATCCAGGTCGTTTTGCGTTAGCTTGCCCAACTCGGCCACCGCCTCAATATAATTCATCAGCACCTCTCCGAATCGAATTACAGGCGCATCAGTCGGGTTATTGGCATTCAAACCCTCAGAAGTATTCGCTATTTCTTCATTTAGAAATTTATGAACCGCATAACCGGTAGTGGAGTGGTTATTCACCATACCGTTTAACCGTAAAGTGTTTTTGACAAAAGTGGCATACATACGCGGATCGCGGTTGGTCATTACATCGGTGACGGTTTTGTCGCCCTTGTATTGGAGGGATACGGAAATGGGTAAACCGTCATCGCAGAGATAGGCCTCCATAAGGTTTTTGGATGCGCCTGTTTGCGGCTCCCGGTTATTATAGGTAGCCAGGCTATGCATCACCAGCCCGGGGCCTACATCGTATCTTCTGAATAAAATGATCTCGGGATTTTTGGTCAGGTCGAGCGAGTTGAACATTTTACGGTAGTCCGGCGCTATCGAATAATTCCCCTTTGTCATCACTTCATAGGCAGCCCAACGGGCGGCTTCCAGGTATTCATTGGCTTTGGCGGTATTGTTGTGGTGGTACTTCTGCCAGGTGCCTTCAAACAAAAATACCCTCGACATAAAAGCCAGCACGGTAAACTTGTTAACATACAACTGGTCGGGCAATGCAGGATCTATATCTTCCTCACGTACGTGTTCAGCCGCATATTTCATATCGGCCAAAACACTGTCCATCACCAGCGTGCGCGGATCGCGTTTTTTGAATAAACCCGCAGTATCGGTTTCATCCAATGGCTGGCTGTACCAGGGAAAATCGCCAAATACTTTTACCTTATTGGCAAATTCCAGTGCACGAAAAAAGCGGCCCACACCGGTCCAGTGGCGTATGGCTTCCTCCGATATAGGCGCTGTGGGAACGCGGGCAATCATAGTATTGGCCCGGCGTATAAAAGTAAACGACCACCTGCTATCGGTAGAGGGCACATTCTGCGCAAAAGCCGGTGGGGTAGTAGGAGCAAAATCATCATTCAATGATTCTCCTGAAAAATAACCACCCCAGCCCAGGTCGAAACCTGCCGAATAACCGGGAAATGCATTCGGATAAAAATTCCAGGCAAAGGTTCTGATATTACTTTCACTGGTCCAGTATCCTTCATCGGTTAACTGGTCAAGGGGCAGCCTGGTTAAAAATTCATCTGTTTTTTTACAACTACCTGCCAGCGCTGCAACAATAATTAAGATAGATATAAAGCTTTTCATCGTAATAATTTTAATGGTTCACTAGAAAGTCATCTGCAATCCGGCCGAAACAGTGGCGCGATAAGGGTAAGTTCTGCCAAAACCAGCCCGGTCCCGGTCTATCTGGCTTTGTGTGAAATCGATCTCCGGATCGAGGGGAACACCGTTCAGGTTGTCGATGGTAAGCAGGTTTTCTGCGCTCAGGTATACCCGGGCTTGTTTCAGGTTTACCCGCTCTATCAGTTTATTGGAGAAGGTATACCCGAGGTTGACATTTTTTACCCTGAAATAGGCCATGTTGAGCAGGTAGCGCGTTTGCGGTTCAAAATTCCATCTGTCTACCACAGCGCCATAACTGGCGGGTCGTGGATAAAACGCGTTGGGATTGTCGGTTCTCCAGTAATCCATCTGGTGGGCAAACCAGCCTTCATCTGCACGGAAGCCCGGGAACACGATAGAACCACTTGCCCAGAGATCGCGTTTGGCAACGCCTTGCAGGTAAATGCTAATGTCGAACCCTTTCCATTCTGCATTCAGCCGCATACCATATTGAAAGCGCGGTGTGGAATTGCCAATCACCTTTTGGTCGCCTGCACTGTCTACGGTATTGGTTCCAAAATCAATCTTGCCATCGCCGTTCAGGTCCTTGTACTTAATATCGCCGGGGCCAAAGAAAAAGTTGGGAGGTGTTTCCAGTCTGGTTTGTGTAGGTATACCGGCTTTTAATACATAGCGGCCATTATTGTCTACGGTAAAATCACCTTCCTGGAACAGGCGGTCTGTTTCAAAACCCCAGATCTCGCCAATGGTCATGCCTTCGTACCAGGTGCCATTGGCAATGGCCAAACCGGCAATTTGACTGGGCAGGGGTTTGGTGGTGTTGGAGTATTTGGTGATCTTTTCCACGGCATCCGACAAGGTACCTGTTACACCTATACGTAATCCATTGGCAAACCTGTGAGTAAAATCAACCGCCAGTTCAAAGCCGCGGCCCTGCAATTCGCCAAAATTCCTTTTGGGGGTGGCAATACCGTAGGATGCGGGCAGGGAAACACCGGGACTCAGCATGTTGGTAGTGGTGCGTTGAAACCAGTCGAAACTTATGCCCAGGCGGTTGCTCAGGAAACGTGCATCGGCACCGATATTGATGGTATTGACGGTTTCCCAGGTAAGCCTGCTCGAAACAGCCCGCAATGGTGTGGCGGTAATGGCGTTGCCTCCCGGCAATAACCAGCCTGAACTACGGGGATCCATGATGGCCAGGAACTGGTATTCACCCACCGCCTGGTTGCCCACCGAACCATAGGAAGCCCGCAGTTTGAAAAACGACATGATATTCGTTACAGGTTCCATAAATGCTTCTTCGGTAAGCACCCATCCGGCAGATACCGATGGAAAAAAGCCCCAGAGATCGGAAACCGGAAACCGCGACGAACCATCATAACGGCCGTTCAGTTCAAGCAGGTACCTGTTCCTGAAGGCATAGTTGATGCGGCCGAAGAACCCAAGGGTGGACCAGTGGTTATTCGAACCATCTACATAAGGTGTACCTGTGGTCAGGTCTATAGCGCCACGGCTGGGATCTATGAGTGAGGTTCTTTCAGACGACTGGCTGTTTTCGCGGTAATAATCAAGGTCGCTGCCCGCGATGAATTTCAGGGTATGATCACCAAATTCGGTGGTGTAGGTAGCAAATAATTTGGCAGTATTCATATCGCTCCAGCTTGAGATCCACCTGGCGGTGTTATTGGCCGGCGACTGATAATTACCGTAATGTAAAACCGAATCGGTGGTGAAAATATCATAACCATAAGTAGGTCCGCCGGTTTGGCTCAGATGCCTGTTGGTGGAAGTATAGGTATAATCGGCGTCGATGGAAAGGCCTTTTAACAGCTTGAAGGTGGCGCCCAACGATATACGGGTCATGGCGTTTTTATTATTGTCCTTCGATGCCTGTTGCGCTTCAGTAAGGGCGCTTCTGAACGATTTGCCTTCATACGTGCCATATGGATATTGCGCAGGCCAGCGGTACAGATAATACCAGGCATTATAATGATCGGCGGTATAACTGAAGGGGGTTCTGTTAGTGGTATTGGAGTATAATAGTTTTCCACGCACATCCAGCCAATCGTACACCGTGCTGTTTACACTCAGGGTTACATTGTTGCGCTTGAATTCATCGGGATTGGCTTTCAGCATACCATGCTGGCCCATGTGACCAACCCCCAGCGAATACCTGATCTTGTCACTGCCGCCCGACACATTCAGATCGTGCCTTTGCTGCAGTGTCCATTTCTTCATATACATTTTATTCGGATCCCAGGAACGATAAAAATACAGTTTGGAGTTCCTGAACTCGAAGTCACGGCCGTATACCATTTCCTCACCCAGGTCTTGCCCGCCATACAGTCTGTCCCATTCACGCATTTTTGCAATGGCCAGCGAGTCGGAATAAAAACCCACTGTTTTTACTTCGGTATAAGTGGGAGTCGTACGTCGAAAGGCTTCCATGGCTGCTTCGGCATTATCGGCTGCGCCGGCCAGTTGCGGCGTATTAATGGGTTTCGACCAGGCCAGGTTGTTCGAATAGGTGACCCTGGTTGGCATGCCTTTTTTACCCGACTTGGTGGTAATGAGAATAACACCCCAGGCGCCACGCGTACCGTAAATAGAAGCCGAGGCGGCGTCTTTCAGCACCGAGAACGATTCAATATCATCGGGGTTTATAAATTGCAGGCTGGGAATCTCTACGTTATCTACCAGTATGAGCGGTTTGGCGCCTGTAGCAAACGTATTCAGTGAGCCTGACAAACCACGCAATCTAATTTTGGGATCGGTGCCCGGCTCACCATTGGGTGTGGTGATGGTCAGACCGCCTACTACACCTTGCAAACCGCGGGCCACATCGGTGATGGGTCGCGATCCAAATGTTTCCTTCACATCTACCGTTGCCACCGCCCCCGTAAGGTTGGCCTTTTTTTGCGTACCATATCCTACTATCACTACCTGATCAAGCGATGAGGCTTCCAGTTCAACGCGATAATGCGTGGCAGCGGTAACAGCCAGGCGCTGCGGCTTGTAGCCAGTATGGGATACTTCAATGTACTTGTCGCCGCTTTTCAACTCGATGCTGAACCGGCCCTCGGCGCCGGTGACGGTGCCGCGTGATGTGTTGGGAATAAGGATGGTGGCTCCGGGTATGGGCGATTGCTGCGATTTGTCGTATACTTCCCCGGTAATGGTTTGGGCCAGGGAAAAATGACACCAGCAACAGCACAATACCAGCAACGCAAAGCGAAGGTCTTTTCTCATAAGTGTTATTTTAATTGGTTTGAAACGATGGCAATCAAATCACCTCGATACCGGCATCTACATAGGGTTGAAGCAGGGGATGGTCGGGCGGCAGTTCTGTGATCAATACATCTATCTGTTGTATGTCACAGATATGAATAGGCTGCAGGGTATTTATTTTTTCACTGATGGTGAGGCATACTACCTTTTGCGACGATTCGATCATGGCTTTTTTCAATTGCACAATATCCCAGTCGGTATCGGTGGTGCCGCGATGTACATCGATGGCATTGATGCCCAGGAAGCAGAGGTCGGCATTGATTTGCCTGATGCGCGCAATGGCGTCGCCGCCAATGGTGATCTTGGAATTTTTCGAAACACGATCGCCGATCATCACCACATCGAGGTGGGGGTGCTGCATGTATTCGAGTATGGCGGGAATACTGCCTGAAATAAAAGTAGCCCGTAGATTTTGCGGCAGGGTACGTGCCATTTCAATGATGGTGGTGCCACCGCTGGTGAGCACAAACATACCCTGTTGAATAAGCGTGCAGGCTTTTTGAGCAATGATCTTTTTCTGATCGTGCGAGTACACGCTGTTAACCGGGTAGTATACTTCGTTAAAGGAGTGGGAGAGGGCGCCGCCATGTACCTTGATGAGTTTGCCTTCATCGGCCAACTCCTGCAGGTCGCGGCGAATGGTGTCTTCCGAAACGTTGATTTCGCGGCTGAGCAGTGAGGAAAGCACTTTGTTATGCAGGTTCACCTGCCGCAGAATGTAGGTTTGTCTTTCTTTTTTCAGCATAGGTGGTAAGGTTGGTTTAACCAAATATAACCTTATTGACCGCACGAAAGTGCAGATTCGGGAGAAATGTTGAAAAAATTGCGGGTTTTAAATGCAAACTTGATGTTGGGACGATCTTTTTTGCGGATTTATGCGGCAGTGTATGCTGAAATGAGGAATCTTTCAAAAACCGGTTACAAAAGCAAAGACCTTCCGTTTTACCGAAAGGTCTTTGAAGAGAGTGGCTACCCGGGAAAAGAATTATTGGATTACCATCCGGGGTTTTGTGCCAGTACCCCATTCGGGTACAATGAAATTTGCCCGGTTGGTATAGACTTCAAATAATGTTTGGGATCGATGAAAGTTCTTTTGGTACTTGCCGAATAGGCCAGGATATATCCTTCGTTATTGGTAGGCTGCTCAGGGATGGGCGTTATTTTAGCGCCCAGGAAAATATCAGGATTCTTTTCGCTGTCGAGGTATTCTCCTTTTTTCCAACGCATGATATCGGTATTCCTGAAACCATCCATCATCAGTTCCACTCTTCTTTCACGGCGAATTTCCCAGATCAGCGAGGTTACATCAGCGTCTTTGTTGGGATCGGTGAAGGCAATACCGCCAATGGCTGTTCCCTGTGTACCGTTTATTTCCAAAGGCGCTACACCACCGCGTGCGCGCAGAAGATTGATAGATTTATCCAGATCGGCCTGTGTCATGGTCAGTTTGCCCATGCGGTCCAGCTCGGCCGTTGCTTCTGCATAGTTCAACAATATTTCGGCCAGCCAGAATATAGGTGCATCGGTTTCGTTGTTAGGCGCCAACTGGATGGAAGCCGGTTGCAGAAATTTGGAAGGCCTGTAACCGGTGGTGGATGTAAGACCGCCTACCAGGTGGCCGTTGTAACAAAGAAAGGTATCGATGGTGGCCAGTAAACGTTTGTCACGGTTGGCCCTTACATTTTGAATGTTATCATCGCCTTGGTACAGGTTAGACAGCGAGATGGGCAATCCATCGGTCATCAGGTAGGATTCAACAGCTGATTTGGTAAGACCATTCATCTTGGAAGTACTGTTGGTATATCCTACAACGGAATGAGTCAATGACCCCAGCACATATTTTTTGTACAGGATTATTTCTTTGGTGGCGCTGCTGGCGCCCAGGTCCATTGAACTGTAGGTGTCCCGGTAATTCTCGCCGAGCGTGTAAGAGCCCGTCATCAGCGCTTCTGAAGCGCTTTTGGAGGCTTCCAGGAATTTATCGGCATCAGATAGTCCCAGTTCTGTATGATAGATCCGGTAAGTGCCTTCATATAAACCTACTCTCGATTTCAGCGCCAGGGCTACATCTTTATTCACCGCATTCGGCTCGGCAGTTTTATCACGCAGGTTGGCAATGGCAAAGTCAAGATCTCCCATGATGCTGTCCATCACCAGTGCGCGCGGGTCGCGGGGTTTATAAATGATGTTCACATCAGCAATATCCAATGAATGGCCTATCCAGGGCACATCGCCGAAGGTCTTCACTTTGGTGAAATAATCAAATGCCCGGAAAAATCGGGCCACACCTTTCCAGTGGTTTTTGGCCGCGTCGTCAATCGGCACTTGATCTACACGTTCCAGCAGGATGTTGGCCTTTCTGATATCACTCCAGTCCCAGGCACTGTTAGTAGCAGTGGCCGATACATCAAAGTTCTGAAAGGAGGAACTGGCCTGATCATCGGTAAAAGTTGAAAAATAAAAATCTGACGTAGTGCCTGTGCCAAAACCAATAAACATATTGTAAAAGCCCCAGGTATAGGTTCGCAGGTTGTTTTCTCCTGTCCAGAAATCATCGTCTGAAAAAGTATCAGGCGTGCCCTTGTCCAGGTATTTTGTACAACTGCTGCCCACTATCACCAACAGCAGCAGGTATGAAAATGATTTAGTAAGCTTCATGATTCTGTGTTTATGCTAAACTTAATATGGTTAAAAGGTGAGTTGTGCGCCGAATGAATAAGAACGCTGGAAGGGAAAGGTTCTTCCAATAAAGTTCAATTCACCATAGGTGATTTCAGGGTCAAGTGGTACACCCACATCCGAAATTTCAGCCAGATTTTGTCCGCTGAAGAATATGCGCAGTTTCTGCACTTTAAATCTGTTCAGCAAATGACCGGGCAGGGTATATCCTACCACCACGTTTTTCAAACGGCAATAAGCCAGGTTTAATAAATATTTCGTTTGCGGGTAGTAGTTATTTCCGCTGCTGGGCATGTTGGCTAATCTGGTCTGTGCATTGCCTACATAATGACGTGGATAACGTGCATTGCGGTTATCCTCGGTCCAGTAATCGAGCTGATGTGCATATAGGATATCCGGACCGCCGCGGTATAAAGGAATGGCGATATCACCAATGCCCCAGTAATCGCGCTTGCCTACACCCTGTATAAAGATGTCGAGATCAAAGCCTTTCCAGGTGCCGCCAATCCTGGCGCTGTATTGATAGCGGGGTTGCTCATTGCCGATCACTTTCAAATCGCCCGGATCATTCACCGTCATTTTACCGCCACTGATCACGCTGTCGCCATTCAGATTTTTATACCTGATATCGCCCGGTCCGAACACAAAATTGCCATGGGCCAGACTGGCCTGGCTGGGCGCCTTGGCCACTTCATCTGCACTCTGGAAATAACCCTCTGTTTCAAAACCCCAGATCTCGCCAAATGTTTTGCCCACGTAATTTTGTGTGATCAGCATGGAAGGGTTGTCCCATTTGGTAAATACGGTTTTGTTATCAGACAATACAAAAACACCGTATAATTTCAGGTCTTTATTGATGTCGTAATTGACGTCAATGCTTAGTTCCCATCCACGGTTGCGGAAATTGCCTGCATTGATCTTTGGACCAGAAGTACCAAATGAGGCCGGAACACTGGTATTGGCCAACATGCCTTCGGTATTACGTTCATACCAGTCGAAGGTGATGCCCACGTGGTTATTCAATATACGTGTGTCGATACCCAGGTCGAGAGTTTTCACTGTTTCCCAGGTAAGCGAACCTGCAACTGCCCTGGGGGCATTAACAGTTTGTGTGCGGATGGTGCTTCCGGTGGGGATCCAGTTCACTGCGGCATTGGTCATGGAAGGAATATACCAGGAACTGCCTACATCCTGATTGCCCACCGAACCATAAGAAGCTCTCAGCTTCAGGTCGCTCACTACGGGTCTGATAAAATGCATGAAGTTTTCTTCACTCAAACGCCAGCCTGCCGAAGCCGAAGAAAAGAAAGCCCAGCGGTCTTTGGGTGAAAAGGTGGAAGAACCATCGTAACGGCCGTTCAGCTCCAACAGATATTTATCGCGGAAGGCATAGTTAATCCTTCCAAAATATCCTGCATATGCATTTACCCAGTTATGCGGAATGTCTGATCCGGATTGAACGAATTGGTCGCCGGTAGCCAGGGCCAGTTCACCTTTATTGGGATCGAGTAAAGATCTTCTTTCTGCAAAAAAATAGATATCCTGGTTGTTCTCGGTGTTTACACCGGCTGTCAGTTTCAGATCATGGTCTGCAAAGAAAGTGTTTTGGTAAGTGGCATATGCATTCAGGGTATTTACTATGTATCGACCAGTTTTCCTCGTTACCCTGTCCTGTGTTGCAGTGGCAATATTGGCGAATTTAGGCTCGCCAATACCCCAGAAATCCCAGGCCATAATAGGGCCGCCCACTTCGTGACGCAATACGTTGTCGCGGCCTATGGTATAATCGGCCCGCACACTCAGGTGTTTGTTAATTTTTAATGTAGCGCCCAGGTCAACACGGGTATAGTTGTCGTTTACCGTGTTGGTGTTGGCCTGTGCCAGGTAAGCCGGTGTATGTCTGAAATAATCTCCGTTCCAGGTGCCATAAGGGAAATAAGCACCCCAGCGCCAGAAATAATACCAGTAGTCCTGGTAGCCGAAGGGATAATCATATTCAAAGTTCCGGTACAGGGTCCTCACATTGATGTCGAGGAAATCGGTTACCGAAGCATTGATACCTGCCGTGATATTGTATTTCTGTACCTGGTCGGGATTCATTTTCAGGATGCCGCCATCTTTGCTATAACCAACCGAAGTGAAGTAGGCGATCTTTTCGCTGCCGCCCTGGATGCTCAGGTTATGCATGGACTGGTTGGTAAAATCTTTCAGGAATATTTCTTTCGGATCCCATACGCGGTAAAAGTACATCCTGTTATCATCGGTCTCGAATTTGAAATCTTCGCCTTCCACCATTTCCAGGCCGCTTCTTTTGCCGGCATAGTTCTGTTGCCATTTGGCAATGCCATCGCGCAATTTCAATAATTGCATACCAAATACTTCGGGAGATGCCTGGCCTGAACGGATGGCGGCTTCATACATGCCGGTGAGCTCGGGAACCGGATCGGCAAAATCGGGTAATACTGTTGGTTTGCTCCAGGAGAAATAGTTATTATAATTTACCGTAGTACGCTGGTTCTTCTTCCCGGATTTTGTTTTAATTAGAATAACACCAAAAGCAGCACGGGCTCCGTAAATAGAGGTAGAGGCTGCATCTTTCAATACAGAAACACTCTCAATATCGTTGGGGTTGATGATGGAGAGGTCGGAAGTTTCCACGTTATCTACCAGTATCAGCGGGCGGCTGGTTCCGTTAATGGAGCCCACGCCACGGATATTGATATTGGGACCGGTTGTTAAACCGCCATTGCTGTAGGTAATGGTCAAACCCGGTGCAATGCCCTGTAATGCCTTGGTAGGATCGTTCATAGGCCGGCTTTGGAATGTTTTGGTTACATCTACCGTGGTAACAGCGCCGGTCAGATTGGCTTTTTTCTGGGTGCCATATGCCACCACCACTACCTGGTCGAGGGCAGAAGGTTCCAGTTCGATCAAATAAAATGTGTCGGTCGTGATGGTGATGCGCTGGCCTTTGTAACCGGCATAGGATATTTCAAGGGTTTTATCACCTTTCAGATCGATGGAGAATTTTCCATTCATATCTGTGAGTGTTGCGCGACCGCTTTGGCCAGTGATCACGTTCGCGCCGGGAATGGGTTCCAGCGTGGTTTTGTCGTGCACTTCCCCGCTGATCGTTTGCCCGATGGCAAAGCTGACACAACAGCTCAGCAAAACAGACAAACCAGTGAAGTTGAGTTTTCTCATACAGTGTTATTTTAAAGATTTGGATAGCCGGAAAAAATACAGTTTGTTCCACGAAAGGTGCGGATGCCGAATGGCTTTCATATTGCATTTACCCGGACGGTCAAAAAAGGATGTTGAATGTGTGATGTTTTACAGCACCTCGATGCCCGCATCGATATAAGGTCTCAGCAAGGGATCATCGGGCGACAATTCGGTTATCAGGACATCGATGTCCTGCACATCGCAAATATGAATGGGCTGGCAGGTATTGATCTTTTCCGAGATGGTGAGGCACACTACTTTTTGGGAAGATTCAATCATGGCCTTTTTCAACTGCACAATATCCCAGTCGTTATCGGTAGTACCCCGTTTGATATCGATGGCGTTAATTCCCAGGAAACAGAGATCGGCATTGATGTGTTTGATCTTGGCAATGGCTTCACCGCCCACCGTGATCTTGGAATTTTTAGATACCCGGTCGCCGATCATGATCACATCTACATTCGGGTGTTGCATGTATTCGAGGATGGCGGGAATGCTGCCCGATACAAATGTGGCTTTCAACTGGGGTGGCAGGGCGCGGGCCATTTCAATAATGGTGGTGCCGCCGCTGGTGAGCACAAACATGCCGGGTTTAATAAGCGCTGCCGCTTTCTGGGCGATGATCTTTTTGTAATCCTGTGAATATACGTGGTTGATGGGGTAGTACACTTCGTTAAATGAGTGCGAGAGGGCGCCGCCGTGTACTTTGATCAGTTTGCCTTCGTCGGCCAGTTCCTGCAGATCGCGCCGGATGGTATCTTCCGATACATTGATCTCGTGGCTGAGCAGGGATGACAGAACTTTGTTATGCAGATTAACCTGGTGGAGGATATAAGCCTGGCGTTCTTTTTTCAGCATAGTTGGCTGGTTCTGGTTACAAACCAAATATAATGTTAAAAACGCACAAAAGTGCAAAAAGCTGAAAAAATATGAGAAATCAAGCACAAAAACGCTGCAAATACATGATTAACATGACTCATTGCGGCTTTATGCGGTAGTTATTGGTTGGCTAATGCGTAATTATTTGGGTCGGCCGATAGCAAAACGCACAGTCAGGGCAAAGGCATCGGGCACAAAATTGATGGCGGGGGTAATATCCAGTTCGGGTTTCCAGTCTACGGAAAGATTTACGGGGGCAGTGGGGAACGTATAATCAAGACCCAATATACCTGTAGGACCTACATGGGCATCGCCATCCTGGAAACCGGCATATACACCGCCACCGAAGAACCATTTCAGTCCGGGTGTGGCAAAATCATTATGTATCTCCAGCAGGGCGCCGATGCCAAAGCGGCTGCCAAAAGAAATAAGGCCCTCTACTGCGGTACGGTTGGTAGCAAAGTATTTGGCGGAAATGGAATTGTTCAGGGTAGGCGTGGAGTTGCTGAGGCGAATGCCTGCCGCAAAACGATAGTCCTGTGCCGATGCGCGATGGCATAACAGCATACTTATGAATAGAGCTGCCAGGGTTAAAGAGCGTTTTTTCATTTGCATACTTGTTTGAGAGAGAAACGAAAAAATGGTGCCAAAGGGTGTGTAATTTTCGTTAACAATATTGGGTGGGAGCTACCGTCAGGGGCGCGCTGTGAATACGTTTAGTTATGGCTGATTAACAACAGGAGGCGTCAACACCGCATCTCCCGGTACCTTCGGTACCTGCGGCACCTCATCATAAAACAATTCATACCTGGTTTTAGGCCGCCTGGCTTCCTGCCACTTGAACCCACGCAAATATTTATTTTCTTCGGCAGCCTGGTTCACGGGATACATAGTCCCATTCACTTCACTAATAAACACCACCTTATTCAATTCCTTATTCCTGAAACGTATATCTATGATATCACTGGTGGCATTGTTAATACCTATCAACGCATCCCTTTCATCCTTTACATAATAAATGCTTTCGGCATTACCCTGCGCCCGCATATAATCAATCTCGCCATTGGTAAAATACCCGTGCAGCCGGTTCCCCTTAATCTGGTTGTACATATTGCTGTCACTGAGATTAATGGCCAGCCCGTTCTCGAATACATACAGCCGGTCGGGGTTCTTGTTCTTTGTATACAGGTAAATGGTATCGCCGGTGATCTGGCTGTTGCTGGCCCACATGATGGGATCTTTGAACAGGCGAAATACACTGTCTTTACCCGAATACCATAAACTATCTGCTACGGCCTGCATGGAATCGGAGAATATCCTTACATGCGGGTACACCTGGAAATAGCGGTCGGTACTGTCGTTTTGGGTGTTGGCCGAGGCGATGGCTTGTGTATCGGGCGCATTGACCACGATCCTGCTTTTGATGGTATCTTTCGACATGATCGAATCGAGGTAACTGAGCCGGCCTGAAAACATGGTATCGCCGGTGATGTATACCGAGTCCTTATCCTGCTTGATGATCATCAGCGGATGCTGGGTGGCCAGGAAACTGCCCTGGTTGCGGTTGGCATCTATATAATTGGCCAGTATGGAATAACCCTGAGCGGTATCCACATACACCACGTTGCCGCGCAGTTTGCTGATGCCGGTGCTGTCGTCGGTATCGATGGTATTGGCAATTACTTTTACGGGGCCATCGGTGATAGTGGGTCTTTTACTGAAAAAAGCTTTCCGGTTTTTCAGGTCGTAATAACCTTCGCTGGTTTTGATGGTTCTTTGGGCGCTGTCGATGATATCGGTAGGGCCAATAAAGGTGGCCAGCTGGCTGGTGGTATTGTACAACAGCGAATCGGCTTTCAACTGGTATTTGGGATCTTTCAGGTCTACATTGTTCCTGAAATATACATCCTTCAATTCGGCATAATAGGTGCCGTCACGGCTGGTAAGTACCGATTGCTGGTTGATGACCTTGCCGCCATTGTGGTATTCACCAATTTTGGAATTGAGGTCGTATTGCAGGTCCTGCGTGAGCAGGGTGGTTTTGGCATCGGTAAGTTTTACATTCCGTTTCAGATAGGCCATTTTGGAATCTACATAATACTGCAGATAATCGGAATAAATGTGTACACTATCGTTGTCGTTGATGTGCACCTTGCCAAAGGCCTCAATATAGCGGGTTTTCTTGTTGAAAACGGCGCTGTCGCAATAAAAGGTAGTATTGTCCTGCTTTAGTTGCACATTACCGGCCAGCATTTGTAACTCGGTGGTGGAGTCGGGCCTGAGGTAGCTCAACCGGTCTGCATTGATCAGGTTAACCACCCTCATGGTGTCTGCTCCGGGCCGGCTGGTGATTACCTGTGCCTGCAAATTGCCTATTGATAACAGTAGTATCAACAGTCCAAACACATATCGTAATCGTCCCATTTAAATAATATTCCTTGAGTTATTTCAGCGTATCAAGCGGCGCTTTCAAAGGACCTTTTTTATCCTTTGGGCCGAATAATGAAATATTGATGTAGCGTTTGGGGTTCAACCTCAAATCGTCGAGCAAGATAGTCAAACTGCGGTTGGTGCGCCTGACCTCATCGTACAATTGGCGATCATTTAACAGCAGGCCTACGGTGCCGTCCTTGCTATCGATCTTTGAAATGCTCTGCTCCAGCCGGGCCATAGTTCTTTGAACGCTGTTGATGGCTTCTTCTATTTTGGCCTTGGCCAGGTGGTCGGTTACGGCATTGAGGTTGGTAAAGGTACTATCGAGCCGGTTGCTGTTGCGGGCAAAATTGGCGGTAATAGCGTTTACATTTTGAATGGATTTGGCCAGCATGCCGGTTTCGGTATTCAGCATCACTTCCAGCGACCGGGCGCCATGGGCCAGGCTGGCAATAATGTTTTGCAGGTTGGCGCGGGTGCTGGTATCCAGTATCATGTTCAGCTTCTGGATCACTTCATCCAGCGAGGCCAGTGTTTTATTTACATTGTCGAGGGCGGGATCGATGCTTTTTTGCAGTTTATCGGCAAAGGCCAGGCTGCGTTCGCTGCGCAGGGTGTCGCCTTCTTTTACATAATCGTTTCCTGTACCCAGGTGAATGGTCACGTTGGTGGTGCCCAGCAGGGCGCTGTTGAGGGTGGCAATGGAGTTTCGGGGAATATTGATGGGTTTGGTGAGGTTGATGGTGACTACAATGCCGGAGAGGTTCCTGTCTTTTTCCCGCATGTCGGCCACTTTACCAACCTGCAGGCCATTTATAAAAACAGGATTGGATACCACCAATCCCTCAACATTCGGGAAAACCGCATAGATCTGATTGCTGGTACTCATTCCTTTTCCTTTCAGAAAATTAAATCCAAGTATGAGCACCGTTATGGCGATGGCCGTCAGTGCACCTACTTTTGTTTCATTGCTAATTTTCATTTGTACTTATTTTTGTCAAAAGCCGGTACAAATTCTGTATAAATCGGCACATAGACAACAAAAGTATAAAAATTTAGATGGTTATGGGTTTATAATCAGTAAATTAATGAAGCTGTACACCGTTGCGGGAGTACGAACTCATACCCTGGTCCCGAAGGGGCCACTCCTATAACCGCGAAAACCCTGGCCTAAAGGACCAGGGTTTTCGCGGGTGGCTTTGGGCGCCGATTGCGCGGCAATATATATTTAGTTCACAGCCGAAATGCTATTCTTCAAGGTATTCTTTCCTGTACCCTCGGTACTCTCCCTGTACATCGCTACTGCCCGCACAATAGAAGCCGCCACTTCTTCCTGTCCCTTTTTACTATTCAAATAATCCTCTTCAGGCCGGTGGGTGATAAACCCTGTCTCCACCAATATGCTCGGCATGGCAGTAGCCTGCAACACCCATATACCTTTTTCATTACGCTGGCGTACACCGCGGCTGTACCGCCCGCTTTTCACAAATTCTTTTTCCACCAGGGTGGCCAGCAACAGGCTTTGATTGAAATATCTTTTTGTCCACAGCAGCGACTTGGCCTTGAACTCGGGATCGTTGATGTCCGGCGCGTATTCGGTACTGTCATTCACTTCTTCCGCCATGCGTTCGCCTACAAAACCGCCTTTTTCATCGCTGCGGTCGGCAGCCCATATATAGGTTTCGGTGCCTTTGGAGGGACTGTTGGTATACCACACCTTGTAGCGGGGCACTTTGCGGGTGCGTTTTTTCCGGTTCTTGCCCTTGCCGGTATAATACACCTGCGTTTTGTAACCTATTAATTTTCTGTGTTTTTGTTTCACTCCGGCATTTACGTGAATGCTGATGAACAAATCGCCCTTGTTGGCATTGGCAAAATCGGCCCTGGCCTTGATGGCAGGGTAGGAGTCGTTGGTGCGGGTATATAATATTTTTAAGTCGGGAAATGCTTCTTCCATTTTTTTACCCACCTTCAGCGCAATGGCCAGGCAGATATTCTTTTCGTAGGAATAAGCGCCTCTGGCGCCTACATCGCGACCGCCATGTCCGGCATCGATGATGATGGTTTTGATACGGCGTACTTTTTCGGGTGCAGGTGCGGGATGATTAGCAGCAACCGGTGCAGGTATATATGAGGTGCCTGTAATAAGTAAAACCAGGCCCGCAAGGCCGGCGGTTAAAATCTTCAACATATGCTACAGATTACAACAAAGATACTACCAGATGTGTCGAAGGATAAGTTAAATTGACAGGCCGGTTCTGCCAGACCGGCTTTTTGTAGCTTAATTGGTGCCGGCCGGGGCTTGTTGTGCCTGTTGCGCCTGCTGGTTGGCAGCGCTTTGACCCTCCAGCTGGGACTTATATCTTTTTATAGCAGTCATGATGGCCGTTACAATTTCTTCCTGTCCTTTTTCGCTGTTGATATATTTCTCTTCTTCAGTATGGGTAATAAAACCTGTTTCTACCAGTATACTTGGCATGCCGGTAGCCTGTAACACCCAGATGCCTTTTTCATTCCTTTGTTTTACGCCCCGGCTGGTGCGGCCGCCTTTTACAAATTCTTCTTCCACGAAGCTGGCCAGCAACAGGCTCTTGGCGAAATATTTCTTTTCGTACAACTGGGCGCGTATCATAGCCTCGGGCGAATGCAGATCCAATACATCGGCGCTGTCGGTTACATTTTCGCCGCTTTCGCTGTCTTCCTGGCTTTGATTAATACCTTCAGCTTTAAATCCTGAACGGTCGGCTGCCCAGATAAAGGTTTCGGTGCCGTGCTGCTGGTTTTTCACCCAATAGGTTTCATAAATGGGTTGCCGCACGGTTTTTTTCCTTCTTTTGGAGCCTTTGCCTACATATACGGTTTTATTGCGATATCCGGTAATTCGTTTGGCATACCAGCCACCGGCGCGTGCACCTGCCGCGTTACAGTGAATGCTGATGAACAGATCGCCCTTTGACTGATTGGCCAGGTTGGCCCGATAGCGAAGGGCTTCGTTTATATTGGTGCCACCGCCGGGTAATTCATCGGTGGTGCGTGTGAAGATCACTTTGGTTTCAGGCAGCTCCCTGGCCAGCGCCTCTCCTAGTTTTAATGAAATAGCAAGGGATACGGCAGCCTCGGTAGAGAACTGGCCGCGTGCACCCGGATCGGCTCCGCCATGACCCGGATCGATGATGATGGTATTCAGCACCTGCCTGGAATTACCCTGCCCCCATGCACTGCCCGCATTCAAGAAAACACATGCTACCAAAAAACTAAAAACAATGCTGTAGAAATTTTTTTTATTCATTTACGTTCAAGAATTTAGGAGCCTGTAATCTTCACATATTGTTAATGCATTAATACCTATTTTTGCCCACCTTACTGCATTATGATTAACGGACGCAAAAATAATTTAAAAGATATTACGGCCCTGATTTTATCTGTGTGCGTTTTAATTTTAGTATTAACGTCCGTGCTCAAGGCGAATTATTCCCACTCAACATATTTTGACAATTCATTAACGGCTCATCATCAGTTGATGACGGTGGAAGATGTGAAAGATACCATTCCCATCACCGATCCGTTGTTCAGAAGAAGGAACCCGAAAAAAGATTCGGTTCGCATGCGGCAGGCGCCCATACCACCTGCCGACACCGTGGGCAGGGCAGCAAGGGACACCATTCCTGCAGCAGCCGATACCATTCCCGCACTGAACGATTCCATTCCCGGCAGGGATAGCACTATAAAGACCGTCGACACCTTCCAGGTGAAGATGTCGCCCGATTCGCTGGATGCGCCGGTAACCTACAAGGCCTCCGACTCTATGGTGCTGCTGGTGCCCGAAAAAAAGATCATCCTGTACAGCCAGGCCAATGTGAAGTACAAGGATATGGACCTTTCGGCCGACAGCATCCAAATGGACCAGGGGACTCAAATGGTGTCGGCAGCCTGGCGAAAAGATACCGCGGGCAATATCGTGGGCAAGCCTGTGATGGTGCAGGGCGATAGCAAGATGTCGTCGGATGTGATTCGCTACAATTTCAAATCGCAGAAAGGAATCACCGAAAATACCATCACCCAGCAGGGTGAAATGTATGTGCAGGGCGAAAAGGTGAAGAAGGTGAGCGAGAAGGATTTTTATGTGGCCCGCGCCCAGTTTACTACCTGTAACCTGGATACACCCCACTTTGCTTTTCGCGCCAACAAACTGAAGATGGTGAGCCAGAAACTGGCCATTTCGGGACCCATTCACCCCGAGTTTGAAGGCGTGCCGGTGCCTGTGTACATTCCGTTTGGTTTCTTCCCCATTTCTCAGGGCCGTCACTCCGGTTTGCTGCCGCCCCAGTTCAGCGCCAGCGAACAATTTGGTCTTGGCCTGGAAGGATTGGGATATTATAAGGTATTGAATGAATATTTCGATGTAACCCTGCGCACCAACCTGTATTCGTATGGCGGCTATTCGGTGTTTCTTACGCCCAGTTATCGAAAACGATATCGCTACAATGGCTCCATGAACCTGGTGTACCAGCAATCGCGCATACTAACCAATTCCGGCAAGCAGGAATTCTCCAATACCAAAACCTATAATTTTAACTGGAGCCATACGGTTGACAGTCGCGCCAGGCCCGGGCAATCGTTCTCTGCCAACGTGAATGTGGCCTCTACCAAGTTCAACCAACTGGTGCCCAACAATAATATGTTGAACTACCAGAACAACCTGAACTCATCCATTTCCTATTCAAAAACCTGGGGCAGTAAATACAACCTGACCGCTACCGCCAACCACAACCAGAATAACAATACCCGTATCATCAACCTGAATTTGCCCAATGTGTCTTTCACGGTGAACACCCTGTATCCCTTTCAGCCGAAGGAATATGTAGGTGAATCGAAATGGTATCACAAACTGGGCATTGGTTTAAATACCAACCTGGCCAACCAGATCAGTTTCCTGGAAGAAGATTTCAGTTTCAGCAAAATTCTCGATACCATGCAATGGGGCGCCCAGCATTCTATTCCCATCCAGTTATCGCTGCCGCCCATGGGGCCGTTGCAGATTGCGCCCGGTATCAGCTACCAGGAGAAATGGTATAACCGGAAACTCACCCGAACATGGAATCACGATACACAGAAGGTAGACTCTACCATCGATAAAGGATTGTATACTGCGCGTGATATATCGTTCAGCCTGGGTTTAAGTACCGCCATATTTGGTATGTTCGACAAATTTGGAAAAAACAGTCCGGTGAGAGCCATCCGTCATGTGATTCGTCCTACCATATCGGCCAGCTATAAACCCAATATGGGCAAAAAATATTACCAGGATCTGCAAATTGATAGTGCCGGGGATCGTAAACAGCGCGTGTCTTATTTCGATGGAACCATCTTTGGGCCTTTTGGCGAAGGAGAGTTTGGTGGTATTGGTTTTGGTATAGATAATAATATCGAGGCCAAGATTCGTTCCAAAAAAGATACCACCGATGGCGGTATTAAAAAGATACGCCTGATAGATGGTTTTGGTTTCAACGGCAGCTACAATTTTATTGCCGATTCGTTTAAATTATCGCCTATCAGTTTGTATGTGCGCAGTACGCTGTTTGAAAAGATCAATATCACTGCCGGCGCCACCCTCGATCCTTATCAGGTAGATAATGATGGTTTCCGCATCAATAAATATGCCTGGGAGGGAAGAAAATTTTCGTTAGGCAGCCTGGGCACCATTACCAATGGTAATATTGCCGTTTCCACCTCTTTCCAAAGTAAACCGACCGATAAAGAAAAGGCCAAACAAAAAGAAGAGGCGCTGAACGAAGGCATATTAACCCCCGAAGAGCAGCAAATGATGCTGGCGAACATACGACAGAACCCGGCCGAGTTTGCCGATTTTAATGTGCCCTGGTCGCTGAGTATATCCTATTCGCTGAGCTTTTCCAGGCAGTTCAAACCCGATTACAAAGGTTTTGAAACAAGAACTTTTTCCAACTTCAGCTTCAACGGCGATTTTAACCTTACGCCCAAATGGAAGTTTGGTATGAACGGTTATTACGACTTCTCTACTTCGTCCATACAAACCTTTACCATGTATATTTCCCGCGAAATGCACTGCTGGCAATTGAGTATTAATGTAACGCCGGTGGGTTTGTATCGTACGTTCAATATCACCATCAGTCCCAAGTCGGGTATATTAAGGGATTTGCGGGTGAACAGAACGAGGTACTTCTATGGTATGTAAAGTTACCCCCATCACTTAGCAACCATACTTTCTCATTTCTTATTCCCCGTATAATAGTCGTACATGATCTGATACACTCTGCTCTTCAGGCTTTCCGTGGTATCGCCTTCCTGTACAGGTACAGGTTCCAGAAAATGCATCTCCAGTTTATGCGGCATAAAGAAAAACGGTTTGCTGGCCGGTAATACATTCCTGGTATGAAAGATCACGCCGGGAATAATAGATTTACCGCTGTCGATTGCCAGCCGAAAAGCGCCATCGTGGAATGATTTTAAGGGCTGGCTGGTTTTGTTGCGGGTACCTTCGGGATAGAGGCACATGTGCAGACCCATATCCAGCACGCGGCGCATTTGTTTATAGCTTTCTTTGCGGCTTTGTTCGCTTTTGCGATCTACCAGTACCGAGCCTGTGCTGTATACCAGGCCGAATAAAGGAATTTTTGCCATTTCGGCCTTGGCAATGGTTTTATTGCCACCGGGAATGGCGGGATAGGAGATGGGGACATCCATGAATGAATTGTGGTTGCACACCACTATGTAGTTTTCGCCGGGTGTAAAGTGGTGTTTGCCGCGTACTTTGAGCGGGCAGCCGATGAGTGGGAGGTAGATGCCCATCCAAACGCGTGCAAAGGCCGCGAAGCGCAATGTTTTTTTAGGGTCGCGGGCGGGGTAGCTGAAAAGGAGGAAGGGGACGAGGAAAATAAGCATCGTTACCACGAAGGCCAGGAGGGCCCAAACGGCAAATATTCTTCCGGCGATTTCCTTAACAAGTTTCATGGGCGCAATATACAAGGTAAGCGGCATATCAAGCCCGGCTCCCCGGGCACAACCCCTGGCCTGTGGCAATTACAACGCCCAATCAATCGGGTCTATCCCATTCCTCACCAGATATTCATTCGTCTTTGAAAAATGCCTGCACCCAAAAAAACCGGCATTCGCCGAATATGGCGAAGGATGCGCCGCTTTCAACACCAGGTGTTTGGTCTCATCAATCAATATCTGTTTCTCCTGCGCAAACTTCCCCCATAACAAAAACACCACATGCTGTTTCAGATCCGATACTTTTTGAATCACGGTATTGGTAAACTGCGCCCATCCAATTTGTGCATGGCTCATGGGTTCACCGGCACGCACCGTAAGCGATGCATTTAATAATAATACACCCTGCTGCGCCCAGCGCGTAAGATTACCATGATTGGGAATGGGACAACCGGTATCGGTGGCCAGTTCCTTAAAGATATTAATGAGCGACGGCGGAGAGGCTACACCGTTTTGAACAGAAAAACTCAGTCCGTGCGCCTGACCGGGCCCGTGATAGGGGTCCTGACCAATGACCACCACCTTCACATTATGAAAAGGGGTGGTATTAAATGCATTGAAGATAAGTGGGCCCGGTGGATAGATGATTTTGCCCGCCATTTTTTCGGTCTTGAGAAAAGTAACGATCTCCTTGAAGTACGGTTTTTCAAATTCCTGTTTCAGAACCGATTTCCAACTTTCCTCTATTTGAACATCCATATAACTAACTGGTATTTATAATAAAAATAAAGGAAACCAAAGATTGACAACGCATTGTACAAAAAATTATTTGAAGGTTGCAAAGCCAAATATCCTTAATATTGTATCGACGAGTTGGCTGATTGCTTATGAACTATTAACCTATCCGCACTGCTGATGCAGAAAAACGAAGCTTTCACCGAAGCCGAATGGCTGCAACGATTGCAACAACATGATGAGCAGGCTTTAGCCGCTATCATTCGGAAATACTATGCCTCGTTGTATAACTATGCCGCCCGATTCACACAGGACGAGTCCCTTATAAAAGATTGTATTCAGGAAGTATTCATCAGTCTTTGGCAAAGAAGGGAAACCGCAGCTTCTATTCTTTCTCCCAAATATTATTTATTGCGTGCCGTGAAAAACAAGGTGTTGAAATCATTGCACCGGCATGAATTCAGGACCAGCAACCTGCAGCAGTTTGAAGGATATGAATTTTTCCAGGAGTATTCCATTGAAAAGCTCATCATTGAAAAACAGATCAGCGATGAGCAGGCAGCCTTGCTGCGGAAGGCTTTATCGCAATTATCGAAGCGGCAGCACGAGTTGATTTATTTGAAGTTTTACCAGCATTTGGATCATGGGCAGATTGCCGAGCTGATGAATATCAGCAGGCAGAGTGTGTATAATTTGTTGCATGAGGCCATACAGAAGTTGAGGGGTTTGTGGCGGGCTGAATTGCTGACCAGGTAAATTGATGTGCCTTTTTGGGCGTTCCTTGTAATATTATGCCCCCGAAGGGCGAGAACTGATAACCCGCTTTTTTGCGCGCCGCGAAGCGGCGCAAAAAAAAAATTAAAAATTACCAGTAGATTTCCCCGCCAGCCGGAACTTATATGTACAACACATCATAAATGAAGGATTTCCGGCTCTACGATATCACCGACTTCGTCCTCGACGAAGATTTTATACGCTGGGTACAACAAAACCGTCCGGAAGATAACCAGTTCTGGAACAACTGGCTGCGCCAACACCCGGAAAAACACCTGGCCGTAGCCGAAGCGCGCCGCATCATCGATTCCATTCGCATGGAAGCATCCACTATTCCTGAAGCCGAAGTGGAACAGGAAATCGACAAACTATTACAAACCATCGGTACAACACCGGTAATTCCCATACAACGCAGCGCCACCCGCCGCAAATGGTGGTATGCCGCAGCCATTGCCGTTTTATGCATTTCCGCCACCTGGTATTTTATGCAGCGGCCCAAACCCAGACAGTATGTATACGCCAATATGGTCATGGCCAAACAACTCATTGAGCATGCCAATACTTCCACGGAAACCGAAACCTTTTCATTACCTGATGGATCGGTACTTACGCTGGCGCCCAACAGTCGTGTCAGCTATGCACATTCCTTCGATTCGTCCGCTACCCGCGATGTATACCTGTTGGGAGAGGCTTTTTTTAATGTATCTAAAAATCCAGAGCGCCCCTTCCGGGTATTTGCCAATGAAATTGTAGCCAAGGTGCTGGGCACCAGCTTTACGGTGCGGTCTTTTGAAAATGATACTACTATTCGCGTCATTGTGCGTACGGGTAAAGTGAGCGTATATGCGCAATCCGATAAACCGGCATCCAAACAGGATGGCGAAATCATACTCACGCCCAACCAGCAACTGGTATACGAAAAGACCTACCAGAAATTCCAGAAAGTATTACTCGAAAACCCGGCCATTATTGTAGCGCCGCCGCTGGAACAGGCCATGGTATATGAAGAAGCGCCGCTGGAGAAGGTATTCAACGACCTGAGCAAAGTATATGGCATCAACATCGTGTGCGACAGTGAAATGTTATCTAATTGCACTGTTACAGCCGATCTGAAAAATGAACCCTTTTACCGCAAGCTCGACCTGATATGCAGGGCCATCGGCGCACGTTATGAATTGATAGACGGACAGGTGGTCATACAGGGAGCTGGTTGCTAATAATCAGAAGTTGCTATATAATCATAAAAAACCACACACCATGCACATTACGCCGACATAGATAAAAAAAGAACCGGTATTGCTGGAACAATACCGGCTTCTTGACCATTTGTCCCAAAGCCTTTGCACAGCAGGGGGACAAAACTTGATTAAAACTGATTGCTTTAACCAATTAATAGTTACAAAACTATGAAAAAAGAACTCGTTAACCAGTTAATCTACGGGTTTATGAGAATAGGATTGCTGCCTTTGCTATTAGTCGTTGGTTTTGCTGGTATTATGTATGCCCATCCGCTGAACGGACAGGAAGTACTGAACCGCAAGATCAACCTGGTGGCCGAACAAAAAGAAATCAGGGCGGTTTTGTCGGAAATCGGCAAACTGGCTGATATCAAATTCGTTTACAGCGCACAACGTATTCCTACCCGGCAAAAAGTGTCGGTGGTAGCCCAAAATCGCCGCCTCGGCGATATCCTCGACAACATATTACAACCTTTGAGCATATTGTATTATGTATCCGGAAACCAGATCGTGCTTACACGCAAGGGTGATACTTTTAATATGTCTGTTTTATTTAAAGAAGTAGCGCCCGTTACCGATCTCCCCACGGAACTGGCGTCCAAACCCATCAGCGGCAAGGTCACCAATGAACTGGGTGAGCCCCTGGCGGGTGTAAGCATATTGGTACGGGGCACAAGTCGCGGTACCAGCACCAATGAAAAAGGGGAGTTCAGCATCAATGCCGAAGTGGGCGAAACGCTGGAATTTTCCATGGTAGGTTATAAGGTGCACCTGGTAAAAGTGGGCGACAATAACGCCATGGACGTGCAACTGGTGGCCGAAACCCTCAACATGAATGAAGTGATCATTGTAGGGTATGGTACCCAACGCAGGAGCTCGCTTACCGGCGCCATTGCCTCGGTGAATAACAAAACCATTACAGCATTACCTGTGCCCAGCGTGGAACAGGCCTTGCAGGGAAGGGTGGCTGGTTTAACCGTTACCAATAATGGCGAGCCGGGCATGTCGCCCATCGTGCGCATACGTGGTGTAAGTTCCATCAACTTTGCCTCCGATCCATTGTATGTGATTGACGGATTTCCTACCAGCAATCTCATGCACTTCGACAGCCGCGATATAGAATCGGTGGAAGTATTGAAAGACGCCAGTGCTGCGGCCATCTACGGTTCCAGGGCTACCAATGGCGTAATACTCATCACCACCAAAAAAGGCAAACGTGGCAACAAGCTGCAGGTAAACCTCGATTCGTATGTAGGCACCCAAAAAGCCTGGAAAACTATTGATCTTCTCAATACCCAACAGTACCTGCAATACGAACGTGCCCTGAATGGCAATGCCGGAATTGATCCTCCGCCGCGTTTGGAACCTGCCAATTTTAATATGCCTATTTATGAAGGCGCTTCGGTTACTTATGCCGAAAACAATACCGACTGGCAGGATGCCTATTTTAAAAGCGGTTTATTAACGCAAACCAATTTATCGGTTGGCGGCGGCAATGATATATCCCGTTTTTATTCATCGGCCGGTTATTTTAAGCAGGACGGTATTGCACAGGGCGTATATTATGAAAGGGGTAATTTCCGCATCAATTCAAAGCATAAGATCAGCAAGGTATTTTCATTTGGTGAAAACCTGTTTGTGAGTTATTCAAAAAACAGGTACGACAATACCCCTGATAACAGAACCAGGCTGATGAATGTAATACGCCAGCTACCTTATATGCCCGTTTACGATCCCACCACTGTGGGCGGTTTCAGGGATGCAGAGAACAGCGTGGATGGCGCCGACCCCTACAATCCGGTAATGGAAGCCTTATTGCTGGGGGATGCCCATCGTAAAACCCTGAAGTTGTTGGGTACTGCTTATGCGGAAGTGGCTTTTACACCATGGCTCAAATTCCGCTCTACCTTTGGCGTGGATCATGTGCATTTGTTCCAGCACCAGTTCAGGCCTATTTATTTTAGTAAAGGCCGAAGCGAATCGCAGGCCAGGATACAGGATGTACGCACCACTATGACCACCCTGTTGTTTACCGAGCAACTGAGCTTCGATAAAACCTTTGGCGATCATCACCTGGCTGTTACAGCCGTATATGAACAGCAGGGCACCAGGGCTTATGGTGAGCAGATGATCGGTTTTCAAAGTTCCAATAATTTCCAGACCATGTTTGGCGCCACCAATGTAAGCGCCTTCAGCACCAGCAGCGAAAACCTGTTGATTTCTTATGTGGGTCGTGTGAACTACGAGTTTGCCGGCAAGTATTTGCTGAGCGCTGCCATACGCCGCGATGGATTGAGCGTATGGGCGCCCGGGAATAAATTCGCCAACTTCCCATCGGCCTCTGTAGGTTGGCGTATTGATCAGGAATCGTTCATGCGCAACTCGCAAAAAATTTCTGAACTGAAGATCAGGGCGGGTTGGGGTGAAACCGGTTTGAACGGTATTGGCATCTTTGGCAAGCTGCCCAACTCAGAACTGGCCAACGACTATCCATGGCAAGCCGTGGTTTCACAAAATGGCGCTATCTATCCTTTCAATAACACCATGCCCTCAGGCGGTAATGCTAGTTTTTATAATGCCATCAGCAACCCTGATCTGGAATGGGAAAAAACCAGGCAGTTGAATATTGGTGTGGATCTGGGTTTGCTGAACAACCGCATCACGTTATCGGCCGATTACTACCGCCGTAAAACAGATAACCTGATGCTGAACGTGCCCACACCCGGTTCATTTGGTTTGAATACCGGTGGTGTACTGGCCAATGTGGGCGCCATGGAAAACAATGGCCTGGATATTCAGCTCGCCTATAATAAAAGGGCAGGCGAATTCCAATGGGATGTTACAGGGCTGATCAGCTTTATCAACAACAAAGTGATCAGCCTGAACACACCCAATGCCACCATCGACCAGGGCGGCGACCAGGACTTTGGCGGTGGCGCACACATGACACGTACCACTGCCGGCCAGCCCATCCAGTCGTTTTATGGTTATATAGTGGATGGCATCTTCCAAACACAGGAAGAGGTGGACAACAGTCCGTTCCAGTCAGACAAGACCGCGCCCGGCGATTTGAAGTTCAGGGATATCAGCGGCCCTGAAGGCAAACCCGATGGGCAGATTACACCAGACGACAGGGCTTTCCTGGGCAGTTACCTGCCCGACTTCAGCTACTCGCTTAATTTCAATGCCAGTTATAAAAACTTCGATGTATCGGTATTTTTCCAGGGAGTACAGGGCAATGATATCTTCAATGCCACACGCATTATCAGTGAAGGTATGGCACGTTTGTTTGGCTCCAGTACCGAAGTGCTGAAAGCCTGGACGCCCACCAATACCAATACCAATGTACCGCGCGCTATTTCGGGCGATCCCAATACCAATGTGCGTCCATCCACACGCTGGATAGAAAAAGGATCGTACCTGCGCTTAAAGAACATCACCATCGGGTACACTATTCCCGAAGCCACTTTGCAGTCGGTCACCAAAGGCGCTGTTAGCTCCTTCAGGGTGTATGTAGGTTCGCAGAACCTGTTTACCATTACCGATTACAAAGGATGGGATCCCGAGATCGGTTCCAAGAATACTACACTTACCAACGGTATCGACTATGGGCAGTATCCTGCCGCCCGTTCGTTCCTGGTAGGGTTACAGGTAGGTTTCTAAACCCATGTTCTTTAAAAAGCAATAACAAATAACATTATGAAACGAAATCGCATATATACACTCATTTTTGGGGTGGTGGTGTTGGTGGTGGTTACCATAGTGGCCTGCGAAAGGCAACTGGATAAAACCAATCCCAGTTATCCCACATTGGATACCTATTTCCAGAACAGCGAAGAATTGTTGAAGGGCACCAATGCCATTTATTCTATTTTTCATGCTGCCCAGCTGGTAGCCCGTGAATGGTTTTTCCTGCACGATTTGCGCAGCGATGATATGGCTGCCGGTGGCGGACAGCTGGAGCTGCCCCGCAGACAGATTCTGGAAGGCAATACCACACCCGACAATACCGTCATGAACGACGTATGGAAAGGTTTGTATACCGTAATCCATCGCGCCAATACCGTAATCTATTTTTCTTCCCGCGTAACCGATAATACCACCCTGCGCGACCGCTGTGTGGCAGAAGCGAAATTCTTCAGGGGATGGGCATATTTCGAGCTGGTAAGTCTGTGGGGACCGGTGCCTTTGTACCTGGAGCCGGTTACTACAGCCGGCCAGTTTCAACCCAGGGTAGCCGAGGATGTGCTGTATGCACAGGTTATTCAAGACCTTGAGGAAGCCGCTGCGGGGTTACCACCCACATACCCCGCATCCGACCGCGGCCGCGCTACCCGTGGCGCCGCCTTTGCCATGCTGGGCAGGGCGCATATGCAGAAAGGCGATTATGCAGCTGCCAAAACAGCTCTGGAAGAGGTAAAAAAATTGGGTTATTCCCTTACCTCGAACTATGAAGATAATTTCCGGGAAGAAACCGAGTTCAATTCTGAATCAATTTTTGAAGCCGTGTTTTTTGAAACAGCCCCCAACCAGTTCAACTGGGGCGGTACCGGCGACGATCCCAGCCAGCCGCAGGGAACAGTACGCAACCAGGAATATTCACCCATTGCCTGGCGCAACCTGATACCCTCCAATGGGTACCTGGAAGAATTCGAGAAAACATCACAGGGTTTTCCCAAAACCGATCCGCGTTACAAGATGAGTGTGTACGAGACCGGCGATACCTATAACAATGGCACCGCCACGCTTACCGATGCCGATCAGAATGGCAATTCATCGGTAGTGCATGGTGTTACTAAAAAGGTGAGCTGGAGAAAATACATGTTGATCTACAAACATGGCAAAGGTGGCGACCGTGCCGGTGGCGGTATCAACCATCGTATCATACGGTATGCTGAGGTGTTGCTGATGCTGGCAGAATGCGAGAACGAACTGGACAATCCCACTGCCGCTATTGCTTATTTGAACGAAGTGCGCGACCGCCCAGGGGTGGAGATGCCGCATTATCCCTTTGCGCAATTTCCTGTAAACAGTAAGGTCGAGATCTCCCGCGCTATCATACACGAGAAAAGGGTAGAACTGGGTGGCGAAGAGATTCGCAACCGGGATATCTTACGCTGGAGAAAGAAAGGCTATTTTGCTACTGAACCCATTTCATATTTCAGGCCTAACCGCGATGCATTATTGCCTATCACGCAACAGGAGATAGACAATAATCCTGAGCTGGCGGCCGCTGGTATAGGAAAACAAAATAATGGTTACTAGACTATTCTATTTAGGGGTACTGGTCATCTTTTTTTCAGGCGGCTGCGAACAACGGCGGCCTGAAGCTTTATTTACCCGGTTACACCCCGACGTAAGCGGCATTGATTTTAATAATGTCGTAAACGAAACCGATTCCACCCATTCCTTTATCAACGAGTTTGGTTATATGGGCGGTGGCGTGGGCATTGGCGATTTTAACAACGATGGGTTAAAGGATATTTATTTCACCGGCAACCAGGTGAGCAGCCGGCTATATATCAATAAAGGAGGCAATAAATTTGAAGACATAACGCTTTCTGCCGGTGTAGGCACCTCGGTATGGGCCAGTGGTGTAACCATTGCTGATGTAAATGCCGACGGCTATGATGATATATATGTATCGGTGTTTGGAAGGAATTTGTTGGAGCGATCTGCCAATCTGTTATTCATTAATCAGCATAACCTTACATTCAGGGAGTGTGCGGCCGAATACGGCCTGGCAGATACAGGGTATTCTACCCAGGCCGTTTTTCTTGATTACGATAAGGATGGCGACCTGGATATGTACCTGGCGAATTATTTACTGAATGCCAGCAATGCCAATACCATTTTTCCAAGGGATAGAACAGGGCGTTCATCGGCCAATGACCGCTTGTACCGCAACGATGGTGGTAAGTTTACTGATGTATCGATGGAGGCGGGTATCAAGGAAGATGGCTATGGATTAGGCGTGGTGGTAAGTGATTTTAACAACGACAGTTGGCCGGATATTTATGTAGCCAACGATTTTTTATCGAACGATGTATTGTGGCTGAACAATCAGGATGGCACATTCACCAACAGTATTGCCCGCGCTTTAAGGCACCAGAGTTATAGCAGCATGGGTGCCGATGCCGCCGATATCAACAACGACGGTCTCACCGATATTGTTACGCTTGACATGATGCCTGAAGACAATGAGCGCCGCAAGCTCACTTTTTCTTTTCAGAACTATGAACGTTATGAAGCTGAGCGGGCCATGGGTTATGAGCCCGAATTCATGCGCAATATGCTGCAGCTTAACAATGGCGTGCTGGCAGACGGGTTGCCTTATTTTAGTGAGATTGGCCAGTTGGCCGGCATCTCCAATACCGACTGGAGCTGGAGTGTGCTGATGGCCGATTTTGACAATGACGGCTGGAAAGATATGCATGTAACCAATGGCGTGGGCAGGGATTTTATCAATGCCGATTTCCTGGAGTTCAGCTCCATTGTAATGTCGAAAGAACGCGACCCCAAAAAGCAGCGTGCCCTCATTAATAATAAACTGGCTTCATTGAAACATGTGGAGCTGAAAAACTATTTGTATTTGAATAAGGGCGATTATACATTCAGGAATATCGCCGATTCTGCCGGGCTGGGCGAGAAGGCCATGTCGAACGGCGCCGCCTGGGTAGATCTGGATAATGATGGCGATTGGGACCTGGTAGTGAACAATATCAATAAGGAGGCATTTGTATATATCAACAATACCGTAGGGAAACATTATATTGGTATTGAATTGAAGGGCGATAGTTTGAACAGGTATGGATACGGAGCGAAGGTATTTGTATACAACAATGGCCAGGTGCAGGTACAGGAGCAAAACCCTGTGCGTGGGTATTTTTCTACAGTAGATCACAAGTTGTTGTTTGGCCTGGGCAATCTTGATCATGCAGACAGCATTGTAGTTGTTTGGCCCGATAACCGCATGCAGGTAATAACCGGTATGCCTGCCGATACCGTACTGGTGTTGGATATTCAACATGCACGTGAGCAATACCAGGCGCCCGTGGTATCGCCTGTAAAATTATTTTCTCAAACACGCATTACCGGCCGCCATGTAGAAAACCCTTACAATGATTTTGCCTTTCAAAGATTATTGCCGCAAAAATATTCGCAGTTAGGCCCTTTTATAGCCACCGGCGACGTTGATAACGATGGGCTGACCGATTTTTTTACCGGTGGCGGTTTTAATTTTTCCGGTCGGGTTTATGTACAGCAAAAAGATGGCCGGTTTATTTCTTCTTCATTGGTAGACAGCATCAAGATGGAAGAAGACCTGGACTGTGTATTCTTCGATGCCGATGGTGATGGCGACCAGGATTTGCTGGTGGCCGGTGGTGATATTCGCTTTGAAGAAAACAGTGTATACAACAAGCCGCGATTGTATTTGAATGACGGTCGTGGCAAATTTTCTTTGGATCCCGGTGCTATACCAAACGAAATAGGGGTGATATCCGGCTGCGTTCGGGCAGGTGATTTTGACGGCGACGGGCAGCCGGACCTTTTTATCGGCAGCCGCGTTACGAAGCGGTACCCGCTGCCGGGGCGCAGTTATTTATTGAAAAATAACAAGGGTGTGTTCAGGGATGTGACAGCGGAGGTTTGTCCTTCATTGGCTGCTGTGGGTATGGTAACCTCCGCATTATGGATAGATGTGGATAAGGACAATAAACTGGATTTTGTGGTAGCAGGGGAGTGGATGCCCGTTCGTTTCTTTAAAAATACCGGCGGCCGTTTGACAGAATTTAATACCGGACTCCCCAATATGCACGGCATGTGGCGCAGCCTTGCCGCCGCCGATATTGACCACGATGGCGATCTGGATATCGTTGCCGGCAACTTAGGCCTCAACTGCGACTACCAGGTAACCGCCCAATACCCCATGAAACTCTACGCCACCGACCTCGATGGTAATGGCAGCATCGATCCCGTACCTTTCTATCATATTCCCGATGCCTCGGGTGAAAAACGCTTATACCCCGGCATCAACCGCAAACAATTTGCCGACCAGGTGCCGGCAATCAAAAAGCAATTTTACTATCATGCCGATTTTGCCAAAGCTACCGCTGACGATATCTTCAAAGGAAAAGACCATGTTCAGATATTGCTCTGTGATGAAATTCGCAGTTGCTGGCTGGAAAATACCGGCAACGGCCGTTTTGTAAAACACATATTGCCCATGGAGGCGCAGTTTGCGCCCGTAAACGCCATTGTATGTGAGGATATGGATGGGGATGGGGTAGTGGATCTGTTACTGGCCGGTAATGAATACCAGGCCGATGTAATGATGGGGCGGTATGACGCTTCGTATGGTTGTTTTTTGAAAGGAAGCTCCGGAGGGTTTACAGCAGTGCCCGGTACTGTTTCCGGTTTTGTATTGAATGGGGATGTGAAGGATTTGGCGGTGATACCTGGTGCAACAGGGGGAAAGTTGGTGGTGGCGTCAGTGAATGATGATTCGTTAAGGGTGTTTAGTGTGAGGGAGGCGAAGGGCGTGGCGCGGAAATAATCAACGACTTGCGCGTCCCGAAGGGACGCTCTATTGGTAACCCCGGTGCAAGCCGGGGCAGGGCACCATGCCCGCAACCCGCCCACGCTCTGCCGTAGTTTCGCTTAACCGCCCACCGCCACTCCTCATCCGGTACTACTAATGCCGTTTCCTCCAACCTCCTAAAATTCAATTTGTCGGCCAGCTAAAGTTTATTAAATTTGCCACCCCGAATTCGGGGTATCAATTTATTATCTATGGTCCGGTAGCTCAGCTGGATAGAGCAACTGCCTTCTAAGCAGTAGGTCATTGGTTCGAATCCAATCCGGATCACGTAACTGCTCTGATAATCATCTTATTATAATGTGTGGGGTAGGTGCTGGGGTAATGTTGATGCAACTTTTTTGTCCTGGTGTATACCGAGATTTTTTGTTGCTTTTCATATTGGTCGACTTGTTGGCTTTATGGTTCGATTAGTAAGCCAGCTTTCAATCTTCTCGGGGTCAAACCTTATATCGCCGCCGGGCATCTTTATGAAAGGCACAACTCTTTTTGACACCCACCCTTTCACGGTCCTGGGTTTCATGTTCACCTTTTCAGCGAGTTGATCTATTGTTAAAAGATTTGCCATGATATAGAATTTCTGTATCAATGAGAAAATAATGCCACCCAAATTGCGGCTCCGCAATTTTGCGGAGTCATATTCTGGTCGCTGGTGTTTGGCAACGGCGCCTATAGGGCACCGGGGGGGTGTTGTGAAACGCGACACCCCTGATCTCGGGGGCGCAAAATTGCGCCGCGAAAATACTCGCACACAACAAGAACGCAATTTTGCGTTGTTGGGGAATGTCGTGTTTCACGACGCCCCTTGATTTGCAATAAAAAACCCCGGCCTTTCGACCGGGGTTGACTTTATAAATTGTATTCCGCTCTATGATCGTAGTA
>Ga0065721_10048927_pt1 | contig 59637 bp, 53 predicted proteins | sample Mesricmetagenome_FD_59108 | JGI IMG/M metagenome (GOLD analysis project Ga0065721, IMG submission 59108) | Mesophilic microbial community from rice straw/compost enrichment Sample: eDNA_1 v2 (version 2) | ecosystem: Engineered > Solid waste > Grass > Composting > Bioreactor | place: USA: Davis... | reverse complement strand
GAACAGGATCACCGCGACAGTACGCGAGCCGTTCGTGATCGCCTCGTTCGACATCCATACCTCGCTGACCATCGGCATCAGCATGTATCCGCTCGACGGCGACACGTTCGATGTACTGTTGCGCCGGGCGGAGATGGCCCTGCGCTGTGCGAAGGCGGCCAGTCGTGGCAGCTATCGTTTCTATGCATTGGAAATGTCGAACGCCGCCGACGAGCGCCTGGCGTTGGAGAACGATCTGCGTCGGGCCGTCGAGCTGGGGCAGCTGGAGCTGCACTATCAGCCCAAGGTCGACATCGGCACCAATCGTATCCGCAGCGCCGAGGCACTGTTGCGTTGGCGACACCCCACGCGCGGGCTGGTCGCGCCAAACGTTTTCATTCCGATTGCCGAGGATACGGGGCTGATCGTGCAGATCGGGGAATGGGTGCTGCGCGAGTCCTGCCGCCAGGTCCGCGCCTGGATCGATTCAGGCATGTCGCCGGTGCGCGTGGCCGTCAATCTTTCAGCCAAGCAGTTCCGACACGTCGACCTGGTTGCGGTGGTCCGCTCGGCGCTCGATGAAGCGCAGCTGCAGCCCGGCTACCTGGAGCTCGAGCTCACCGAGAGCGCGATCATGGAAGACGCCGAGAAATCGGCCTCGACCTTGGAATTCCTGAGCACCATGGGCGTGCACATTTCCATCGACGATTTCGGCACCGGCTACTCCAGCCTGAGCTACCTGCGGCGCTTTCCGCTCGACAAGCTCAAGATCGATCGCAGCTTCGTGCGCGACCTGATGTCGAGCCCGGACAACGCGTCGATCGTCAAAGCCATCATTTCCCTGGCTCACAACCTGCGCTTGCGCGTGGTCGCCGAAGGCGTCGAAACCGCCGAGCAGTTGAGCTATCTGCGCGAGCTGGGCTGCGATCAGTATCAAGGGTTCTTCTGCAGCCCCGCGGTCCCGGCCGCCGCGTTCGAGGCGCTATTGCAAAGAATGCGCGCCGATCTTCCGGATCTGACCGAAGCTGACATGCTCCGCACCCAGAGCCGGCTCTCGGCGTTCTCGCCGCAGAGCACTCGTCAATATTGATCCGTGGCGCGACGACCGCGCGACTGGCGGCGCTCCTGTCCGGAATAACCCGCCATGATCATGCCGACATCACTGTTCCGTCGTGGCCCGGAGCGGCGATCCTTGTGATGTTTGAAACGGCAGCCGCAGGTCGCGGCATCACAGCCGGGCAGCGGCAGGCGAGGCGCTTCCCGGGACAGGAATCGCTGACCGGAACAACGATAGGCCGAGGCACACGCACTCGTGCCGGGTAGAACGGAAACAGCGTGATACGGAGTGGCCGGTGTCGGGGTACGCCGCGGCTCCGGAGCTTTTTTAGCCCCGAACAGCGCTGCGAAAAATCCAGGAGACTTCGATGCCATCACTCCCCGCCGGAATCAATGTCGGCGGATTGTTCCCAAACTCGCGACCGGAGCGCAAGTGAACGATGGATACACCGCGCCGCCCCGTCGCTCGAACGCAGCGGCGCGTTCCTAAACTTGAAATATTTACCGTCTGTCGCGCGCGACAGCTCGCTCGCGACCACCTTACTCGCGCAACGAGCGCAGGAACTTCGCCGGATCTTCTCCACGCTCCAGCACTTCGACGAGTGCCGAGCCGACGATCGCGCCATCGATGAACGGCGTCAGTCGCTGCACCTGTTCGCGGCTGCGAATGCCGAAGCCCGCGCATACCGGCACGGGCGAAACCTGCTTGACCCGACCGAAATACTCCAGCACTTCTTCGGGCACAGCCACGTTCTTGCCGGTGGTGCCGGTCATGGTCACGGCATAGATGAAGCCGCTGCTGCCTTCGCAGAGCATCTGCATGCGCTCGCTCGGCGTCACCGGCGTGACAAACTGAACGAGCGCGAGCCCGCGCGCCTCCAGAGCAGTACGCAGCTCATGACTTTCTTCGAACGGCAGATCGGGGACGATGAAGCCCGCGATGCCGGCGCGAGCGGCGTCCTCGGGCAACTTCTCGATGCCATAGGCCAGCAAGGGATTCAGGTAGCTCATCAACAGCAGCGGCGACGGCGGCTTCACTTCAGCTCGCGTCAGCTCCTCAAGAATCCACCGCAGCGACACCCCTTGCTCCAGCGCCACGCGGCTGGAACGCTGAATGGTCGTGCCGTCGGCCATGGGATCGGTGAACGGCACGCCGATCTCGACGACGTCGGCAACCGCGCCGACCGCGTTCAGTTGCTGAATGAAAGCTTCGCGCTTGGGGAAACCGGCGGTGATGTAAGCGATCAACGCCGGTTGGCCGGTGGCACGGCGGTTGCGAATCGCGGTGCTGACGGAATCACGAGCGGGCATCAGAGCACATCCTTCAACAGAGTACGTTGCAGCGTCGGCATGTCTTTGTCGCCGCGACCGGAGAGCGCGATCAGGATGCGCTTGCCCGGATTGGCGAGGGCGTAACGTTTCGCACCGGCCAGCGCGTGAGCCGATTCGATGGCAGGCAGAATGCCTTCGGCCGCACAGCACTCGGCCAGCGCCGCCAGCGCGTCATCGTCACTGACTGCTTCGTACTTCACGCGCTCGATGCTCGCCAGCAACGCGTGCTCGGGGCCGACACCGGGATAGTCGAGACCCGCCGACACGGAATGCGTTTCCTGAATCTGGCCGTTCTCATCCTGCAGCAGCAGCGAGAAACAACCCTGCAGAACGCCGGGCGTGCCATACGCGATCGACGCCGCATTCTGGCCGAGACCCGAGCCACTGCCGCCCGCTTCGAGGCCGAGCATCTGTACGCTCGTGTCCTTCACGAACGGATGAAACATTCCGATCGCATTCGATCCGCCGCCGACGCACGCAACCACCAGGTCCGGCAACTTGCCAGTGCGCTCGAGAATCTGCACGCGTGCTTCGCGGCCAATGACCGACTGCAGCTCGCGCACGATGTAGGGATAGGGATGCGGACCGATCGCCGAGCCCAGGCAGTAGTATGTGCCGTTTGGATCGGACACCCAGTCGCGCAATGCCTCGTCGACGGCCGCGCGCAATGTTTTATCGCCGCTGGTCACGGGAACGACGGTAGCACCCAGCAGCTTCATGCGACCGACGTTCGGTGCCTGACGTTCCATGTCGATCGAACCCATGTAGACCGTGCAAGGCATGCCAAGGCGCGCGCACGCAGCGGCCGAAGCGACGCCGTGCTGACCCGCACCGGTTTCGGCGATCACTCGCTTCGCGCCGAGCTTTTTCGCGAGCAGCACCTGGCCGATGGAGTTGTTGATCTTGTGTGCGCCGGTGTGCGCGAGATCCTCGCGCTTCAACCAGATCTCCGCGCCCCACTTCTCCGACAGCGTTCGCGCGAAAGTCAGCGGAGTGGCACGACCCACCCAGTTATGCAGCTCGTCGTGAAACTCGCGCAGGAATTCCGGATCGCGCAGATAACGATCGACACCGGCCTGCAGGCGATCCAGCGCCGGCACCAGGGTTTCTGGAATGTAACGGCCGCCGAACGGCCCGAAGCGACCCCGCTCGTCGGGATAGGCGTCCTGCTGGACATTGGCAATCAGCGTCTGCTGCTCGCTCTTGCTCAAGGAATGTTTCATTGCATTGCTCCGTTGTCCGCCCCACGTGCGTTTCGGACAAAGTCATAAATCTTGCGCGGATCCTTCACCCCGGGCCGCGCTTCGACGCCGCTGCTCACGTCGACACCAAACGGCCTTGCGACCGCGATCGCCGCGGCAACGTTCGACGGCTGCAATCCGCCCGCCAATATCAGCTGCGTACGGGCCGCAAGGCGAGCGGCAGCGGACCAATCGGTCGTCTCGCCGGTGCCGCTGACCGGACCTTCGAACAGCAGTCGCGTCGGCAACGTCGCCGGCAGCTCCCGCCCAGCACGAAAGACCGGCGTCACGTTCAACCCTGCGGGCACCTGCAAGGTCGCGAGATCGTCAGCATCGGTCTGCAATACATCGGGCCGGAATTGCGACCAGACTTCGTCGAGCTCGGCCTGCGACGGATGCAACATCACTGCGACCCGCAGGATTCCCCGAGGCACATCGCGCGCGAGCTCCGCCGCCTGCAAAGCAGTGACTCTGCGCTTGGACTCCGCGAACACGAAGCCAACTGCATTCACGCCGGCATCGACCGCGGCCCTGACCGCGTCCGTCGTCGTCAGTCCACAAACCTTGATCCATAGCGCGCTGGTCACGACAGCTCTGCGCCTCGCGCGAGCGATGCAGTGAGGTGAGTGTTCATTCTTCGCGCACTTCGCCCTTGGCGATACGCAGCTTGCGCGTGGCCAGGCTCATCGCGGTCTGACGACCGGTCGCCAGCATCTTGCCCAACAGCTCGCGCGGCTTCGGCGAATTCATCAGCGTCGTACCGATCAGCGCGACCCGATAGCCGAGGCCGACGATGGAAGTTACGTCGTCGAGCGAGTTCACGCCGCTTTCGGCCACTGGCGCAAAGCCCGGCGGCATGCTGTCGGCCAGCTCGGACAAGCGCGACAACTCCACCGTGAGCTTGTCGAGATCGCGGCAATTGAGCCCGACCAGGATCTGCTCATCGTGCCCTCTGCGCAGCGCCAGCACTTCGCGCGCGACCTTCAGGTCAGCGGCGTCGAAGGCCTCGAGCAGAACGAACATTTTCAGCATGCACGCACAATCGAGCAGTGCGGTGATGCGGCTCTTGTCGAGCATGCGCACGATCACGAGCACACCGCCCGCGCCAGCGGCGCGTCCTTCCATCACCTGATAAGGATCGACGAGAAAGTCCTTGCGCATGACCGGCACGTTGTAAGGTGCGAGCACGCGCGCCGCGCGCGTCAGATGTTCGAGCTGGCCGCCGAAGCGAAGCGGCTCGGTGAGCACCGACACGGCGCATGCGCCACCGCAGGCGTATTCAGTGACCCGGCTTTCCACGTCGCTGGTATTGGCGGACAGATCGCCGGCCGAGGGCGAATGCAGCTTGCACTCGGCGATGATGTCAAAGCCCTCCGGTGACAGACGCAGCGGCGGCGCCGGCGGCATATCGGAGGCTCGCGCCCACAGGGTCTTTTCGGATTCGCGCGCACGCGCCTCTTCGAGCCGCGCGAGGCTCGATTGAGTCATTTGAGTCAGCAGCCCGGACATGTTCAGCGCCCCTGGCCCGCGGCCGATTGCTTCTGGCCGAAAGCCGTCAATTTTTCCAGCAGGCGCCGCCCGGCGCCGCTCTCGATGGCATCCTGCGCCATGTGCGCCGCATCCTGCGCCGAAGCGGCTTTGCCGAGCAATTCGAGCACCAGGGCGGCTTGCAGGATCAACGCGTTGCGATGGGCCCCCTGTTCCCGGCCTTCCAGCACGGCGCGCAGATGGGCGGCGTTGTAAGCCGCGTCGCCGCCTTTCAACTCCTCCATGGCGCACCGGGGCAGCATGAATTCCTCGGCGCTGCGCGTCGAACGCACGACCCGGCCCGGCGTGACATCGAAGACGGTGAAGGGACCGATCGGGGTGGCCTCGTCCCAGCCCGACGCGCCGTGCACGACGTAGGCGCGCTGCAACGGCATGCCCTTCATGGTTTCGGCCATCAGCTCGGCGATCTCGACGTTATATGCACCGATCAAGTGGAATTCCGGCTCGGCCGGGTTCGACAGCGGCCCGAGGATGTTGAACACCGTGCGCACGCCCAGCGCCTGCCGGATCGGCATGACGGCTTTCATCGCCGGGTGATAGTGAGGCGCGAAGAAGAACGTGAAACCCGTGGCATCGAGACACTCGCCGGACGCCCGCTCATCGAGCGGCAAGCTCAGCCCGAGCGCGCGAATCACATCGGCGCTGCCGCTGCGACTGGAAACGGAGCTGGTCCCGTGCTTCGCGACGCGAATGCCCATCGATGCGACCAGCAGCGCCGCACCCGTGGAAAGATTGAAACTGCCCGAACCGTCGCCGCCCGTGCCGACCATGTCGACCAGCGGCCCGCCCGGAGGCAACTCCGGTCGACGCGCGAGTTTACGCATGCTCTTCGCGAAACCACGCACCTCATCCGCGGTGACGCCCTTGGCGCGCAACGCTGCGAGGACCGCACCGCCCATGGCCGGAGGAAGCGTCGGATCGGTCAAGGCAACGAGCAGCTCCGATGCTTCCTGCTCGCTCAGGTCCTGGCGGTCGAGCAATCGTTCGAGCGTCTGGCGCATGATCATGCCGCTCGCTTGCCGGAACGTTGCTGCAGGAAGTTGCCCATCAGCACCGGTCCCTGTGGAGTGAGCACGCTTTCCGGGTGGAACTGCACACCTTCGATATTGAAGGTCTTGTGCCGCACGCCCATGATCTCGCCTTCATCGGTGCGCGCCGTCACCTGGAGCGCCTCGGGCAGCGTCTCGGGCTGCGCGATCAGCGAGTGATAGCGGCCCGCTTCGAACGGCTCGGGCATGTTCTTCAGAATGCTCTTGCCATCGTGATGCACGAGGGAAGTCTTGCCGTGCATGAGCCGGCCAGCGCGCACGACTTTGCCGCCGAAGACTTCCACCAGCGATTGATGACCGAGGCACACGCCGAAGATCGGCAGCTCGCCGGCGAACGCTTCGATCATGCGCATCGACACACCCGCATCGTACGGCGTACCCGGGCCCGGCGAGATGCACAGGTGCGTGGGATGCAGCGATTTCGCCTGCTCGACCGTGATGCTGTCGTTACGATGCACGAGCACGTCGGCTCCCAGCACCATGAACGCCTGCACCAGGTTGTAAGTGAACGAATCGTAGTTGTCGATCAGCAGCAAACGTGCCGTTTCTCGAGTGCTCACAGCCCCTCCTCCGCCAGTGCGAGCGCACGCCGCACGATGGCGCTCTTGGCCAGGACTTCCTGATATTCAGCGGCCGGGACGCTGTCCGCGACCACGCCCGCGCCCGCCTGGAAACTGTAGGTATCGCCGCGGAAGACCATGGTGCGGATCGTGATCGCATGATCCATGTCGCCGCCGTGGCCGAAGTAGCCGACCGTGCCGCCGTAGAAACCGCGTCGCACGGGCTCCAGCTCATCGATGATTTCCATTGCACGCACTTTCGGCGCTCCGACCAGCGTGCCGGCGGGAAACGCGGCAGCAAACAAATCGAAAGCATCCTTGCCGGCCGCGAGCTCGCCGTTGACGCCGCTCACGATGTGCATCACGTGGCTGTAGCGCTCGATACTGCGATACGGATTCACATTCACCGAGCCGGCCTTTGCGACCCGTCCCAGATCGTTGCGAGCCAGATCGACCAGCATGATGTGCTCGGCATTTTCCTTGGGATCGGCGAGCAGCTCCTTTTGCAGCAAGGCATCTTCGACCGCGTCGCGACCGCGCGGCCGGGTGCCGGCGATGGGACGCATCGAGCCGCGACCGCGCGACAGCTTCACCAGCGCTTCCGGCGAAGAGCCGACGATGGTCGCATCGCCCAGCTCGCAGAAATACATATAAGGAGAGGGATTCAGCAGCCGCAGCGCTCGATAGGCTTCGAACGGCTCCAGCTCGCACAGCCCGGCGAAGCGCACCGAGAGCACCAGCTGATATACATCGCCGGCGGCGATGTATTCCTTCACTCGATGGACACCCTGGATGTACTGCTCTTCGCTGAGACTGCCGACGGCCGGCGAATATTTGATCTTCCTTTCAGTGGCGGGAATGGCGCCGTGCAATGCCTTCACTACTTCACGACGCAGGGCGATGCGCTCGCTTTCACTGCCGGCATGCAACAGCGCGACGCCGCGAGTGAGATGATCGAAGACCAGCAGTGATCGAGGCGCGAGGTAGTGAGCTTCGGGGGTGGGCTCGGCCAGCGCAGTCCGGGGCGGCAGACGTTCGAAGCGCCGTACCAGGTCGTAGCTTGCGGCCCCCACCAGGCCGCCCGGCAAGGGCACGCCGGGAATCTGCGGGCTGGGCTGCGGCGCACGCGCCAGTGCACTGCGCAGTGCACCCAGCAATTCAGCCTGGGTTTGCGGCGGCGGCCCGATGCGCCCGTCGATGCTCAGGCCCCGCTCGTCGAGCCGGACCTCCAGACAATCACCGAAGCCGATGAACGAGTACCGCGCCAGCCGCTCGCCGCCCTCGACGCTTTCCAGCAGAAAGCGCGGCTTGAACGGCTTGAGCTTCAGATATGCCGAGACTGGCGTGTCCAGGTCTGCGGCGATGTCGAAGGGTGGTTGCACTGAACTGTCCTCGGCGTTGAACCGTGCTCTTCGGTCCGGCGAGGGGCGATAAAAAACCCATCTCCGGATCGGTGCGCGGAGATGGGTTCTTTGGATGCTTGGCTAGTGTGTGTTTGTTACGCCCAACAAGCTCCAGCGGCCCTCTCCTGTGAGGGTCGCCACCACCAGCGATGCGTTGCAAGCGAAGCATTCATGCACGCGAGTATTACCGGGCGCCGGAGGGGGAGTCAACTTCCTTGTATGCAATCGGTTGCGCCCGGGTAGCCACCGGGGTCCGCAACTTCTACCTACCCGCCGGGCTTGCGACCCGTTTGTCACGGTTCCCCGACTGATCCCTCACCTGCCCGCTCCTACGATGGATTTATCGAGCGCCCCAGGCAGCGTATGCAACGACCTCAGGGGGCAGTCTTATGTCACCGGATCCGCGGTCTGTAAGCATTGGACTGAGGTTGAGCCTGGCACCGCGTGTACACGAGCGGATGAGTTGTCCGACCTGCGGGCGCGGCTCCGTGCCCACAGCAAGCCCTGGTCCACCCGCTGCGCGCTGGGATGTCGATTCTTCTCATTCATCACCGGAGACAACGACTCATGGGTTCCAAGCTGGTTTCATGGCGCAAGTGGGTGAGCATTGCGCTTGCCGGCCTCGCGCTGAGCGGTCCGGCGGCGCAAGCCGCCAACGTGACTCTGCTGAATGTTTCTTACGATCCGACCCGCGAGCTGTACGAGGACTACAACAAAGCGTTCTCGGCCTACTGGCAGAAAAAGACTGGCGACAAAGTTACGATAAAGCAATCGCACGGCGGCTCGGGCAAGCAGGCGCGCACCGTCATCGACGGACTGCCGGCGGATGTTGTGACATTGGCGCTTGCGGGTGACATCGACGCCATCGCGACGACCGGCAAGCTGCTGCCGGTGAACTGGCAGTCCCGTCTGCCGCACAACTCCTCGCCCTACACCTCGACCATCGTGTTCCTGGTGCGCAAGGGCAATCCGAAACGCATCAAGGACTGGGGCGACTTGATCAAGCCGGGCGTGCAAGTCATCACGCCGAACCCGAAGACCTCGGGCGGCGCACGCTGGAACTATCTCGCAGGCTGGGCCTGGGCGCTGAAACAACCGGGGGGCAGCGAAGCCTCGGCGAAAGAATTCACCAAGAAGCTGTACAGCCACGTGCCCGTGCTCGATACCGGTGCGCGAGGCGCGACGACCACCTTCGTCCAACGCGGCATCGGTGACGTACTGCTGGCATGGGAAAACGAAGCGTTCCTGTCCATCAAGGAGCTGGGCTCGGACAAGGTGGAGATCGTGGTGCCGAGCCTGAGCATTCTGGCCGAGCCGCCGGTGACGGTGGTCGACAAGGTGGTGCTGCGTCGGGGCACGCGCGAGGTGGCCACCGAGTACTTGAAGTACCTGTACAGCCCCGAGGCCCAGGAAATCATCGCCAGGAACTTCTATCGGCCCATCGACGCGACCGTGGCCGCCCGGCACCAGAAGACCTTCCCCAGGCTGAACCTGGTGACCATCGAGGAGTTCGGCGGCTGGGCCCAGGCGCAGAAGGTGCACTTCGTCGACGGCGGCGTGTTCGACCAGATCTACGCGCCGGAGTGATCGATTTCGAGCTGAGTGTGCCGACACTCGGCTGGCGACTGCTTCGCCCGCTGCCCTCTTCGATCAGCAAGGGGGCATTTTTTCGCCGGCCTATTCGCCGTCGCGCTCGTTCCGCTCGACGCGCTTGCGCAGCTCCATCCATTCCTGCAGCTTCTTCGGGTCCGTGGGCTTGCGCTCGAGCTCGCCGGGCTTGAGTGGCGCGCCGCCGGCACTATTGTAGGGATTGCTGCCAACGTTGCCGTCGGCTGTCGAGGAATTGTCGTAAGGATGACTGCCGCCGAGCCCGGGCGGACGCCGATGGATGGCGCTATCGGCGATGGACAGGTCGTTCAGATCGAGCTTCTTGAAGCGCTGCGTGCTGATGTCGCGGCTGTAGACGCCGGTCTCGAGTTGCCATTCCCAGACTGAATTGCCGCGCTCATCATAGGAGATTCGTCCGGAGCGCTTGCCCTCGGCCGGTGCGTCGCCGACGGGCTCGCTCGCTCCCTCGCCGGGCGGCTGAGCGCGCTTGTCGCCGGAGTTTGTCATGAGACGGACATGTTCCCGATGAATATGAAGCTGGAGATTCTGTGCTGCTGCAGATGACAAAGCAAACGACGATGAAGCGCGCATGAGCTCGTTGCGTCGCCCTGCCAATACCAAACCTGAACTGGCGCGCGGTTTCGCTGGCGTGTTTGCCTACAGCACGCGCGCGCTCAACCTCGTGTGGACCACCAGTCGTCCGCTCACGATCGCGTTCGGGCTGTTGACCCTGGTGGCCGGCGCGTTGCCCGCTGCCGTCGCTTACGTCGGCGCGCTGATCGTCGATGCCGTGGTTGCCGCCATTCAGGCAACCGGCACACGCGAAGCGTTGACCGAACACGCGTTGTGGCTGGTAGCCGCCGAAGGCGCGCTGGTCGCCGCCATCGCCGGCGCGCAGCGCGGCCTTAATCTGTGCCAATCGCTGTTACGCGCTCAGCTCGGGCAACGCGTGAATGTCATGATCCTCGAAAAGGCGCTGACGCTCGACCTGTCGCATTTCGAGAACTCGGACTTCTACGACAAGCTCACCCGCGCGCGACGTGAAGCCTCGAGCCGTCCGCTGTCTCTGGTCACGCGCACGTTCGGTCTGCTGCAGAACGCAGTGTCGTTGGTGAGCTTCGGCTCGTTGCTGTTGCATTTCTCGCCTTGGGCGGTCGTGCTGCTGATTCTCGCCGGCCTGCCGGCGTTCCTCGCGGAGGCGAAATTCTCCGGCGATAAATTCCGCCTGTTCCTGTGGCGCTCGCCTGAAACGCGCATGCAGCTGTACCTGGAAACGGTGCTGGCTCGCGAGGATCACGCCAAGGAAGTGAAGCTGTTCGGTCTGGGGCCCTTGTTCCTGGAGCGCTACCGGAACATTTTCAACAAGCTCTACCGCGAGGATCGCAACCTCACCATCCGTCGCGACACCTGGGGTTTCTTCCTCGGCCTGATCGCGACCGGAACGTTATATGGCGCGTACGCATGGATCGCTCTCTCCGCGATCGCCACCCGCATCACGCTCGGTCAGATGACCATGTACCTGATGCTGTTCCGGCAGGGACAGTCGGCGGTGTCGGCGATCCTGTCCGCGGTCGGCGGCATGTACGAAGACAATCTGTATCTGTCGACGTTGTACGACTATCTCGAAACGCCGGTGAACGACAACAAAGGCGCGGCCGTGCACGGCCCGAAGCCGGACGACGGCATTCGTTTCAAGAAAGTGAGCTTCACGTATCCCGGCGCCGAACAGCCGACGCTGGTCGATATCGATCTGCACATCCGCCCTGGCGAATCGCTCGCGCTGGTCGGCGAGAATGGCTCGGGCAAGACGACGCTGATCAAGCTGCTCACGCGTCTGTACGAGCCGAGCGCCGGACGCATCCTGCTCGACGGCCAGGATCTGCGCGAGTGGGACGAAGCCGCGCTGCGCGATCGGATCGGCGTCATTTTCCAGGACTTCACTCGATATCAGCTGCTGCTGGGCGAGAACATCGGTGCCGGCGACGTGCGTCATTTCGAGGATGAAGCGCGCTGGCGCGATGCCGGCGAGAAAGGGATGGCGGCAGCCATCGTCGAGACGTTGCCGGACGGCTACCGCACGCCGTTGGGCAAATGGTTCAACGACGGCCGCGAGCTGTCCGGCGGACAGTGGCAGAAGATCGCGCTGTCGCGCGCGTTCATGCGCTCGCGCGCCGACATCCTCGTGCTCGATGAGCCGACCTCGGCGATGGATGCAAGCGCCGAAGCGACCATCTTCGAGCATTTTCGGACATTGACCCGCGGCCGGATCGCGATCCTGATCTCACATCGCTTTTCCACCGTACGCATGGCCGATCAGATCGTGGTGATCGAGAACGGCCGTATCATCGAGCGCGGCAGCCACGACTCACTGATGCAGTTGAACGGCCACTACGCACACCTGTTCTCGCTGCAAGCCAAAGGCTACCGCTGATGAGGGCATCGTCAGACCGGAGTTATCGATCCGGACAGCGGCATCGACTAAACCTGTTCCACCGTCACAGTATGCGCCGATATCGGGCAAACACCGTAACAGCGCCGGCGGCAAGTGATATTTCTGTCGCGCGACTCGCTCGCGCACGGCCGTCAATGAAGGCGCGCCGCCAACTTCCTGGTCCACTCCATGTCCAGCTCTGAACCCCCTTCATTGCGGTCTCAGGCCGCAGCCGCCCCCATTGCGACCGCCAGCTGGCTGACACCGGCGGAGTTGTTGCTGCTGGGCGCAGTGTGGGGCAGCTCGTTCCTGTTCATGCGTATCGCCGCGAGGGACTTCGGCGCGTTCGCGCTGGTCGAGATGCGCCTGGCGCTGGGCGCACTCATCCTGCTGCCATTCCTGTTGCGAGTGAAAGATCAGATCCGGCCATCGCACTGGTTGCGCTTGCTCGGCATCGGCATGATCAACTCCGCCGCGCCGTTCGTGCTGTTTGCATGGGCTGCGCAACGCGCACCCGCCGGCGTGGTGGCCATCAGCAACGCGACGGTCGTCATGTTCACGAGCATCGTCGCGTTCCTGCTGTTCGGCGAGAAGATCAGCAAGCGCAGCGCGCTGGGTTTGCTGCTCGGCTTCATCGGCGTTGCCGTGCTCGCGAGCGGCAAGACATCCGGCGGCAGTGTACTGGCGGCCGCGCTCGCTGGCGTTCTGGCGTCCATCCTCTATGGCTTTGGCGGGAATTTCACCAAACGCTATCTGCATGATCTGCCGCCGAGCGCCGTGGCGGCGGGAACGGTGATGTGCGCGGCCATCGTGGTCGCACCGCTGGCATTCGCGACCTGGCCGAGCGTGCCCGTGCCCGCACTTTCCTGGCTTTCCGCGATCATGCTGGGCGTGCTGTGCACCGGCCTGGCGTATTTCCTGTATTACAGACTGTTGTATCGTATCGGTGCACCCCGCACCTCGACGGTGACTTATCTGGTGCCGTTGTTCGGCGTAATCTGGGCGTGGGTGTTCCTGAGCGAGCCGCTCACCCTCAGCATGGCCGTGGCGGGCGCGCTGATCCTGGGTGGCGTGGCTTTGAGTCAACAGCGTGCTCCGGCAAAGAAGTAACGGAGCGTTCGACCAGACAGGTGTTGCGATGAATGCACGCGAGCAAGAAGCCGTCCTCACTATCGCCCTGCTTGCGGCCTTTGCCGACGGCGCCAAAGACGAGCGCGAGCGTGAGCAGATCAAGCGCATCGCCGAGTCGTTGACCGGCGAGCCGAACGCGCCGCAGATGTCACAGCTGTATCAAAACGTGCTGCTCAAGCGAGTGAACGCTGCGCAGGCCGCCGCCGTGCTGACCGATCCGTCGCATCGTCAGCTCGCCTATGAAATGGCGGTGTGCGTGTGTGACGCCGATGCGGTGGCCAGCCCCGACGAGCAGAAATTCCTGCAAGAGCTGCGCGGCGTGCTGAATCTGGATACTCAGCAAGCGGTGCAAGTCGAGAGCCAGGCCGCCGCGCTTGCCGAAGCCCCGCTGACCAGGCAGGCGACCCTGTCGGATGCCGAGCTGGACAAGTACATCCTCAATCACTCGATAGTGAATGGCGCGATCGAGCTGCTGCCGCAGTCGCTCGCCACCATGGCCATCATTCCGTTGCAGATCAAGTTGGTGTATCGCATCGGCCAGGCCTACGGCTTCGAGCTCGACAAAGGTCATATTCGTGAGTTTCTCGCGACCGCGGGCGTCGGGCTCACGTCGCAGTACGTCGAGCAGACCGGTCGCAAGCTGCTCGGCGGTTTGCTCGGCAGCGTCGCTGGCGGGCTGGGTCGCGGGCTCGGCCGCGTTACTGCGGGCGCCGCATTTTCGTTTGCGACGACGTATGCGCTCGGCCACCTTGCCAAGCGCTATTACTCCGGCGGGCGCCAGATGAACACCGCGCTGATTCAACAGACCTATCAATCGTTGCTGGGCCAGGCGCGGCAGCTGCAGGGTCAGTACGCGTCGGAGATTCAGCACAAGGCGAGCACGCTCGATGCCGGCCAGGTGCTCTCGATGGTCAAGAGCTCGTAGTGTCTGCGGATTGTGACGTCCGCCGGCCGACCACACACGTCGGCGCATGACGACAGCAATTTATAAAATGTCTTTGCGCGCGGAACCTCGTCAGCGCCCGCGGTATTCACAACACGAGATTGCCGCAAGACGAGGAGATCCTCATGAGCGTACGTTCCAACCTTGTTTACACCGCGCTGTTCGCTGCGAGCGCCGTTGCGGCCCCTGCGGCATGGGCGCAGGTGCAAGAGCCCGCACCGCCGGCGCAGGAATATCCGTCGCCCGGCTCCGAGGCGCAGACGCCGCCGATGAATCAGGGGCCCGCGCAGAGCTCTGCTGCGTCCGCCAACATCAGCGATCAGAAGATCGAGCAGTTCGCGGATGCCTACGTTGCGGTGCAGACGATTCAGGAAAAAGCGGCAAATGACCTGCAGACGGCCAAGGAGCCGGCGCAGGCCGATCAGGTCAAGGCGAAAGCCGAATCCGACATGATCGCCGCGGTCGAGAAGACCGGCCTGAAGGTGGATGAATTCAACCAGATCGTGGAAACGATGACGGCCAATGCCGACGTGCGCGAGCGCGTCGCCGCGAAGTTGCAGGAACGTCAGGGCGGCGGCTGATTACGAGTCAGCGTCACCCGGCATATTCGACTCCTCGAGCGGGAGCCGAGTTTTCCTGCACCGGACAGCCCGATGTGTTCAACGCACGGGCTGTCTTTTTTTATGACGCCCGATCGCGGCATCCTGCCGCGCCGGGCGTGCTCCATCGGAAAAGAGCGCGGTTTTTTCCTCGGAGCCGCCGCCTGTGGCGGCGGGCACATCCATGTGCCTGGGGTGACGAGTGGCGGCGATTTCGTTGCCGCGGCGCTGTTCGATCGCGATGGTTTAGGTCAGCTGCATCTAGCCCAGCTGCACCGAGAGCATCGAGATCGATCCCCCGTCGACGCCCTCGATCGGAAACGTCACTTTGTCGCCCGGCAGCTGTGCCCCCAATACATATAACAATGGCAGGTAGTGATCCGGCGTCGGCACCGAGAGCGTCGCATCCTTACCCAACTGCTCATAGTTGATCAGCGGCTCATGATCACCCGCGAGCATGAACGCGCGTGCCCGTTGTTCGAAGCGCACCGCCCAATCGTACGGATCTATCACTCGTCGCCCCCAGCCATACGTGTGCAGGTTGTGAACGAGATTGCCGCTGCCCACGATGAGAATGCCTCGTTCTCGCAACGGCGCGAGCGAGCGACCGATTCGATAGTGATCTTGCGCCGTCAACGTCTCATCGATGCTGAGCTGCACGACGGGCACATCGGCATCGGGATAGCAGTGGCACAACACGCTCCACGCGCCATGATCCAAACCCCACGAGTCGTCGAGCGCCACCGTCGGGCCCAGCAGCTCGACGACTTCAGCTGCGATGCCGGGATCGCCCGGCGCCGGATACTGGAACTCGAAGAGCTCGCGAGGAAAGCCACCGAAGTCGTGAATGGTTCGCGGCGACTGCATGGCAGTCACTGCCGTGTATGGCACATACCAGTGCGCCGATACACACAATATCGCGCGAGGCTTTGGGAAAGATTCGCCGATCCGTCGCCAGCCGCGCGTGTATACATTGTCGGCCAGGGCATTCATGGGATTGCCGTGGCCGAAGAAGATCACGGGCAGACGTTGGGATGCGCTCACTCGGCGGCTCCGCTTGTGACAGAGCATCAAGTATTGGACTGACCGGCCCCGCTTACCATGGGCCGCGGCGCATAAGTGTTATGCGTCGTTGGAGGACTTCAGGCAGGCAGCACCTGGAAGGCGTCCGCTACCGCGGCTCGCGGCGACAGCCCTTGCTCGTAGAGAGGACGCCATGCGTCCCAATCCACGTCTTCTTCGCCCACCTCTGTCAGCACTTCGCTGAAGTCTTCACGAATCAGCATGACGACAGACTGTTGCCACTCACACCAGGTCTGGGTGTCCAAGTTGTTGTTCATCTCTCGCTGCTCCCGGAGCTATCCGGTAAAGCGCCGCTGAGCGCCTGCGCGCACATAAACGCTTCAGGGTGTCCGCAGTTCCCGTCGCTGGGATCTGCCGACGCAGCGTACCGCAAGCACGCAGGCAGTAACCACCTCGCTCAGATCGTGATGGCATATCGAACTGATCAATGCATGTGGCTCAAGAGCAACGCGGCCAGCTTGGGATAATTGCCGTCGAAATGATGACCGCCGCTAACCTTCACGACGTCCAATGACTTAGCGACCGGTCTGGCGCACAGCGACCCTGTTTCATCGGCGCCATAGACGCATAGGACGCGAACGCCTTTCATTCTCGACAGCTCCGGTGCGACAGGGATGGCGTTCCTGGCTGCGCCAATCCAGTTCTGCAAATGGAACTCGAATACCGCGGTCTCCGATAACGACAGCAGCGCCACCAACCGCAGCCGCTCACGCGTTGCGGCGGGTAAACGATTTACGACGAACGGCATCACGTCGGCGCCTTGCGAAAAACCGATCAACAGCACCGAGCGTTTTTTCCAGGCGCTCAGGTAATACCGCAACAATCGATCCACATCAGCCGCGGTGCCCTCGGGCGTGCGCGCCTTCCAGAAGTAGCGCAGCGAATCGAGACCCACCACCGGCATGCCCTGCTTCGACAAAGCCGCCGCGAGCTCTTTGTCGATGCCCGCCCAACCCCCATCGCCGGAGATCAGCACCGCCAGTGTGTCGCCGTTGCTGTTGCGCGAATGCACTTCGACCACAGGCAGATCCTTGAGCTCGGCTGCGCTCACTTCGGGCAGGCCGCGCGTGCGCGCTGCGAGCCGCTGAAACGCAGCCGCGAACTGCGGCTCCCAGGTGTGGAAGTCGCTTTCACCGTGGCTGTCGCCGGCCACGGTGATCACTTCGGCCTGCTTCACGTTCGCGAGGAACTGTTTGGCTTGCGCCCGACATTGCTGGTCGTGCACACCCTGCAACACTGTCCATGGCGCGCCGAGTGGCGGAGACGTTGCCGCTCTGCCGCTCGGGCACAGCGGCTTCTTCAAGCCACGAGTCGGACAGAAACCCAGAGAGATGCCACCGCCGAACGTTCCCGCGGGCGCCTTCGCCAGCATGGCGTGCACGAACTCCGCTCCGGACCCGGTGCCGACCAGCAGCGCGGGCCGATAAGTCGGCAGCCGATAGTAGGCTTGCAGGAAGTGACTCAGGTTTTCCAGGTCGCCCTCGGGCGAGACGCAGTTGCCGCCATCCTGCTCGAGATTGCGAAACAACGACGCAGTGTCGATGCCCGCGACCAGCGCGCCCTGACGAGCAAGCGATTGCGCAATGGGATCGAGATCAGCCGTCCAGCCACGCTCGCCCGAAAAGAACAACACTGTCTGGGTGGCCGCGCCTTGCGGCCGATACACAGTCAGGTTCTCGAACCGACCATGCGAAATCGTCTCCGCTACCGCCTGCGAACCAAGCACCAGCAGCAGCAACACCAGCCAGCGGCGACACACCCTCATTTCGCGATGATTCCTCGCAATCCGCCGCTGATCAATGTCGCCACGTCGGCCAAGGCGAGCAATGGAGTCAGGCCACCGCCAGCCACCAGATAACGCGGCTCCCACACCGGATCGAACTTGTCTTTGAAGCCGCGCAGACCGCGGAAGTTGTAGAACGTTTCGCCGTAATCGAACAGCAAACGGCCGAACCGGTGCCAGCGCGGCGCCAGCTCGTGGCTGGCCATGCCCGACATCGGCGCCATGCCCAGTCCGAAGCGCTGATAGCCTTCGCTCTGGAAATGCAGCATGAGCTTGGTAAACAGGAAATCCATCGTGCCCGCCGGCGCAAGTGGCAGTTGACGCATCAGATCGACGCTGGCTTCGATCTTCATCCGGGTACACAGCAGATTGGCGAAGGCGACGATCTGCGCCTGCTGCCGCACGACCGCAAACGGCTGCCGCGACAGATACGCAGGCTCGAACGAGCCGAGCGAGAATCCTTTCTCGCGTGTCTCCTGACCTTCCAGCCAGGCGTCCGAAACGGCCCGCAGTTGCGGCAGCAGTGCCGTCACTTCCGCGGGCGGAATGATGGCGAACTCCAGCCCATCGCGCTCGCCCCGATTGATTGCCTGCCGCAGATGGGAGCGCTTCGACCCCTTGGTGGTGAATTCCTGGAGCTGCACGTACGCATACTCACCCAGCTTGTACGCACGCAACCCGGCATCGAGATACAAAGGCAGCGAGTCGCCACGCACTTGATAGAACGTTGCGCGGCCGCCGTGGTCGGTCGCCAGCTCGATGAAACGCCAGATCAACTCCTGCCATTCCGACTGTCGGCCGACTGGATCGAACAGCGAGATCCACGAGCGGCCCTGCCGGCCATACATGATGAAGGCATTGCCCTGGGTCGAGAACAGCAATCGCTTGTCGCCCATCAACGCGAGATTGGCTTCCGCCGACGGCTGATCGCGCACGATGCTGCTCGCCCTGTCGAGCTCCGCAGCCGTTGGCAGCATCGGCGCACCCGGCGATGGCCGCAACAGCTGCCAGAGTGCGATCCCGAGACCTGCAATCATCACACCCATCATGGCGCGCAGCGAGCGCGGCGCGTTGGCGTTGAACTCGAATTGCCACCACAGCTCGTTGGTGTAATCGACGCGACGATAGACGAAGAACAGCAGGAACACCGTCGCCGCGACCATCCACACGACCGAGATCAGCCACACGCCTCGCAGCGGATGCGAGAACAACGCGGAGCGTCGATCGAACTGGGCGCGCGACATGTACAGGAGGATCGCCAGCACCAGCAGATAACACGCTTGCACCAGCGCGAAACCTCTGGGCATGGCCAACACAGCGGCCACCAGCGCCAGCACGAACGCCGCCCACCACGCGGCATCCAGGCGATGTAACAAGCCGCGCGCGATGATGATCATCGCAAGCCCGGTGACGCTGCCGAGGAAATGCGAAGCCTCGACCAGAGGCAGCGGCACTCGTAATGCCAGCATGTCAGTCGCTTGCGCGGATGCTGGCGTGACACCCGAGACGAGCAGCCAGCCGCCGGCAATGAAGGTCATCGTGGCCAGCAACATCGGGGACAGTCGCACCGCTGCGCGACCGAGCGGTGCGGCGATGCCGACGCGCATTTCATAGACTGCCAGCAGCACGGCGGCGAGAACCAGCGGCAGCAGATAATAGATGACGCGATAGAGCACCAACGCACTGACGATGTGCTCCACTGGTGCGCGGCCGGCGCACGCAACCAGGATGACCGCTTCGAAAACGCCCAGACCGCCTGGCACATGACTCACGAGCCCGAGCACCAGCGCGATCGAATACCACGCCATGAACTCGCCCGGCGCCACGGCACCGGCGGGCAGCAGGAACCACAGCGTCGCCGCCGAGGCCAGCAGATCCAACGCTGAAATCACCAGCTGTTGCACAGCCAGCCGAGCCGGCGGCATGCGCAGTTTCCAACGCCAGGCGATCATCACTTCGCGACGCCGCGCAGCGAGTGCGATGAACCCAAGGATGCCGAACAACACGGCCGCGGCAATCACTCGCAGCAGCCATGCCGGCATGTGGGCGAGTTGCGCGACACCGTCCGCTCCCCACAACAAACCAGCCGCACCAAACGCAGCGGTGCCGAACGTGAAGGCGCTGGCATTGAAGGCGATGACTTCCGCGACCTTGTTAGCGTCGACTCCCGCCGCCGTATACAGTCGCATGCGGACCGCACCGCCGGTCAGAACACCCAAGCCGACGGTATTCCCCAGCGCATACGCAATAAAAGACGTGAGCAGCACCGTCGAGCGTCGGATGCGCACTTCGGCGTACTTCATGGCAGACATGTCGTAACCGGTGAGCACCAGATAGCTCACGGCGGTTGCCAGTACCGCGAGCAGCAGATTCTGCAGAGGCTCGGCCTCCATCTGCTGCATGACCTTGGAGAGATGAACTTCGGCGAGCAATACGCGGAAGGCATCGAACAGCAGCAAGCTGATCAGGCCGGCACCGGCCGCGATCAGCCAGATGCGCCACTTTGCCCAACCGCTCACTGCCTCGGTCACGATCCGTGATCCTGTGTCACCGAAAGTAAGCGGCATTCTGCCGCGCGGCGCTCACGAGAACATTACGTTATTGACACAAGTCGCGCGGCGCCCGCCCGGTCATGATGAAGAACTTGTCATGCTCGGACGATTCGTTGGAAACGCGACAGCTGATACACAGCGTACATCGGTCGGGTACGAAGACGACGGCAGAAAAGAACCCTCTCGCCGCCGGTGAGGGTGGGCGACGAGAGGGCCAACTCAGACTGCCGGCCCAGGGGGAGAAACGGCTTGCAGCCCGCGACACCGCAACCCTTGTCGATTGCTGTGTCGCTTGCTTGCAAATGTATCGTGCGCGGGTCATGCGGTCAGTCGATGTCAGGTCACATGCCGGTCAGCGGCAGCTGCGCCGGCTCGCTCCCTGCCCGCCTGGCGGTTATGCGCTATGAACAGATAGCGACAAGATCTTAGTCCGCCACCAGCTTGTAGCCCGCACCCGGCGTGGTCTGCAGCACTTCCGGCGCCGACGCATCCGTTTCGATCTTGTGACGCAGGCGATAAATGAGCTGCTTGAGAGTACGGCGCTCGCGGGCGGTGGCGCGTCCCCACAAATGCAGCAACAGTTTTTCCGCCGTCACCGTTCGCCCCGGCGTGATCATCAGCAGCTGAATCGCTTTCAACTCCAGCGGCGTGAGTCGAATCGGCGGCGCCGCGCCGAACTGCAGCGTGCGCTGATCCGGATCGAGGCGCAACTGACCTGCCGTCACCGGCCCCGCGTCGAACGGCTCCGAGCGTCGAATCAGCGCGCGCACTCTGGCCAGCAAGGCTCGCGGGCTGAAAGGTTTGTGCACGTAATCATCCGCGCCCGAATCGAATGCTTCGATCAGATCCTCTTCCACATCCCGCACCGTCAACATCATGATGGGCACGGGCGAGCGGCCGCGAATCTCGCGACATACCTTCAAGCCATTCGGCTCCGGCATGTTTATATCGAGCAGCACCAGATCCGGCGAGTCACGCTGGAATGCGAGCAGCGCGCTCTCCCCATCCACCGCGGTACAGATATCGAATCCCGCCTGCATCAGCGTGAATCCAATCAGTGCCCGCAAATCGGCATCATCGTCCGCAACGAGAATTCTCATGGCGTCAGCGCCGCTCCGTAGCCAGTAGCGCAGCGAGTTTTTCGGCATGCCCGCGCAGCTCATGCGCCGCGGTTGCCTCCCAATGATCGGCACGCAACATCGGGCCCACATAGAAAAGATGCGGCCCCGGCCAGCCATCGGCATCGATGACGGCGCCGCTCGGTCCGGTACGCAATCCCAGGCCCAGCGGGTCGGGCACGCACAGCCCGGTTTGGACGAGGTTGCGCCACAGTGGCTCGGTGGAGCGCGCGATTGCGTAGTCGGGCCCAGTGCAATTGATCACGCGATCGAACTGCTGAGCGCGCAGCTCCTGCGAGCCGCGCGGACGCCAGATCACTTCGATGCGCTCGCCCCGTGGAATGAATTGTTTGATGTGGCCGGCGTGAATGGTCAGGCGCCCCGAATTGCGGAGCGCGTCGATCTTCTGAATCAGCTCGGGCGGCAATCGATGTCGATAAATGTCCCAATACGCCCGCACGTGGCGCAGGAAGCGCACGCGATCGCGCTCCGGCAATCGCTGCCAGATGGTCGGAGCCATGTTACGAACGAATGTGATCGCCTCGCGCCAGTCGCCGCCCATCTGCTCGGCCTCGTGCGCCAGCAAACGGACCGAGCTGACCAGTCGTCGCAGCGACGTGGACGCAGCCAGCAACAACGCATTGCCGTCGCCTTTGAACGCATCGGGCCGGAACGGCGTCTGTCGGGGCGGCACCAATCCATGACGTGACAGAGCGTGCAGGGTGGGCGTCCGCTGCGGATCGGAGGCGGCCACGTTGATGATGTCGGCGGTGGTCAGACCCGTGCCGATCAACAGCACCGTCTGGGATCGATTGAACTTGAGATCGACGGTCCAGGGATCGGCAACGTAGGCCGGATGGGTCAGCACATCCCTGGCCACTGACAACGAAGCAGGCCTGGGATTGCCGAGCGCGAGCACAACGTCATCCGCTGTGAAACGTCGTCCGTCCTCCAGCTCGACGCGCAACGGCAGATGCCGCTCGATGCGGCGCAGATTGACGACCGAGCCCTGGACGATTTCCAGACGAACGTTTCCTGGCGCACTGAGCTGGGCAGCGAGCAGCACCTCGTTCAAATATTCGCCGTACAGCGTGCGCGGCAGAAAATCCTCGCCAGTGACCTTCGGAATGCGTCGTTGCGCGAACTCCAGGAATTCCTTGGGCGCGGCCGAGCTTGCCGACATACGGCTGGCCGGCACGTTGAGCAAATACGGGAAGCTGCGTTCGGCATACGCGGCGCCACGCGCCACCTCGTTCGAGCGCTCGATCAGAACGAGGCGCGTCGGGCCCGGCGGCGGACGTCGCAACAGATTCGCGGCCACGACCGTGCCGCTGAATCCGCCGCCGACAATTACTATGGTTCGAAGCAGTCCTGCCAATCGTCGCTCCAATGGCTCTGGAAGCGACAGCCTAGGCGAGGCGCCGGTATCAAGTCTGTAACGCGCGAGTCACGAATCGGCGCAGGGAATGCTATGACTCTGCAACCGATTTATAACCACACGGTCGAGCGGTGTTGTGGCGGGCTCAGTCGACGACCAGCTTGTAGCCGGCGCCGGGCGCGGTTTGCAGCATCTGGGGAGCGGCCGGATCGATCTCTATTTTCTGGCGCAGCCGATGCACCAGCTGCTTCAGCAGCTGACGATCGCCCGAGCCTTTGTGACCCCACACCTGCATCAGCAGCCGATCCGAGCTGACCGTGTGACCGGCGTTGGCGATCAGCATTTGCAACAAGCGCAGTTCGAGCTTGGTCAGGCGCAGCGGCGGGTTCGCGCCGACCTGAACGGTATGCTCGTCGACGTCGAGCTGGATGCGACCGGCGGCGAGCGGCGCAGTGTTCTCCATGCCCGCTCGACGCAGCAGCGCCTTGACGCGCGCCAGTAGCGTGCGCGGGCTGAATGGTTTGCTCAAATAATCGTCGGCACCGAGCTCGAGCGCACGAACCAGATCTTCCTCTTCGCCACGCACGGTCAGCATCATCACCGGCACGCGCGACTTGGTACGGATCTGCTCGCACACTTGAAAGCCCGTGGCACCGGGCATGTTGATGTCCAGGATCACCAGATCCGGGCCTTCGCTTTCGAACGCGCGCAATGCCTGGATGCCGTCGCTGGCTTTGACCACCAGATAGCCCGCCTGCGACAGCGTGAAGGCGATCAACGCCAGCAAGTCCTTGTCATCGTCGGCAGATAAGATCTTCATGGAGATTACTCGGCAGTCTGTCGCAGCTTGACTTCGAAACGAGTGCGGCCCTCGGCAGTGCGCCGTGCGGCGATGGTCCCGCCATGCCGCTCGACGATGGACTTCACGATCCACAATCCCAGACCCAGCCCGCCGGGCTCCGGTTCCTGGCCGCCGCTGCGATAAAAACGATCGAAGATCGAATTGCTTTCGATCTCGGGCACGCCCGGTCCTTCGTCCTCGACCCAGCTGATCACGAACTCGCCAGTCTGCTCGGCGCCGATCCGCACCACTGAATGTTCCGGCGCGAACTTGCTCGCGTTGGCAAGCAGATTGACGAACACCTGCGTCAGTCGCGGGCCATCGCCGTCCACATTCGGCAGATCCTCGGGCAGGTCCACTTCGAGGTGCTGGTGTCGCTGCGTAAGTAACGCGCCTACCAGAGCCTCGGAATCTTCGATGACCTCCGCCAGCGCCACGGCCTGGTGCCGGATGCTGAGCTGGCCGGACTCGATGCGCACGCTTTCGAGCAGATTGTCGATCAAGCGCGTCAGGCGCAGGGCGCCGCGCTCCAGCGACAGCACCAGTTCCTTCTGCTGATCGACTGACATCGTATCGAAGCCGTCGCGCAGCAGCTCGATCGACGCGAGCTGCGCCGCGAGCGGCGTCCGGAATTCGTGCGAGATATTGACCAGCACCGAGTCACGCGCCCGCCGCACGCCCTCCAGCTCGGTTTCGTCGCGAATGACCTGCACCTGCAGCTCATCGACGGGGCTGGAGCTCGTGATGATGGTGATGCGCGGCGCGCCGTCGCTCAGCTGCAAATGCTCCGTGGCCTGCGAGCTGCCTTCGAGGCGCGCACGCACGATCGGGCAATTGGTTTCGCACGGACGCACGCCGTTCGAATCGCGGCATGGCTTCAGCACGTCGCCGCAGAAGCGCCCGATGGCTTCATGAGCTTGCACGCCCAGCAGTTGCGCGGCCTGCGGATTCAGATAACGAATGACCCGCGACTTATCGACGGCGTAGACGCCCTCGACGATGCCGCCGAGCACGGCCTGAGCTTCCGCCTCGCGACGGCGCAAGGTTCCGGTCAGCTCGACCAGGTTGTTACGCATGTCTTCGATCGTGCGGGCGAGCTTGCCGACTTCGCGAGTGCCGCCCACTGGAATGGACGTCGAGAAGTCGCCGTGCCCGAGTTTTTCCACCGCGTCGGTCAACGTCGTGACCGGGCCCGTGACCTGACGACCGAGGATGATGCCCGCCAGCACCGCGAGCGCAGCGAGGATGATCGCCGTAATGAGCAACCGTTTGGCGAGCCCGCCGACCGACGCATCAATGTCGGACGACGGCAGGCGCGCTTCGAGGAATGCGATCGCTTCCCCGGACACGGCAAAGATCGGAAAGCTGGCGGCGTACAGATCCAGGTCGTCAAGGCGCGCCACCGCCGAGCGCCCATCGGACAAGCCCGCCGAATTCAGCCGCGTGAAATCGTCGACCTTGCGCTCTTCGATGAACAGGCGGTAATTGATCAGCCGGATCTGCATGCCGACGCGTTCGGTCAGGATGTCCGCCATCCTCTGATCGAGCAAGCGAGCGACATACACGCGCCGCTCCGTCGCCCCGCCGACCTGGGCGGATGCGCCGAGCAGCGCGTATTGCGATCCCATCGGTGCCGCCATGAACCGTTCGCCCTGCTCGGCGGCGGAAGTCGCGATCAATTCCCAAGGCAGTTGCACGCCGGCCTGCGCGACCAGCCGGTCGCCCTCGAACACGGCGCAAGAGGCGATGGTTTCCGAATTGCAGGAGCGGCGCAGATATGGACCGATCGTGGCCGAGCGCCGATCCGCGAGCAGGCGCTGGAACGTCTGGCGCTCGCCAACCGACTTGGCATGCGTCAGCGCGTCTTCGCTGAAGCGTCTGATGTCCTCGCGCGCCATCGCGCCGGCCAGCTGCACGCGCGACTTGCCCTGCTGATCGGCCAGATCCCGCAGCGAGCCGATCGCCGATATGGAAATGCCGCCGACCAGCAGCAGCACGATCGCCACATTGATGACGGCGATCCACACTCCGAGACTGGCGCGCGAAGTATCGATCTGCAGCCCGTCGATGAACTGCTGAATCCGGTCGACCACATATGAGAAGAAGCGATCGATCACTTCCTCTTCATCTCCACCAGGGATTTAATGATCAGCGTCAGCACCGCCAGCAGCGTCAACAGCGAGGCGACCGCGAACGAGCCAACGAAGTTGTACTCGTTATAAAGGATTTCCACATGCAACGGCATGGTGGTCGTCAGTCCACGGACGTGGCCGGACACGACCGAGACGGCGCCGAACTCGCCCATGGCACGGGCATTACACAGGATCACGCCGTACACCAGGCCCCAGCGAATCTTCGGCAGCGTGACGTGGAAGAACGTCATCAGACCGCCGGCGCCGAGGGTGATCGCGGCCTCTTCTTCGTCGTTGCCCAGCTGCTGCATCAACGGAATCAGCTCGCGCGCCACATAGGGGAAGGTCACGAACATGGTTGCCAGTACGATGCCGGGCACGGCGAAGATGATGCTGATGTCGTGTTCCTGCAGCCACAGGCCGAACCAGCCCTGCGCGCCAAACAACAACACGTACACGAGGCCCGATATCACCGGCGACACGGCGATGGGCAGGTCGATCAGGGTGATCAGGAAGCTCTTGCCGCGAAACTCGAATTTGGCGATGGCCCAGGCGGCCGCGATGCCGAAGATCGTGTTGGTGGGCACGACGATGGCCGCCACCGTCAATGTCAGCCGGATCGCCGCCAGCGTATCTTCATCCTTGAAGCTCTCGAAATACATCTCCCAGCCCTTGCTCAGCGCCGTGATGAACACGGTGGCGAGCGGCGCGAACAGCAGCGCCGCCAGGAAGCCGAGCGACAGCAGGATGAAAACGTACTTTACGATGGAAGAGATCAGGGTATCGCGGCCCGGCCGGCTCGCGATTTCCGCCAACATCTCCTTGGAAGGACCGCCTGCCATCAGCGTCCCGCGGCGACCATGCGCCGACGGCTCCAGGCTTGCAGCAGGTTGATGGACAGCAACATCACGAACGACATGGTCAACATGATGAAGCCGAGCGCGGCCGCGCCCTTGTAGTCGAATTGCTCGAGCTTGATGACGATCAGCAGCGGCGTGATCTCGGTGCGCATCGGCAGGTTGCCGGCGATGAAGATCACCGAGCCGTACTCGCCGACGGCGCGTGCGAACGCCAGCGTGAAGCCAGTGGCGAGCGCGGGAAACACGGTGGGCAGCACGATGCGCCGGAAGATGGTCAACCGACCGGCGCCGAGCGTCTCGGCGGCGTCTTCCAGATCGCGCTGCACTTCGGCGATCGCCGGTTGCACCGAGCGCACCACGAACGGCAAGCCGATCAGCGTCAATGCGACGACCACGCCGATCCACGTGTACGCAACCTTGATACCGAACGGCGCGAGGTGCTGACCGATCCAGCCGTTCTCCGCGAACACCGCCGTCAACGCGATACCCGACACCGCGGTCGGCAGCGCGAACGGCATATCGATCAGGGCATCGATGAGCTTGCGCCCGGGAAATTCATAGCGCACCAGCGTCCAGGCGATGATGAACCCGAACACGCTGTTCAAGGTCGCGGCCAGGATCGATGCGCCAAAGCTCAGTCGGTACGAAGCCAGTGCACGCGCATCGGTAACGACGCGCACGAAATCGCTCCAGCCCATGGTCGCCGTTTTCATGACCAGGGCCGCGAGCGGCACCAGCACGATGGCCGACAGAAAGAACGTCGAAAAGCCCAGCGTCAGGCCGAAGCCCGGCAGGATGGATGGCTGGCGGAAGCTCATTTGCCCGGGCTCCCGCCGCCATAAATACGATCGAACAACGCGCCGTCGGCGAAGTGCTGTTCGTGCGTCACCTTCCAGCCGCCAAACACCTGGTCGATGGTGAACAGATCGAGCGCCGGGAACTGATCCTTGTGCCGTTCCAGGACCGCGGGGTTGCGCGGCCGGAAATAATGAGTGGCCGCGATCTCCTGGCCGGGCTCTTCATACAGATATCTCAGATACGCTTCGGCAATCTGACGCGTGCCCCGTCGATCGACGACGGTATCGACCACCGCCACCGGCGGCTCGGCCAGGATGCTGCTGCTCGGAATCACGATCTCGACTTTGTCGGGACCCAGTTCTTTGATGGCGAGCAGCGCTTCGTTTTCCCACGCGAGCAGCACATCGCCGATCTCACGTTGCACGAATGTGTTCGTCGCGCCTCGCGCGCCGCTGTCGAGCACGGGAACATGCTTGTACAGCTGCGTCACATATTGTTCGGCCTTTTTCTGAGCCGCGGCGACCGCCTGCTCAGCCGCAGGATCGTCGAGCTTCGACCAATCTCCTCCCAACTCGGTGCGCAACATCGAACCCCACGCGGCGAGATAATTCCAGCGCGCGCCGCCGGAGGTCTTGGGATTCGGCGTGACGACCGCAACGCCCTCGCGAATCAGATCCGGCCAATCCTTGATCTGCTTGGGATTGCCCTTGCGCACCAGGAACACGATGGTCGAGGTATAGGGCGAGCTGTTGTCCGGCAGACGCTTCTGCCAGTCCGCGCCGAGCCGCTTGCCCTTGATCTGAATCGAATCGATGTCGTACGCGAGCGCGAGCGTGACCACATCCGCGTCCAGACCGTCGATCACCGCACGCGCCTGGCTGCCCGAGCCGGCATGCGATTGTTTGATCGTGACGCGCTGCTTGTGCTCCTGCTCCCAGCGCTTCGAGAAACTTTCGTTGAATTCGCGATACAGCTCGCGCGTCGGATCGTAGCTGACGTTGAGCAGCGTCACGCGCCCGGCATCGTCGCTGCTGCCGCAACCGGCGAGCAGTGTCAGCATGCCCAGGCAGGCCGCCAATGTGCTGCGTTTGAAGACGTTCATTCGGCGGCCCCTTCGCTGTTGTCCTTGCTGGGCCGGTACACGATCATCATCGGATAGCTCGCACCGGACGTGAACAACGCACCGAACGTACCGCGCAGTTGCGCCGGATCGGAGACGCCGAGAATCAGCATGGGATCTTGAGAGTCGTGCAACTGACGCTGCAACTCGTCGGCAGCGGCGCCGAAGCGCAACTCGGTGCGCATTTCGAGACCGTGCACCGCCTGCGCTTCGGAGCGCGCATCGAGCAGAGTGCGTACGCCGAACGGACGCTGCGATTCGCCGCTCGACCCTTCGGGAAGAATGCCCACGTACACCGCTTCGGCCGCAACGTGACGTAACAGACTCGCCGCGACCGCCAGCGTCGAACGACGCGCCGAATCATCTGCCCAGTGAATCAGCACTCGTTGAGGAGATGCGGAATGCGCCGGCAACACCAGCACTTCACCAGCGCCGTTCTGTAACAGCCACTGCAATTGATCCGCAGTTTTCGGACCCGCCGCGATGACGGCCACGCCAGAGACGGGAGCGCTTGCCGGTGCGTCGCATGCAACCAGCGGCGTCTCCTCGCGCTTGATGATGCGGGTCTTCATGCGACTCGCGAGCTCGACCAGCAATGGATGCTGTGACAATCGCTCGCACGAAGCTTGATCGGAACCGTACGCGGTGTAGCTGGACAGCGGCGTCGGCAACACGTGAATTCGTCGCACCCCGATCGCGACCGACTGACCCAGCGTCACCGGAAACAAGCGTTGTTCGTGCTGTGTGCGCGTGACATCCAGCAACGCGGCAGGCGCGCTGCTACCGTTGGCCTGGGTCACGATATGAGCGTTGGCTGCGCCATCCGCCATGCGCACGCGCATGCGTTCGAGCGCGCCGGTGAAGACCAGTTCTTCCACGATGCCGTTGGCGATGAAGTTGGTGCGCAGATTGTCGCGCGTGGGCGCCAGCTCCACTTCTTCAGGACGCAGCACGGCGACCACTTCCTGCTCGCGCCCACCTTCGAGCTTCTCGACGCGTCGGGCGTTTACGGGCGCCGCGCCAAAGCGAATGCCCTGCTCCGTCTGACGCGCCAGCAACAGGTTTGCAGCGCCGAGGAACGTCGCGACGAAACGAGTCGCGGGGCGCGCATACAGCTCATCGGGCTTGCCGCTCTCGAGCAGGCGGCCGAGATTCATCACGCCGATCCGATCGGCCATGGCGAACGCTTCTTCCTGGTCGTGCGTCACCAGCACCGTGGTGATTTTCAGCTCACGCTGCACCTGGCGAATCGTCCGACGCAGCTCTTCGCGGATCTTGGCGTCCAACGCGCCGAAGGGTTCGTCGAGCAGCAACACCGGAGGCTTGTGAGCGAGCGCGCGAGCGACAGCGACGCGCTGCTGTTGACCTCCCGACAGCTGGGTGGGCAAGCGATCGTCCATGCCCTCCAGCGCCACCAGGCGCAGCAGCTCCTTGCGGCGCTCGCGACGCTCGGCGGCCTTCATGCGTCGGACCTTGAGCGCGAACTCGATGTTCTCGCCCACCGTCATGTGGCGGAACAGCGCGTAATTCTGGAACACCAGGCCGACACCCCGTTGCCGCGCGGACACATGCGTGACATCGTTGCCGTGCAGCGCGATGCGGCCATGATCGACGCCGGTCAGGCCCGCAATGGCCCGCAACAGAGTGCTTTTGCCGCTACCGCTCGGACCGAGCAGAACGTAGAACTCGCCCTCGCCGACTTCCAACGAAACGTCGTTGACGACGGGCGAGCCTTGATACCGTTTGGTGACTTGGTCGAGCGTAATGGACATACGGGCCGGGAGCTTACCGGCCGCCAGTGATAAGGTCAGTAATCGACGGGTTATAAAACGGTTATAACGTCAGAAGCGAACGACGCCGCGTCATCGCTAAAAGTTCTTAGCCGATGCCCTCCAACGAGCAATTTTTCCATGGCGACTCTTCCCTCCTACGAAGCCCTCGGCTCCTTCTATCTGGGCCGCGAATACGACGCCGAGCGTGGCGCCGATCGCCCCGACTTGCTGCTGTACGACTCGCGCGATCTGACCACTCATGCGGTCTGCGTCGGCATGACTGGCAGCGGCAAGACCGGCCTGTGCCTGTCGTTGCTCGAGGAAGCGGCCATCGACGGAGTGCCGGCCATCGCCATCGACCCCAAAGGCGACCTCGGTAACCTGCTGTTGAGCTTCCCCGCACTTCGGCCCGAAGACTTCGCCCCCTGGATCGATGCCGGCGCCGCGGCCCGTCAAGGCATCACCCCGGCAGACGCGGCCGTCAAGACGGCGGAAACCTGGCGCAAGGGCCTGGCGGACTGGGACGAAGACGGCGACCGGATCGCTCGCTTCCGTGACGCCGTGGACATTGCGATCTATACCCCGGGCAGCGAGGCGGGCCGTCCGCTCTCGGTGCTGCAGTCCTTTGCGGCGCCTTCCGAAGAGCAGCGCCTGGACAGCGGCGCCCTGCGTGAGCGTGTCAGTGCAACAGTAGGTGGCTTGCTGGGACTGGCCGGCATCGAGGCCGATCCGCTGCAGAGTCGCGAACACATTCTGCTATCGACCTTGCTCGAGCAGGCCTGGACCGCGGGCCGCGACCTCAGCCTGGCCGCATTGATCCAGGGCATTCAAAAGCCGCCGTTCGACAAGGTCGGCGTGTTCGACCTGGAGACTTTCTTTCCCGCCAAGGAACGCCTGCAACTGGCGATGGCGCTCAACAACCTGATCGCAGCGCCAAGCTTCGCGGCCTGGATGAAGGGCGAGCCGCTCGATGTACAGCGATTGTTGTTCACGGCTGAAGGCAAGCCGCGGATCTCGGTCATTTCGATCGCGCATCTCGGCGATGCCGAGCGCATGTTCGTGGTGACGTTGCTGCTGGGTGAAATCGTCGCGTGGATGCGGCGCCAGTCGGGCACGTCGAGCCTGCGTGCGATGTTGTATATGGACGAGATCTTCGGCTACTTCCCGCCGAGCGCCATGCCGCCGTCGAAGATGCCGCTGCTCACGCTCATGAAGCAAGCACGCGCGTTTGGATTGGGCGTGACCTTGGCGACGCAGAACCCGGTCGATCTCGATTACAAAGGTCTGTCGAATGCCGGGACCTGGTTCATCGGACGGTTGCAGACCGAGCGCGACAAGGCGCGCGTGATCGAGGGCTTGCTCGGCGCGGCGGGCGAAGGCCTGGACAAGGCGCAGCTGGAGAAACTGCTCGCCAACCTGGGCAATCGCGTGTTCCTGATGCGCAACGTGCACGACGCCGCACCGGTGTTGTTCCGCACGCGCTGGACGCTGTCATATCTTCGCGGCCCGCTGACATTGCAGGAGATTGCAAAGCTGTCGCACGCCACGGCAGCATCGGATGTCTCGCCTGCGTTAGCCGGGCCGGGATCTTCGATTGCGCGGCCCAACCAGGCGAGCGAAAGAAACATGGCGGCGGCGAGAATGAGCCATCCTTCGGACAAGCCCGTCATCCCCGCCGACATCAATGAGCTCTATCTCGAAACCTCGCAAGCGGAGGTAACGTATCTGCCTCGCGTTCTGGGCATCGCGCGCCTGCATTTCGTCGACAAGGCAGCCGGCCTGGATGTCTGGGAAACGCGCTCGTTCATCGCGCCGCTCGACGACAACGAATCCAACGTCGACTGGGCGCAAGCCGAAGTCGGCGACGACTTGCAGAAGCAGCTTTCCAACAAGCCGCCTCAGAACGCACGTTACGCGGAGGCGCCGGCGGCTTTGCTGCGGGCTCAGAACTATCGCTCGTGGCAAAAAGAACTGGCCAGCTATCTGTATTCCGAGGTGACGCTGCCGATCTTCCATTGCCCCGCGGTCGGCCAGTCGGTCGCGCCCGGCACCAGCGAGGGCGACTTCCGCGCCAAGCTCGGTCTCGCCTTGCGCGAGAAGCGCGACGCCGAGATCGAGAAGCTGCGAAAGAAATATGCGCCCAAGCTGGCGACGCTGCAGGACCAGCTGCGTCGCGCGGATGAGCGAGTCGAACGGGAGCGCTCCGACCTGTCACAAAAGAAAATGCAGACGGCGATTTCGGTGGGAACGTCGATCCTGGGCGCGCTGCTGGGACGTAAAGCGGTCAGCGTCGGCAATGCACAGCGACTCGGCAGTGCCGCCCGCAGCGCCGGCCGGCTCGGCAAGGAAAGCAGTGACATCGATCGCGCGGAAGAAAACCGGGAAGTGATTCAGCAACGCCTGACGGACCTGCAGAACGAGCTGGAATCGGAAGTCAGCCAGCTGCGCAGCGAGCTCGATCCCGCGACGGTGGCAGTCGAACGAACCTCGGTGAAACCCCGCAAGACCGACATCGACGTGCGCACCGTCGCGCTGCTGTGGGTGCCGAGCTGAGCGCTCGGCCCTACTGCATGCGATAACTCTCGAAGGCCTCGATCGGAACCGCCTTCAAGATCACGTCCGGGCCCTGTCGAAGAATATCCTTGGAGATCTCGCCCGCCAGCATCGAGTGCGTCGGGCCCGACAGCGCCTGACGCAGCAGGCCCAGCATCTTCGGCCCTGCCACCAGCACCAGCCGGTCGAACTCGTTGCGGGCGCGATCGGTCTCGATCTTCCTGGCCACCTCCTTGGCGAACAAGGTCAGCTCGTGTCGTACGGTGCTCTTCTCGCCCGTCACACCATGATGATGGCCTTCGATGCCACCGATGCCGTGACCGACCCCGTTGGTGCCGCCGAAGCGGCGGCCGGGCCGGTCGGTTTCCAGCTCAATATCTCTTTTGCCGCTCCTTTCGTTGTGCAGCGAGCCGCGCTCGATCATCGGTGACCTGGGTGTCACGGCATCGTAAAAGCTCGCCTGACGTTCATCGGCAACGACAATGCGTACATTCATGGGCAGCTCCCTTGGAACAGATGGACAGCAAAAAGCCTCCTCCGCCCACCGACAGAGGAGGCTACCAACAGCGCAGACCGCGGATGTGCTCGTCATTACAGCCCGACTATTGCACGTCGGAAGCTACCCGCGATCGGTTGTCCGAAAAGATCATTTCCACGCGACGATTCTGTTGACGGCCCGCCGCGGTATCGTTGCTTGCGATGGGGAACGACTTGCCCTTGCCCACGGCCGTGATCTGATCCGCGGACACGCCTCGCTCCAGCAGTGCGGTCTGCACCGCTGCCGCGCGACGCTCGGAGAGGGCCTGATTCAACTCATCGGAGCCCACGCTATCGGTGTGCCCTTCGATCACCACCTTGCGGTCCGGCGCTTCCTTCAGCACCGAGGCGAGCCGATCGATGGAGTTGTAAGCGCCGGGCTTCAAAGTGGCCTTGCCCGTATCGAACAGCACGTCGCCCAAGGTGAGCACCATGCCTCGATCAGTCTTCTTGGCGCGCATATCGGAGAGCTCCTGTTCCAACGTACTGGCGCGCTGCTCGGCGGCCCGCGCCTCTTGCGCATGCCGTCTCGCCTCGGCTTCGCGCGCCTCGGCCAGCACAGCCGTGCGCTCGGCGTTGCCCTTCTGGATCTCATCCTGCGCCTGTGCCGTCAGGATCTTCTCGTTGGCAATCTGCGCATTGCGTGCCGCTACCTGGGCCTCGTACTGAATGTCCTCCACCTTCGCGCCCTCGTCGGCCAGCTTGTTGGCCCGATCCAACGCCTTGCGCGCATCGGAAACATTCGTGGCTGCAACACCCGCGCGCGGTGAGGCTTCCACTTGCGGCACGACGGCCCGCGCCACCTCCAGGTCCTCGATGCTTGGCGGCGTCGAACTGCACGCAGCGAGCAGACCAGCGACGGCAGCGCTCAACAACAAATGATATGAACGGCTCATGATCTTCTCCGGCGGTTGACGAGTCTGCTGTCCACCATTACTTCACTACTGCTGCTGCTCGGGCGACGCGGAGCTGCCGCGAGCGGCTTCCTGTCGCAACTGTTGGATGCTTGCCGTCAGCTCATCGGCGGCCTTCCGGGCCGATGCACTTTGTGACTTCGAGACGGCCAGCTGTGCATCGAGCTCCGCCAGTTGCGCAAAGCGTTCGGCCTGCTGCGCCTCGCCCTTGTCCATCGCGGCCCTGGCCTGCTCGAGATTGTCCCTCGAACGTTGCAACTCCAGGGCGCCCGCTTCGGAGCGGCCCACCGATTGTTGCGCCTGTTGATACGACTGCTCGCTGCGGGCAACACGTTCCCTGGTCACTTCGGAAACACTGCTGCAGCCCACGAGCACGCCGGCTGTAAGCACACCTAGGATTGGCAGCCCAGCTCGGAAATTCGCGGTTGTCATGGTGCCTCCAAGGGTACGCATCTGATTTCAGTGGTCCGAAAACGCGCCATTCGTCAGAGCGGTTCCAGATCGTTGGAGCACTGCTTCATTCGGCGTCGAATGTGCGCAGGCACCGACGTTCTTGCAGTTCGCCGGCAGACGCCCGACACTGCCCGCATCCGAAGCGGAGCGATGCATGTATTCAGTGGCTTGGAGATCAGCTCAGGGGTGGGTTTTGCGCCTGGTTGCGGCGGCGGCGCTGCTGACCATGGCGGCCTGCGGTCGGCCGGTGGATGAACCACAAACGGGCCGATATCGCGCCACCCTGCAATTGCCCGGCGGCGAGGCCCCTTTCGGTTTGGAAATCAGCGCGCACGACGGCGGCTTCGTTCTGTACCTGCAGAATGCGACCGAGCGTACGCGCGTCGACAACGTAACGATCGCGGACGGCGAGTTGACCGCCGTGTTCCCGGGTTATGAGAACTCGTTGCAGGCGCGCATGTATCGCGACCGGCTGGAAGGGAATGTCACTCTCATCAAGGATCGCAGCCAGGAGCAAGTGATTCCGTTCCGCGCGCAGCTGCAGGGCAAGAGCGACGCCAGCTATCGGTTTTATAAACAACCGCTCACCGACAACGCCGATCTCGCCGGCCGCTGGCAAATGACATTGAGCAGCGACGGCAAGAGCACGCCGGCGGTCGCGCTCTTCGAGCAGGAACACGATCGGCTCACCGGCACCGTCATGACGCCGACCGGGGATCACCGCTTCCTCGAAGGCCAGGTGCACGGCGAGGAGGCACAACTCTCCACGTTCGCCGGCGGCCTGGCTTATCTATACAAGCTGAAAGTGAACGAGCACGGCGAGCTGGAAGGCGAGATGTGGCAGGGCCTGGCCTCACACTCGACCGTGACGGCGCGCCGCGACGAGAATGCAACGCTCGAAGGCCAGGGCCCGAGCACCGAGCTCAAGGACAAAACATCCCGCTTCGACTTCACGTTTCGCGACCTGGACGGCAATGAAGTCTCGCTGCACGACGAGAAGTTCCGGAACAAAGTCGTGGTGGTAACCCTCGGCGGCAGCTGGTGCCCCAACTGTCACGACGAAGCGGTCTTCCTGGTGCCCTTCTATGAGGAGTATCAACCCAAGGGCGTGGAGATCGTCGCACTGATGTTCGAACGTCACGGCGAGTTCGAGCGCGCGGCGCAGGCGGTGCGTGGTTATCGGAAAGATCTGGGAATCAAGTTCACCACCTTGATCGCCGGAGTCTCCGACACCGATGAAGCCAGCAAGGCGCTGCCCACCCTTTCCGGCATCTACGGTTACCCGACCACAATCATCGTGGATCGAGCCGGAACGGTGCGTGACATTCATCTGGGCTTCTCGGGCCCGGCCACCGGCCGGCATTACGAGGAATACGTCACGGAGTTTCGGAGCCTGATCGATACGTTGCTGGCCGAATCCCCAGCGGCGGGCTCGGACTGACGATAGAACGTGATATTTTTGCGCCCATGGAAGGACAAAGCGAAGCAACGGCAGATGTCATCACTGGCGGTGTGATCGCTCGGGCCATCGAGCCCACCGCCGGTGAAAACAAAGCGCATGGACACGGCCCCTGCCGCAACTGTGGCAGCACCGTCGGCGGCGCCTATTGTTCCAACTGCGGCCAGCCCGCCCACCTGCATCGCAGCCTGGTTTCGCTGGGCCACGACATCCTGCACGGGGTGTTTCATTTCGAAGGCAAGACCTGGCGCACCATTCCGGAGCTGCTGTTTCATCCGGGTCGCCTGACCCGCCGATACATCGATGGCGAGCGCGCCAAGTTCGTCTCGCCCATGGCGCTGTATCTGTTCGTCGTGTTCCTGATGTTCGCGGTCATCCCGTTCACCGGCTCCGAGCTCGAGATCGAAGGCGCGGACCCGCTGGGCGTCGGGGAACAGTTCAGGGAGAACGTCCAAACCAACATCGAACGGCTCGATGAGCAGATCGAAACTGCCCGGGAACAACTCGGGGAAATGGCGCCGGATGCTCCGGAACGCAAGCGACTCGAGGATCACATCGCCGCGTTGATGTCGACGCGGGAGGCCAATCGAGCGCTGATCAGAGGCGACTGGAAAGACATCGTCAAATTCGCCCAGGAGCAGGAACAGCGCGCCAGGGCCAGCGATCCGGCGGCCCCGCCGGCGCCAGACACGGCGGCCGAGGCCGAGAGCCGGCTGCGAAGCGCTGTCCAGCAAGCGAGCGACAATCCGGCGCTGCTCGCCTACAAGCTCAAAACCACCGGCTACAAGTTTTCCTGGGCGCTCATCCCGCTGAGCGTGCCGTTCATGTGGCTGTTGTTCTTCTGGCGCAGAGACGTGCACGTCTACGACCACGCCATTTTCGTCACGTACTCGATCAGCTTCATGATGCTGTTCGCCGTCGCCGTGACGCTGCTCTACGATCTTGGTGTGAGCGCCTGGATCTGGGGCACGGCAATCGCCATCGTGCCCCCTCTGCATCTCTACAAGCAGCTGCGCGGTGCTTACGGCATCTCACGCTTTGGCGCGTGGGTACGGCTCCTGCTGCTCTCCATCATGATCAGCTTCGTACTGACCCTGTTCAGCGTGATCCTGTTCGCGATCGGCGGCATGTCGGGTTAGCGGCGCCGGTTCGTGACAACAGGGCCGGCGTGGCGGCAGTATAAGGTCATGACACTACGAGCAGGCATCATCGGGTTCGGCGTCGCGGGTCGGTATTTTCATGCGCCGCTGCTGCGCGCGGCCGGCTTTTCGATTGCGGCGGTCGTGACCAGCAAGCCGGCGCCGGCTCGGGAGTATCTGCGCGATGTCGATGTACTCGCGACGGCCGATGAATTGCTCGCGCGCAACGACATCGACCTGGTTGCAATTGCCTCGCCGAGTCCATTGCACGTGACGCACGCGGCTGCGGCGCTGCGCGCTGGCAAGCACGTCGTCGTGGACAAGCCGCTCGCCCCCACCGCCGCGGAAGTCAGTGAGCTCGAGCAACTGGCGGCCCAACACAAGCGCAAACTGTCGGTCTTCCAGAACCGGCGCTGGGACAGCGACTTTCTCACCGTCAAGAAGCTCATCGAGCAGGGCCGGCTGGGCAAGATCAATTCATTTCACGCGCGCTGGGACCGCTTCCGCCCGCAGGTCAGCGATCGCTGGCGCGAGCGCGACGAGCCTGGCAACGGCATTCTCTACGACCTGGGCACGCACCTGATCGATCAGACGCTCCAGTTGTTCGGCCAGCCCGAGTGGCTGTACGCGAATGTTTTCAGTCAGCGCGAGAACAGCGTGACCGTGGATGGTTTCGAGATGCTGCTCGGCCAGGGCGCATTGCGCATCACGCTGGGCGTCAGTCTGCTGTGCGCTGACGGCGGCTATCGATATCGTGTCAACGGCTCGCAGGCGTCGTTCCTGAAGCCAGGGCTGGACCCGCAGGAAGCGCAGCTGCGCGCCGGCCTCGAACCCGATGAGCACCTGTTCGGCACCGAGCCGGTCGAACAGTGGGGCACGCTGGTGCACGGTGAAACCGGTCAGCGTGAAGTCATCACGCCCGAGACCGGCCGCTGGCTCGCCTTCTACGAAGGCATGCGCGAGGCTATCGAGCACGACCGGCCCGTGCCCGTGCCAGCCGCCCAGGCCTATGACACAATTCGCATCATCGAGGCCGCGCTCACCAGCAGCGCCATGGGTTGCCGCATCGACCTGCAGCCCGCCGCGCCTCTCGTCAGCCGCTGAAGAATCGCCATGCCATCGTTCGATATCGTTTCCGAGCTCGATGCCCACGAAGTCACCAATGCCGTCGACCAGGCCAATCGCGAAGTCGGCACGCGTTTCGACTTCAAGGGCAGCGACGCCCGCTTCGAGCTGAAGGACCTGGTCGTCACCTTGCACGCCAAGGCGGAGTTCCAGCTCAAGCAGATGCTGGACATCCTGATGCTCAAGCTGTCCAAGCGCGGCATCGACGTGGCTTGCACCAAGGTCGAAGATCCGGTCGTGCTCGGCCAGACGGCACATCAGGTCGTGACCCTGCGCGAGGGCATCGAAAGCGAGCTGGGCAAGAAGCTGCAGCGGCTGATCAAGGATTCGAAGCTGAAGGTGCAGGCCGCGATCCAGGACAAGCAGGTGCGCGTCACCGGCAAGAGCCGCGACGATCTGCAGGAGGTGATTCGACTGGCGCGCAACGCCAAGCTCGACCTGCCGCTGCAGTTCAAGAACTTCCGGGACTAGAACGCTCCGGATACGACTGCCAGTCCTTGGCAACGATCAGGCGCGCGCCGCGCCCGAACGTCATATAGGACCACGCCCATTGCACCAGCACCGACAGGCGGTTGCGGAAGCCGCTCAGTCGATAGATGTGCACCAGCAGCCAGAACCACCACGCCGACACGCCGGTCAGCTTCAGGCCGCGAAACTCGGTGATGGCGCGGCTGCGGCCAATAGTTGCCATCTGCCCCAGATCCACATACTCGAACGGCGGGCGCGTGCTCGGCGCGCCGCTGCGAACTTCTTTCCTGATCACATTGGCTGCGTAGATGCCTTCCTGCATGGCCACGAGCGCCACGCCGGGCAGAGGCCGACCGTTCGAGCCCGCGCGACTGGACATGTCACCAAGCACGAAGACCTCGGGATGACCTTCGATGGTCAGGTCCGGCTTGGTGATCACGCGACCCGCCTGATCGAGCGGCACGCCCAGCGAGCTGCCGATATCGGAGGCGCGCACACCCGCGGCCCACAGCACGGTCGCGGCGGCGATCTTGTCATTGCCGATGATCACACCTGCATCGGTGACATCGGTGACGCGTGCGCCCGTCCAGACCTGCACGCCCAGCGATTCGAGATCTCGCATTGCGCGTGCGGCGAGTTTGTCATCGAAGCTGGTGAGGATTCTCGGACCGGCTTCGACCAGGATCACACGGGTCTGACGCGGATCGATGCTGCGAAAGTCGCGATTCAGCGTGAACCGACTCATCTCGCCGATCGCGCCGGCGAGCTCGACGCCGGTCGGGCCACCGCCGATCACGACGAAGGTGAGATGGCGACGGCGCTCCTCGGGATGCGTTTCGCGCTCCGCGATTTCGAACGCTTCGAGCACGCGACGACGGATCTCCGTGGCCTGCGGCAATGTCTTCAGCCCGGGCGCTTTGGCTTCCCACTCTTCGTGACCGAAATATGCGTGCTGAGCACCGCAGCCGAGCAGCAGGTAATCGTATGCAACGTCGCCCACGTCGGTGAGGACTTTGCGATTCGCGGTATCGACGCTATGCGCAGTCGCCTTCAGGACGCGAATGTTTCGATACTTCGCGAGCAGACTGCGAATGGGCACGGCAATGTCGGCCGGGCTGAGCGCGGCCATCGCGACTTGATAGAGCAGCGGCTGAAACAGGTGGTGGTTTTCGCGATCGATCACCGTAACGGCGACCCCCGGGACGTTGCCGAGGCGCTTCGCGGCATTCAGGCCAGCGAAACCGGCACCCACGATGACGATTTGCTTTTCTTTGGCCTGTGTCACGGCCCGCTATCCAGAAGCCTCACCGATGTCGAACGCGGTCTGGCGCGGCTCGATGTAGCCCGCCGCCCACTCGATGATGGGGACGACGCGGGGCGAAACCAATCGCAACGCCTGCGCCCGATCGACCCAGCGAAACTCGTTGTGCTCGGCCCGGCCCAGCGCTTCGATCACGGGCAAGGAAACTTCGACGGTGCGGGTGCGGGCCAGGTAGTACCGGGCGACCTTGCCGCGGCTGTAAGGATTGGTCTGTGTGTAAACCTCGCCCCACGCGAAATCCAGATCCTCGATCAGGGTCTCTTCGCGCACTTCGCGGATTGCGGCGGCCAGCGGCTCTTCGCCGGGCTCGACCATGCCTTTGGGAAAATCCCAGTGGTTGTAGGCCCGCAATAGGAGGTAAAGCCAGCCCTCGTGAGTCTCACGAATCACAACCACGCCGGCGGACAATCTCGTGGGGCGGGGGGACATGGCGGCAGTATAGCCGCCAGTCCGGATTCTCACACGCTTGCGGCGGCGGCGGCTGACGCGGCGTGATATTCCAGGACGCCCGCGACGGCGTGGATCACCGACGCGATACGCACGGCACTCTGGATCTGCTCCCGGCCGATGCCACCTTCACGCAGCTTCTTCTCGTGCGAGGTGATGCACATACCGCAACCATTGACGGCCGACACCGCCAGCGACAGCAGCTCGAAGTCGAGCCTGTCGATGCCCGGGTTGCCGATGATGTTCATGCGCAGCCGGGCCGGCATGGTCGAATACTCGCCGTCTTCCACCAGGTGGAGGAAACGGTAATAGATATTGTTCATGCCCATGATGGCGGCCGCGGCGCGCGCGCCGTTCACATAGGCGTCGTCGAGGTACGGTTTCGCCCACGCCTCGATCGCGAGCGTCAGGTGTGGGTTACGGGCGGCGATCGCCGTCGACAATGCGACCGCGGCAATCTGCTTTTCGTTCAGACCCGGGGCCCCCTGAGGGGTGAGCACGCTGCCGATATTCAGCTTCAGATCGCGCGCGTAATCCGGCAGCTGATCGCGGATCGTTTCGAGAGACATTGATAAACCTCCGTTGGAGCCAGGCCGGCGCGGATCGCTCCGCGCCGGCGCGACTCATCGAGAATCAGCGATGCAGCGCCGTGGCTCAGGCAGCCTTCAGCGTGTCCTCGCCCTTCTTCCAGTTGCAGGGGCACAGCTCGTCGGTCTGCAGGGCATCGAGCACGCGCAGCACTTCTTCAGGGCTGCGGCCGACGTTCAGGTCGGTCACGTACGCGAAGCGGATCACGCCCTGCGGGTCGACGATGTACGTCGCACGCTGAGCGACACCGGCTTCCGCATCGAGCACACCGAGCGCCGAGGTCAGCTCGCGCTTGATGTCCGAGAGCATCGGGAACGGCAGGTCGCGCAGCTCTTCCTTGTCCTTGCGCCAGGCGAGGTGCACGAACTCGGAATCGGTGCTCACGCCGTAGACGACGGCGTCACGGTCCGCGAACTCCTTGTTGAGCTTGCCGAACGCGGCAATCTCGGTCGGGCAGACGAAGGTGAAGTCCTTCGGCCAGAAGAACACGACCTTCCACTTGCCGCTGTTGCTGTTCGAATCGAACGGCTGGAACGCATTGCTCAGATCGTTCGACACCACGCCGGTCAGCGAGAACTGCGGGAACTTTTGTCCGACACCTAACATGAAAACTCCTCCATCAACAAAAATGTAGCGCTGGCTTTGGGCTGGGCGCGGTTGGAAATGCGTGCCACGGCGGGCTCCTTCGCTGGAGCCCACTGCGGCGACGGATGCAATTATGCGGGCGGAACCCGCAATCGCCAATCGATTGTTCGGCGAATTTTGATAGACTCTGCCTATGAGCCTATTCTACTCGACTTTCATGACGATTGGGGTGACCCGGCCATGAATCTGCGCGACCTGCGTTACTTCGTGGCGCTCGCCGACACCAAGCACTTCGGCAAGGCCGCCGAGCGCTCCTTCGTCAGCCAGCCGACGCTCTCGGCGCAGCTGAAGAAGCTGGAAAACTACCTCGGCGTGCAATTGATCGAGCGACAGCCGCGACGAGTCACGCTGACCGAGACCGGCGCGAAGATCCTGCCGCTCGCCCGCCGCATCCTGCAGGAGAGCGACGAGATCATCTCGCTGGCCCGCAACGAACATGACCCCTTATCCGGAAAACTCAAGCTCGGCCTGATCCCGACCATCGGCCCCTACCTGCTGCCGCTGGTGGCGCGCCGGCTGCGCAAGCAGCTACCGCAACTGAAGCTGATGCTGTACGAGTACCAGACCCAGCAGCTGCTGGAAAAATTGCGCGACGGCGAGATCGAGGTGGCGATCCTGGCGCTGCCGGTGCCGATGGACGGACTGAAGGCGCGCGAGCTGTATCAGGAGGACTTCAACGTCGCCGTGCCCAACAACCATCCGCTGGCGAAGAAGTCGCACATCAAGCTCGACGATCTGACCGGCGAGACCTTGCTGCTGCTCGAGGACGGCCATTGCCTGCGCGATCAGGCGCTGGATGTCTGCAGCCGCATCGATGTGAAGGAGAACGAGGACTATCGCGCCACCAGCCTGGAAACATTGCGACAGATGGTGGCCGCCGGCCTCGGCATCACGCTGCTGCCGGACCTGGCGACGCGCGGGCCGTTCGGCTCGGGACAGGGGCTCGCGGTGAAGGAATTCGTCAAGCCCATCCCCACTCGCACCGTCGGTGCCGTGTGGCGCAAGAGCACGTCGCGCACCGAAGCGATCAACGCCATGTGCGACGTGATCAAGACGACGATGACCGAATGATCCTGGGTGAACACATGACTCGCGCGTTACGCAATCTGATGGCCGCAGGGCTCGTACTGATCGCCAGTGGCTGCGGCCAGGTGGGCGCACCGGTAACCGTGGAGGATCCATGGGCCAATGCAACGCCAGAGGGCGCAACGGTCGCGGCCGTGTATCTGAAGATCACGACCCGGCAGGCCGACACGCTGCTGTCCGCAACCACGACGGTCGCCGATCACATCGAAATGCACACCAACAGCGAACATGACGGCATGATGCACATGCGGCAGCTGCCGAATGTGCCGCTCGAAGCTGGCAAGCCGTTCACTTTCGCGCCGGGCGGGGCGCACTTCATGCTGGTGGACTTGCGCCAGCCGCTGACCGCCGGCCTGCGCTTCCCCATGACGCTGGAGTTCCAGCACGCGCCGGCGCAGACGGTGCAGGTGCAGGTGGTTGAACTCGGCAGTCGGTAAGGGCGTTCAGCTACAAATGTCCAATCCGCCCGCCCTCCCCAGCCCCGCCGACCTGCACGAAGACCAGATCATCGCCCTGTTGCGGTCGGGGGCACACGCGGCGTTGTTGAGTGCGTATTTCGGCGAGCTCGAATATCGCGAACTGTCGCAGCTCGCGAAGATCGCAGCCACGCGCGGCAACGGCCGTGGCGAAGTGGTGTTCATCCTGCCCGGAATCATGGGCTCGCGCCTGGGATCCTTGCAGCGGGGAACCACGTCGCTGCTCTGGCTGCATCCCATGGCCATCGCTCAGGGCGGGCTGTCGCAACTGGCGTTGCCGGCCGGCAAAGGGTTGCGGGCCCTGGGGGTGATGCTGCCCGGCTACCTGAAGCTGCGACTGACACTGGAGATCGCCGGCTTCGCTCCGGTATTCCATCCCTTCGACTGGCGAGCGGATCTGGAAACGCTGGCTCGCGCGTTGACGCGCGCCATCGAAAGGTCCGGTGCGCGCAAGGTGCACATCGTCGCGCACAGCATGGGCGGACTGGTTGCAAGAATTGCGTTGGGAAACGATCGCGCCGCCCGCATTCAACGTCTCGTTCAGCTCGGCGCACCCAATCGAGGCTCGTTCGCACCCGTGCAGGCCATGCGCGCCGCCTATCCCACGGTTCGCAAGATCGCCGCGCTCGACCATCTCAGCTCGGCGGAGCAGCTGGCTCGCACGGTGTTCCTCACCCTGCCCGGCTTGTATCAAATGCTGCCGTCGATGCTGTCGGCCGACGAGCCGGATTTGTTCGACCCCGCGCAGTGGCCACAAGACGAGCTCGTTCCCGATGCCACGATGCTGAACCGTGCGTACAAGGTGCGCAGCCGGCTGCCCGCGCCGGATGAACGCTGCGCGGTGATCGTCGGCACGCATCAGGAAACAGTGACGGCAGTGAAATTGCGCGAGGACGGATTCGAATATTCAGTCTGTCGCGACGGCGACGGCACCGTGCCACTGACTCGCGCTCTTTGGGAAGGCGCCGCGACCTGGTTCGTTCAAGAAAATCACGGTGCGCTGACCAACAACAACGAGGTGCTGGCGGCGGTCGCCAACATCCTGAAGGAAGGAACGACCGCCCGCTTGTCGACGACCCGCCCGGCGCCAGCGAGCGAGCTCGTCCGCACCGTCAGCGACGCCGAGCTGCGCGCCGCTGCGACACAAAAAGTGGCTTGGGATCGTCTGACACTCGACAGCCGCCGGCGCATCCTGGAGCCCGTCATTACTCCAGAGTTCACTACCCCGGTTCCGGTGGTGCCCCGCACTGCTTAGGTGTACGCTAGCTCACCGATCGAACATTCACCGCGCCGGCAACGTTTCGGCGCAGTGTGGTCGTGATAGGGGGCTAAGTAGCGGTGGAACCGACCGATACTGGAAATCCTGATCATTATCATCGCGTCGTCGATTGCCAGTGGGCCTGTCCCGCCCATACAGACGTTCCCGAATACATCCGCCTGATTGCGCAGGGACAATTCACGGCCGCCTATCTGGTCAACCGTGAATCCAACGTGTTCCCCGGCATTCTCGGTCGAGTCTGCGACCGGCCGTGCGAGCCCGCCTGCCGGCGCGGCCGGGTCGAACAGGAACCGGTTGCCATCTGTCGCCTGAAGCGCGTGGCCGCCGATCATCGCGACGACGTGCGCCCGTATCTTCCCAAGGCGCCGATTCAGAAAAACGGCAAGCGCGTGGCGTGCATCGGCGCGGGCCCCGCTTCGCTCACCGTCGCCAACGATCTGATGCCGCTGGGCTACGAAGTCAGCATCTTCGAGAAATGGCACACGCCCGGCGGCCTGATGCGCACCAACATTCCGTCGTTTCGCCTGCCCGAGCAGGTGCTCGCCGAGGAGATCGGCTACATCATCGATTTGGGGGTGGATCTGCGTCTGGGCTCACCGGTGACGAGCATGAAACAATTGCTCGCCACCGGTGAGTTCGACGCAGTGTTCGTCGGCAGCGGCGCACCCAAGGGCAAGGACCTGAATCTGCCCGGACGCGATGATCCGGCGGCCGCCGCTCACATTCATATCAGCATCGACTGGCTGGAGTCCGTGGCGTTCGGCCACACGAAAAACATCGGCCGCCGCGTATTGATCATCGGTGTCGGCAACACCGCGATGGATTGCTGCCGCACCTCGCTGCGACTCGGCGCCGACGACGTGAAAGTCATGGCACGCAAGCCGCGTGGATTCTTCAAGGCGTCCGAGTGGGAACTGGAGGATGCCGAGGCCGAGAACGTCGAGATCGTCGTCAATCGCGCGCCCAAGTCGTTCGTCATCGAGCAGGGGCGGCTCGCCGGTATGCGTTTCGACGTGATGGAATACGACCTGGATGCCAGCGGGCGCATCACCGCCGAACGTACGGTCGGCGAGCAGTTCTTGCCGTGCGACGACGTGATCCTCGCCATCGGCCAGGAGAACGCGTTCCCCTGGATCGAGAACGATCTGGGCATCGAGTTCGGTCAATGGCACGTGCCGAAGGTGAATTCGACCACGTTCCAGTCGACGCGACCGGATGTTTTCTTCGGCGGCGACGCGGCGTTCGGGCCGAAGAACATCATCTGGGCCGTGGAGCACGGCCATCAGGCGGCCATCTCCATCCACAAGTATTGTCAGGGCCAGGACGTGGCGCAGCGCCTGCCGCGCAGGCTGAACCTTTCCAGCCGCAAGATGGGCCTGCACGAGTGGGCTTACAGGAACGATTACAACCCGCTCGAGCGGCGCCTGATGCCGCACATCGATCTGAAGGAGCGTTTCAAGAAGATCAATATCGAAGTGGAACTGGGTTTCACCGCCGAACAGGCTGCCGCCGAAGTGCAGCGCTGCCTGAACTGCGACGTGCAGACCGTGTTCGACGCCCGCCTCTGCATCGAATGCGACGCGTGCATCGACATCTGTCCGGTGGATTGCCTCACCATGACGGCGAACGGCACCGAGGCCGAGATCAGAGGACGCCTGAAGGCGCCTTCGCTGCGCGTCACGCAGCCGCTGTTTGTTTCCGCACCGTTGCAACATACGGCGCGGGTGATGGTCAAAGATGAAGACGTCTGCGTGCATTGCGGACTGTGCGCGGAACGCTGCCCGACCGCGGCGTGGGACATGCAGAAGTCGAAAATCCGCATTCCTTATGCGAGCGACGAGACCACTCCATGCACGCCACCAGCACTCCAACCGGCAGCGATGCGCCGGAGCGCGTAAACGATTTCGTCATCAAGCTCGCGAACGTCAATGGCACCGGCTCGGCCAGTGCCAACACGCTGCTGATGAAGTCCGTGTTCCGGATGGGCATTCCGGTCATGGGCAAGAATTACTTCCCCTCCAACATCCAGGGCTTGCCCACCTGGTATGAAATCCGCATCTCGCGCGACGGCTATGTCGCACGCTCCGGGCGCATCGATTTCATGGTGGCGATGAATGCCGAGACGTACGCGAAGGACGTGAGGGAAGTCAGCCCTGGCGGCTATCTGCTCTACGACTCGACCTGGCCTCGGCCGGCACTGCTGAAGCGCGACGACATCACCATTCTCGGCGTGCCCCTCGCTCGTATCTGCAACGAGACATTCCAGGGCGTGCGCGCGCGCATTCTGCTGAAGAACATCGTCTATGCCGGTGTGCTGGGCGCGTTGCTCGACATCGAGATCGACGTGATGCGCGCGCTGCTCGGCGAGAGTTACGCGAACAAGAAGTCGCTGCTCGATTCGAACGTCAAAGCACTGGAGCTGGGCTACAACTACGCCAAGGAGCATTTCCAGTGCCCGCTGCCGCTGCGCGTGACGCGTATGGACAAGACGGCGAATCACATCATGATCGACGGCAACACGGCGGCGGCGCTCGGCTGCATGTATGCAGGCGCGACGGTGGGCGCGTGGTATCCCATCACGCCGTCCACCTCCCTGATGGACGGGTTCAAGAGCTTCTGCCAGAAATGGCGCATCGATCCCGAGACCGGCAAGCGCAATTACGTGATCGTTCAGTGCGAGGACGAGCTCGCCGCCATCGGCACCGTCATCGGCGCGGCATGGAATGGCGCACGTTCGTTTACGCCGACCAGCGGCCCCGGCATTTCCCTGATGAACGAGTTCATCGGGCTGGCGTATTACGCCGAAGTGCCGGCCGTGATCTTCGACATTCAACGCGTCGGTCCGTCGACAGGCATGCCGACCCGCACTCAACAATGCGATCTGATGCTCGCCGCCTATGCTTCGCATGGCGACACGCGTCACGTGCTGCTGTTTCCCAACAGTCCGGAAGAATGTTTCTATATGGCCGTGCATGCCTTCGATCTGGCCGAACGCCTGCAGACGCCGGTGTTCGTCATGTCGGACCTGGACATCGGCATGAACGACTGGATGTGTCCGGATCTGAAATGGGATGACGCCTATATCCCCGATCGCGGCAAGGTGCTCGGCAAGGAGGAGCTCGAACGCATCGAGAAGTTCTACCGCTACTTCGACAAGGACGGCGACGGCATCCCCTACCGCACGCTGCCCGGCACGCACCCCAAGGGCGCGTATTTCACGCGCGGCTCGGGCCATACGCAGTACGGCGGTTACACCGAAGATTCGACCGAATATCAGATCGTGCTCGATCGGCTGAAGCGCAAGTTCGATACGGCTAAAACGCTGGTGCCGAAGGCGGTCTTCGACGGTCGCAACTCGGCGAGCCTCGGCTTGCTGTCCCTGGGCAGTTGCGACGGAGCGGTACGCGAAGCGCTGGATCTGCTGCGTCGTCGCGGCGTGCCGATCGATTACATGCGAGTGCGAGCATTTCCGTTCGGCCAGGAGGTCGAGGACTTTCTCGCCTGCCACTCACAGATCTTCGTCATCGAGCAGAACCGCGATGCCCAGCTGCGCAGTCTGCTGATGCTGGAGACCGCAGTGGAAAAGGCCAAGCTGCATTCCATTCTGCACTACAGCGGCCTGCCCATGTCCTCGAGCGTGATCGTCGAAGGCGTGCTCGCGGCCATGCCCGAACAGCGCCTGGCCGTGGGAGGTTGAGATGAGCTTCATCGCCAAGCCCCGAATCGCGCATCCGGGCCTGCCCAAGAACGAGCTCGGCCTGACCCGGCGTGACTATGAAGGCGGCATGTCTACGCTGTGCGCCGGCTGCGGACACGACTCCATCACCGCCGCCATCATCGAAGCCTGCTGGCAGATGTCGTTGCGTCCCGAGCAGCTGGTGAAGTTGTCGGGCATCGGCTGCTCTTCCAAGACGACGGCCTATTTCGTCAGCGGCGGCCACGGCTTCAATTCCGTGCATGGCCGGATGCCGTCGATCGCAACCGGCGCCATCGCCGCCAACAAGGACCTGTACTACCTCGGCGTTTCCGGCGACGGAGACACGCTCTCGATCGGCTTGGGCCAGTTTGCGCACGCCATGCGACGCAATCTGAACATGCTGTACATCATCGAGAACAACGGCGTGTACGGCCTCACCAAGGGGCAGTTTTCCGCCTCCGCCGACATCGGCTCGAAAGCCAAGAAGGGCGAGGAGAACTTGCAGCCGCCGATCGATCCGGTGCTGGCCGCGCTGACGCTGGGCGGCACCTTCGTGGGGCGCAGCTTTTCCGGCGACAAGGAGCAGCTGGTGCCGCTGATCATCGCCGGTTTGAAACATCGCGGCTTCGCGCTGATCGACGTGCTGTCGCCGTGCGTGACCTTCAACGACCACGAAGGCTCGACCAAGAGCTACGGATTCGTGCGCGATCACTATGACGAAGTGGTGCATGCGGATTTCGTCCCGCCGGCTCGTGAGATCACGGCGCAGTATGCTCGGGGCGATACGCTGCCGGTGACCATGCACGATGGCAGCCGGATCCTGCTGCGCAAGCTGGACCCCTCCTACGATCCGACGCATCGTGGCCAGGCATTCAATTATCTGCGGGACAAACTGGCGCAGAACGAGTTCGTCACCGGGCTGATCTACATCGATGAGACGAGCCCGGAATTTCACGAAGTCAACGGCACGACGGCGACGCCCGTCAATCAGCTGCCGTTTGCGCAGCTGAACCCGGGGTCGAAAGGCCTGGAGAAGATCCTGTCGCGCTATCGCTGAGGCGCGGCGCTCAGATCGAACAGCACTTCCGACTTTTCGTAGACCTTGCTGATGCGCGTTCCGTCCCAAACATAAGCGAGCGCCGCGCCAGCGACTGGAATGCTCACGGCCTGCGGCTTGAACGCCGCGATACACTCGCCGCCTTCGTGGCGAACGCTCCGATAGACCAGCCCCCAGTGCCCCTGGTCCCGCAAGGGTCTGGCGAACGATTGCGACGGGCCGTAATCGTTCGGGTGATGCAGATGTTCGAAACGCGGGCTGCGGATATCCAGGAACGGCTGCACCGGCCGGCCCACATAAGCGCGCATGTCGACTTCGCACGGACTTTCGTTGGTGGATGCCATGAAAATGCCGCGATGATGGGCAGTCTCGCGCACGGCGGTTTCCAATGAGTGACCCGCATAATAAACGCCGTAACTGCCATCGCTGAACCGGCTCGGAAAGCCGGTGTGGGTGAACGGAGCCATCACGATACTGGCGCCCGGTCCGTGCACCCGATCTTCATCGGGCATGACTGGCGCCTCGCCGCTCTCGTCACGCAGACGATCGTTGGTGAGGCCTTCGATGAACCAGCCCAGCTCCATCTGTCGCGCCGGCAGAATGTTTTCGAACACATTCACCGGCGGATGCCGGGCTGCGACGATCCGATACATTTTCTGCCAGCGGAGCGTGACCGCGCGGGGCTCGGCCGTCATCCGCGCTGCGCATCCAGGTAACGGCGCACATCGGCCAGGTCGACGACCCGACCGGCGAGCATTCGTTGCAAGGCCGATTTGCCGCCAAAGCCGAGCGCGCTGTTGGGCTTCTTCACCCAGGCGTCCGCAACTTCCTGAGTCGGCAAGAGAATGTGCAATGCTTTGTAGATACCCATCACATAACTGATGCGCTCCAGGGTATCCGCGGACAGCCGCGCGGCACGCTCGCTCTTCCATTTGAAGAAGGTGGAACGAGGCGGCGAACCCAGCAGCACCCGCTCCTCTTCGGCCCCCAGATGCCAGGCGGCGGTGATGTTGAAGAATGCCGTCAGGGCGGCGGAACCCAGCTCGTCCGGGTCGAAACCGGCTCGCTCGAGACTATGAGGTTGCATCATGGCCCAGTCCTCCAATGGAGTAATCGCGAAACTACTCCAATTTTGGACTGAACGCCAGTACAGGTCGGGAGGTTGCAGATCGGCCATGGCTCACCTTTCCAGCGCCGCGCGCAGCCTTCCAAGCACCCGTCGCGGATGGCGGGCCAGCTCTCGGGGATCGAGTGCCAGGACGCGATACCCCATGGCCGTCAGAAATCTGAGCCGAGCCTCGGCAGGAGCGAGCTCGACGATCAGGCCCTGTTCGGCAAACAGATGCTCGACCAGGAACGGGCCGATTTCACATTGGCGGGTGAGCGGGAACTCGCGCAATTCGCGGGCGGCGAGCAATTCGGCGAGCGCCTGCGCGTCGCTCGCCATGCGTTCCTTCGCACTTCGATCCTTGCACTCTCTCCTTGGCATGGAGCGCAGCGTACCTGCCGCGCTCCCTTCGATTCAGAGCGATTGATTGCGGGTTCGCCGAGAAATCGCCTCGGCACCGACCAGAAATTTCAGCGTGCCTTGCCGAGCCACAAGCGACAGATCGTTGCATTACGTTCAATCGCCGCACCGACCCGTCGATGTTGCAAGCCTCGCTGCATGCAACGCGGATCCTGTGCCCACTGCAGAGCGTAGACCATCGGATCCAGGCTGGCGTTGACCAGCTCCCGCAGATGCTTACCCCATTGCTGTGTGGATTTCATAGCAACCTCGGCGTCTCTCCGATCGAAGAACGTTCCGCTCGCGCAGGCAGTTCCGCTGTCATTTCTCTGGAAGACATCGGCGCACGAGTGCCGCCGTTTAGCGACAGAGCGCACGAACGGAAATCGCTCATCCGTTTCCGACATGCAGTGCGCTCGACGAAACTTTGCTCACCGCCACGCGTCATGCGCGCATTTCAGCTCGGTTCTCGTGAATTCGCCGTATGAGCCATGCGGCCGCTTGGTTATGATCCGAGCTCACGGACACCTGGTTCCGCTGACGATGGGGAATGCGTCATGACCTCCACTCTGTTCGATCTCACCGGCAAAGTCGCAGTGATCACCGGCTCGAGCCGTGGCATCGGTCGTGCCATCGCGGAGCGCATGGCGGAACACGGCGCGAAAGTGGTGGTGACCAGCCGCAAGCTCGATGCATGCGAACAAGTGGTCCAGTCGATCCGGGACAAGGGCGGCGAAGCGATTGCGCTGGCGTGCAATATCAGCCGCAAGGAAGAGCTGCAGAAGCTGGTCGACGACACCATCGAACATTGGGGCGGCATCGATGTGCTGGTATGTAACGCCGCGGTCAATCCTTATTACGGCCCGTCCATCAACATGCCGGACGATGCGTACGACAAGGTGATGAACAGCAACGTCCGCAGCAACTTCTGGTTGTGCAACATGGTGCTGCCGCAGATGGCGCAACGGGGCGGCGGCTCGGTGATCATCATCTCGTCGATCGCGGGCATCCTCGGCTCGCCGACACTGGGTGTGTATGGTCTGTCGAAGGCCGCCGACATGGCGCTGGCGCGCAACCTGTGCGCCGAGTGGGGGCCGAAAAACATTCGTGCCAACTGCATCGCGCCCGGCCTGGTGCGCACCGATTTCGCCAAGGCGCTGTGGGACGATCCGAAAGTGTACGAGCAGACCGTCAAAGTCTATCCGCTCCGCCGGATCGGCGAGCCGGACGAAATCGCCGGCGCCGCCGTATTCCTCGCCGGCCCGAGCGGCTCGTTCATGACCGGCCAGACGCTCGTGATCGACGGCGGCGGAGTCGTCGGCCGCGGCGGCTAGCTCCTCGGCCGCGGCACGAAGAAGAAATCGCCCACTTCGTGCCCGGCGCCCTTGATCGACTTGAACTCGGGGGTCTGCACGAATTTGTTTCTTTGCGCGGCGACCTCGACGCGCTTGCGAATGCGGCTGAACAACTCGGGGCTGGAGAGAATGCCCTGATTGCTCTCCAGCTCATCGAGGAACGCGCGCGCGAACACGGAATTGCCGCCGCTGCCTTCGTCGAGCACCGGCTTATCACCGCCGGATGACAGCAGCAGTCGCGCGCGCTTCGGTAGTTTGAATTTGATGTAGTCCCTCGAATAAGTGACTTTGTCGTTGAGGAACAGATAGCTCGGATCGGTGGACAGCAAGCCTGCGTAGCAGGAGTCCGCGACCACCAGCACTCGCTTGGCGGGCAAGCGGCCGAGATGGCCGGTGATCTGTTCGTTCGGCACCCAGAACGTATCTTTCGGCGGCGCTTCGGCGTTCACTGGCAGCCAATAGCCCGCTTCGCTCCTGCCGCTCTGCAAGCGCGCACCGTGACCGGCGTAATAAATGAGCAGGTTGTCCTCCGCTTTGAGCACGCCGTTGAGATCGTTGATGGCCTTCAACATGGTGACGTCGTTGGCGTCTTCCAGAATCGACACCGTGAAGCCATACCGATCGGCCAGGATTCGCGCGGCCCGGGCGGCGTCGTATTTCGGCGTCTGCAGACTCTCGATGCTCTGGTAGTTCTGATTGCCCATGACGATGGCGTAATAGCGCCCGAAGTTCATGCCTTCGAGCGTGCGCTCGTCAGCGGTCGGCGGCAGCTGCACCAGCTCGGTCGTACCTTGCGGGGTGCGCGTCCTCGGAATGCCGGCCAGCCGTTCGCTACTCTTGCGACGCTCCGCCTCGAGCTGGGCGATCCAGCGCTTGAGCGCTTCGATCTCCTTGCTGCTGCCGTCGGCCGTCTGCTCGACAGCGGGCTTGCTGGCGAGTTGCTCCTGCAACTCCTTGAGCTGTTTTTGCAGCAGGCCGAGCTGCGCGTCTTTCTCGGCGATGGCGGCATCGAGCTCCTTGCGCAGCTGCTCCTGCTCGCGTTGCGCGGCCGAGGTGAAGATGATGTTGTCTTCCGGCACGCCCCAAGCCTGACGATACAGGTTCAAAGCCTTGAGCCCGTCCCGCGGCACGCCCAGTCCCTGCTCATACATCGTGCCCAGATTGAACAGCGCGCGAGCGTGATTTTTGTCCGCCGCCTTCCGATACCACTTCGCAGCGGCTTCGTAGTCGGGCGCGACGCCCAGGCCGCGCTCGTAGATCTCGCCCACGTTCGTTTGTGCTTCGAGATCGCCCGACTCTGCCGCTTGCATCCAGATGCGCAATGCCGACTGCAGATCGGCCCGATCGTAGGCAACGTACTCGCCGCCGCGAATGGAACATTCCGATGCCGTGGTCCGAATCGGCCGCCGCTGCGACAGGAAGCTGCTGTTGCCGAGCTGACGGACCTGTCCCGGCAGCAGACAATCGACGATCTCCAGGTCGGACCGCTTCACCATGCCCTTGGTAGCGGCCTGCTGGGTCGCGCCGGGCGCAGCAGCCGAGGCGATGACGAACAGCCCTGGCATCAGCAACGCCGCGATTCCACCCAAGGTCTTCGGCAAGTGAGGCGTTTTCATATCAGAAACTCTTCTGAAAGCGCAGGCCCATGCTCACGTCCTGGAAGTTGATGAGCTCGAAGCTCTGCAGGCGCTGATACTCGATATAGCCTGAAATGCCATGGACGAACTGCGCCGACAGGCCGGTCGCGAGCCGCCAGTAGGATTCATCCGGATTGTCGGTCTCCACCAGAATCGGCGGCGTGCTGGCAGCGTTCGGATCAGCGGCGAAACGCACACCGAAGACATCGACGTCGTCCTTGAACTCACGCACGTAGTCGACGCGCAGGTGAGGCAGCAACACGCCCCAGCTCAGATTCCATGCGTACGTGACGCGAAAGCCCAGGTTGCCGGTGAAGGATTGGAACGTCTGCTTGTCGTAGATGAGGTTCAAACCGCCGGCACCTCGCTCGGTGAAGCTGTCGATGCCGGCATCGATGTAGAAGAATCCCAGCGTAGGCGACAACGTCAGGCCGCCGAGCAGGAAGTCATAGCCGCCCGACACGCCGGCGCTATAGGTCATGCCATCGGTATTGCCGCGTGCGTCGACGTCCACCAGGCCCGAGCCGTCCACATAAGTGATATTGCGATCGGCGACGTAGTCGGCGTTGGCGACGTTGATGATGGCATCGAAGTACAGGTTCTGGGCTGCGTACGCGGAGCCGTACAGCGAGATGGCCCATGTATCGGTGTCGAGCCCGCCCTCGTTGCGCGGATTGAAGTCGATGCTCGACTGTCCGTACGCGAGCGACACGCCGCCGACCAGCTTGTCGCTGAAGCGGTAGTCGAGACCACCGACGAGCGCCCACTGATCGGCATCGAATGCCGGGCTGCTGTTGCTGCGATCCTTGTTGCCGAAGCTGTAACTGCCGCGCGCCCACATACCCCACTTGTCGCTGAGCAGGCCGCCGGGCTCATCGGCGCTGGCGCCGCCGCCCAACACGCCCTTCACCATGTCGTGCAGCTGTGCCAGCGGCACCGACTTGCCATCGACGACGATATTCAGACCGGCGAGGCTGAGTCCCTTGGCGCCGCCCCGCAGCGCCATCAAACGATCCATCACGCTGGCGTATTGAGTGTTTGCAAACAGCAGCGTCTGCGTACGGGCCACGGCGAAGTCGTCGGCGACCAGTTCATCGAGCGCATCGATCTGATTCTCGGTGGTGTTGTCGATCTGCAAGCCATTGCACCGGATCAGCAGATCCTGCTGATCGCCACTGAGCTCCGAGAGCCCGCGCAACTGGCCGCAGATGCGGTCCAATGCCAGCGCCACGCGTCGCTGATTCGGCGACAGATTGGGAAGATCGGCCAGGGTCGTGATCACGGGCCCCGCGGCGACCGTGATCATCACCGTGTCGGTTGCCTGCAGACCTGCATTGTCGATGACCAGCAGCTGGATGAGGTTCTCACCATTGGGCAGACGAGCCTGCAGGGTCGGCGAGTTGCTCGTGCCGAGCAGGGTTTGCGTCTCGCCATCGGTGATGCGAGACCAGCGATAGGTCACGATCGTGCCATCGGCGTCGGTGGATAAACTGCCGTCGAGGGTAACGTCTTCGCCGTCTTCATTGTCGGTGTCGGCAACGGTGCGATCCGCGCCCGCATTCGCAGTAGGTCCCGTTGCGTTGCCGATCGTGATCGTGACGTCAGCGCGGGTCCATGCACCGGTTGCGTCGGTGACGATCAGGTGCATCTGCGAAACGCCGTCGGGCAGCGGGATGGTTGGAGACGGTGACGTGGAAAGCTGTGTTTCGCCGTCGCTGCCGTACCAGGCATAGGTGAGCGACTCGCCTTCCGGATCGCTGGCGGTCGCGCTGAACGTCACCTTCTCGCCGGGCGAGCCGTCCGTATCGCCGACTGTGCGGCTGCCGCCGTCGATACTCACGACCGGAGCTTGGTTCAGATCCGCGCACGCACGCTCCTGGGCCTCGTTACCGCGAGTGACGATGCCCCCGCCAGGAGCATCGTTGATCAGCATGCCGGGGCTGCTGCCGCTTTCATGCAGCGCATTGGTGGCCGTGAGCGGCACGGACAGAACGTCGCCCGGAGTGGGCGTGTAGTTGTCATTGTGTATCAGAACGCAGACACCGCCTGCGTCGTTCGGATCATAAACTTCGATGCTCAGATTGCTCGGCCGGGTGACGCCGCCGTTATTGAGCAGCAGGACGCGTTGCTCGGTCCCGATATCGATCTCAGGCGAGCCGCTGACCGCGCCGGCCGCGCGCAAATTGACGATGACGTTGTGGCCGATCGTGGGAATGGGAATATTGACCTGGCTGCTGAACATCGGCGGAATCGCCTGCGCCAGCGGCGCCATGGCGAGCAGCGTCGCGCCGCCCAGCCATGTCGCCAATGCCTGTCCGGCCGCTCTGAGCGCGGTCACCTTCATCGCAAGCTCTCCTGACTCGATTATTCGTATTGGCTAGCCCGCGCGACGCGTATCCATCCGCCACTATCGCGCGATCGCAACGGGTCTGAAGTGCAAGCGCACGACCTCTCAGCGTCGCAAACTGTGCCGCCCTGGTTGACTTCTATTGTGACGCAGGTCGCAATCGCGTGTCATGATTCTCAGGGTTGCCCTCAATGCCGTGTTGCTCACATTGCTCCTCAGCGGCTGCATGTCCGCCGGGCAGCGGCAGGATCAGCGCGCCCGCGCGGCGGGCCTGGAGATCGTTCAGGTTGAGGCCGGCGCGTTTCCCAGCATCGTCTACCTGAAACGCAGCACCACCGCCGATCATGCCAGCGCGCCGCTGACGATTTTTCTGGAAAGCGACGGCATTCCCTGGCTCGGCCGCATCCCCAGTGACGATCCCACTTCGCGTCGGCCGGTCGCGCTGGAAATGTTGATCCAGGCACCGGCGCCGGCCGCGTATGTCACACGCCCGTGCTACAACGGCCTTCGATCGGATAAATGCAACTTCGAGCTGTGGACCGGTGGGCGCTACTCCTCCGAAGTCGTCGAAAGCATGGTCGCAACTGTGCGAGACACACAGCATCGCGTGGGCGCCGAGCGCGTTGCGTTGGTTGGATATAGCGGGGGCGGCGCGCTTGCAGTGCTGGTCGCGGAACGGCTGGAGAATGTTGCTTCGGTCATTACGGTCGCGGCCAATCTGGATACAGATGCCTGGACCGACCACCACCAGTATCTGCGCCTGTCGCAATCGTTGAATCCGGCGCTGAGCGAACAGCCCCATCCGTGGCCCGAGTTACATCTGCGCGGCTCGAACGACCGGATCGTGCCACCCGCGACCACAGAGCGATACTTCAAGCGCTATCCCCAGGCGCAACAGCGAACGATTCAAGACTTCGATCACGTTTGCTGCTGGGTGCGCGACTGGCGGACGCTCAACGTGACTCCCACTCCGCCCGCGCCTTGAGCGCAGTATCGGAGAAATCCGAGAACACGCCGTCGATGCCCAATTCGTAAAAGCGCCGATACTCCTGCAGGGGATCGCTGTTGTACTCGGGCGCGAGCGTGGCCGGCTCGTTGCGAAATGTATATGTGTGCACACGCAGACCGGCTCGATGAGCCTGCTCGATCACAGTGGTCGTGAGCAGCTTCGGCTGCCCGATATCACGCAGGATCTGGCGCTTCCATGGCCCGATCGCGTTCGCGTACTTCGCGACGTCGGCCAGGCTCTTCGGTCGCTCGCCGCCCCGCTCGTCGCCGTAATCAGGAATGTCGACGCCGACCACTCGGGTGCCGCTGTCGTCGTAGATGAGCGCTCCCTCCTCCAGCAGCTGCACCAGCGGCAAGGGCGTCTTCGCTCGCAGATACTGCAGGTTCGCACTCTCGAACGACTGAATGAAAATCGGCGTGCCCGGCCGATTCAAACCGCGCCGGTTCAGCGCATCCAGCAGCCGATCTTCCAACGGCAAGCGCAGCTGCAAATGAAACGCCGGATGTTTGGTTTCGGGATAGAGGCCGATGCGACGGCCGCGCTGCGCCGACTCCCGCTCGACCAGATCGAGAATCTCCTCGAACGTCGGCACGGTGAACTGACCATCGAACTGTTTCGAGCGCGCCGGATTCGGCTGTACTGCGCGCAGCTGACGAATTTCCGCGAGCGTGAAATCGCTGGCGAAAAAGCCGGTGACCTGTTTGCCGTCGAGCGTCTTGGTGGTCCGGCGCGAGGCGAACTCGGGCCGCGACTTCACATCGGTGGTGTCATCCAGCAAAGGCTCGTGTCGCGCGATCAAATGACCGTCGCGTGTCGCGACCAGATCGGGCTCGACATAATCGGCGCCGAGCTCGATGGCGAGCAAATACGACGCAAGCGTGTGCTCGGGCCGATACCCCGAGGCGCCACGATGAGCGATCACCAGCGGCGTTGTGCCGTCCAGCGTCGCCCATTTGCCGTTCGTCGCAGTAGATTGCGCTTGCGCCGTTCCGCTCATCGTCAGCACCATCGCCAGAAACAAACCCAGACCGAGAGGCCGGCGCACGGTCAGTCGACGAAGAAATCCGGCTGGAATTGCCGGTTGCCGGGCGTGACCGCGTACTGGTCGAGGTCCGTCGTGCCCGCGCTGGCCAGCACTTCGTCGTCGATGAAGAAGTTGCCAGTGCAAGTGCGGGGATCGCGCGTCAGGATGGCGTGCGCCGCATCGGCCATGATTTCCGGCTTGCGGCCCTTCTTCGGATCGGCCAAAGCAATCACGTTCAACGCCGCTGTCGCGATGACGGTGCGCGGCCACAATGCGTTGACGCCGATGCCGTCGGCACGAAACTCTTCCGCCATGCCGAGCACGCACATGCTCATGCCGTACTTCGCCATCGTGTACGCGACGTGGGGCGCGAACCAGCGCGGCTTCATGCTGAGCGGCGGCGACAGATTGAGAATGTGAGGATTGCGGCCTGCCCGGGCCGACTCCTTGAGATGCGGCAGACAGGCCTGCGAGCACACGAACGTGCCGCGGACATTGACGCCGAACATCAGATCGAAGCGTTTCATCGGCGTGTCGAGCGTGCCAGTGAGCGAAATCGCGCTGGCATTGTTCACCAGGATATCGACACCGCCGAACTGCGCGGCGGTTTTCTTCACCGCTTCCGCAACAGCATTCTCGTCGCGAATATCGACCTGCATGGGCAACGCCCTGCCGCCGGCGGCTTCGATGGCTTCGGCCGCGGTGTGAATCGTGCCGGGCAATTTCGGATTGGGTTGATCGCTCTTGGCTGCGATCGCGATGTTGGCGCCATCCTGCGCCGCCCGCACCGCAATCGCCAGGCCGATGCCGCGCGAGGCGCCCGAGATGAAGAGGGTCTTGCCGCGAAGAGACATGCGAAGCTCCGACGGGTTGAAAGACGGCCCATCATAGGCTCGATTCGCACAACGAGCATAGCGGCGACTTTTCCAGTCGAGTGCGCGGTCCTACTGTCGGGCAGTAGCGGCAGGCCTCGTCATATAGTCGAGTGGCCAACGACACTGGATATTACAAGCCAATCACCCGAAGCCCGATGCACCGGCACCGCACACTTTCACCTTGCCGAAGGTGAAAGTGCCGGTGCTGATGTTCCATGGACTGGAGGATCAAGCGCTCCTGCCGGGCGCGCTGCGCTCCCACCCCGTGTCGACGACGGGAGCGCAGCTCGCTACTTCCGATTATCGAATGGTCTTCGACGCG
>Ga0065721_10048926_pt1 | contig 59804 bp, 65 predicted proteins | sample Mesricmetagenome_FD_59108 | JGI IMG/M metagenome (GOLD analysis project Ga0065721, IMG submission 59108) | Mesophilic microbial community from rice straw/compost enrichment Sample: eDNA_1 v2 (version 2) | ecosystem: Engineered > Solid waste > Grass > Composting > Bioreactor | place: USA: Davis... | reverse complement strand
ATATGTATGCACTGTCTGTCCTTTCGTAAACCTTGAGCAGTTCACGAACGACAGACTCCGAAACGACTCCCGGAGCTGTCAAACTTCGGGAGTCCTCCGGCAGAGCCGGAGGGTTTCCTGTTGGACTAAATTCCCATCCATCCGGCTTTTCCTCTGCGATCTCTGCGACCTTTGCGGTTAAATTCCGCTCCCAGAGCAAAGCTGCCGCTTTGTCCATTTTCATTCTCCGCGCCAATCGGGAATAAACAACAGACCCATCCAATTCATTCGCAATATCGACCACGCCCAACAAAAACTTCGCTCCGCTTGTTTTTGTTGAAGTTTGGGCGGACCGGCAGGTCCGCCCTACCGACGTTTCACAAAATCTTGCGCGAAAGGCGGCTTTTCCACACTGCCCTTTTTCAATGAGAAATGCTCAATGCCTAATGACCAATGGGAATTTCATCAGGCAATAGGCTTTAGGCGTGAGGCATCAAGCGACGACCGCTGGGCAAATTTGAACTCTCAATGCTTTACTCTTTCCCGTCAGCGATCTCTGCGACCGCGGTTGAAATTTCGATTTGAGAAAGAATTCTGTCCACGACTGTGTTGGAGGGAACCCCCTTGACCTCCGATTACCCCATCCATAGGTTGCAACCCGTAATGAGGATTGAATCCACGCAACGTTTTTCGGGGCAATACCGGATCAATGCGCTTCGGTAACGTAATTAGTTTCAGACCACATGCACGTCATGAAGATATTCCACCTTTCCGAGCCAAAACATGGGTGGATTGACGTGACCTTTGAAGACTCGCCAGATGCGATCACACTGACAGTCTCCGACGTCCCGAATGATTGTCTTTGCGATTTGGCCGCGGCCACCGCACGCCTGCTTCAGCACTCCACCCGTGAGACGATCCAGTTCTCGCTTGAGCCAGAGTTCGTGAGCTGTGAGTTACATCGCGATTCAGATACTGTTCGCGTTGTTGTTAAGCATCCAGGGCGCGACGACACGGATTTTGATACCAAATTTCCGCTCCACGCTTTCGCGCGACGGGTGAGACTTGAGTTGCTGCGCATTCAGGCACGTTATTCGGCGGAAGACGGATGGACGCGACCCTTTCCAGCGCGCGAGGTCGCCAATCTTGCATGAGCAGGTGATGCAACCGGATGCCGCGAACAACCGCCATGCATTTTGGTTGTAATGGGTTGCAAACCGCTGCGCCTGCAGTCGTGAGCGCGCTGCCAGCAGGTATCGCACAATCTGGGTGCTAGATTTTTATGTCACCGGTCAATGAAATCATCAAAGGGCTGGAAGAAATGCGCCTACGCGGGAGTTCAAGTTTGTGTGTTGATCCAGACAACCCGTGGTGTGTGACTTTCGAGGCACGAGACTCCGCTACGAAAGGAGAGCCCTTTTGGATTCAGATCCTGTCAGGCCAGCTGAACATGCAGTATCTGGATGAGGACGACCCTGCTAGCCGCCTGCGCCAGGAGGTGGCCGGCTTTCCCCCTGACTTCAAGCTTGAATCGTGGGAAGCCTGTCTTTACGCGACCTTCGCAATGTCGCCACAATATTCCGATCAGCTTGCTGTGCTGATTGACCTGATTTTGAAGGACTATTTCGGCCTGCAATCTGACTACGATGTGTGTTTCCAGATTGAGCGTTATGGATGAAGGCTGACGCCTGTTCAGTCCCGGAAGGTCAACGGGCGAAATGAGTGCAGGTCGGAAGGTTTTCTTTGATGGAGCCGGACGGAGCTGATGTATCGCGGAGAAACAGCTCAATCATCCACCTACCATCCTCAATCAACTTTGTGTGTGGACGTCGAGACCGGCGTAATGAATGATTCGGCTCAAGCATGCGAAGCCACAAGGTCTAGCCCCTTATGAATGATCCAGAAACCAATCCACAGCTCGGAAAAATGATCCTGGAGATCGTCCAGAATCAAATTCGCGAAAATGATCCGCCAGAGACCCGACAGACTTTCGAGCGATTGAAAAGCGAAGGTTATTCGGCGGACGAGGCGCGACGGTTGATTTCAACTGTTGTAACGGTGGAGATTTTTCACGTCACACGTGATCGTCAGCCGTTCAACAACAATCGGTTCGTCTGGAATCTCAAGCACCTGCCGAGAGAGCCGTGGGACAAGGATGGGAACGAGTTTTACAAGGGATAAAGAACGCGTGCAGCGAACCTCCGGAAATTTCCACCTATATCAAACGAATGCGAGTTGCCACGGAACATTGCGGGGCATTTGACAGGATGAAGCGCCTCGTATTCATCTGGGTCGCCGTGATATTGGTTGGTTGTTCGCACAAGTATTCTTACACCGGCACAGTTGCAGATGTTGAGAGTACGATTCTCGCCGAGCCGTCGGGCATGGTTCATCTTCAGGTCGAGGCAAGAGACACGAACTGGTTACGTTATCGCATGGTCAGAGATATGAGCGGGTTGTGGATTACAAACGGTGCCGCCACCGTCCGAGTTGAGGGTGGTTATGTTGTCTTGAAAGGTTCGGATGACGTTCGCGACCACATCGCACGGGCGCTGAAAGTAAAATGACCGTCTGACTGAACAATCGGGAGGCGAGCAGACCAATGCGTTTCGATTCAGACAATGATGGGTTGACGCCGCCCATTTTACGTTATTCCGCCCGCGATATTCGCGCCTGTGCTTTTGTCGATCGTCGCGACTGTCGTTTCCTTTCGGGAGTTGATGGTGGTTTCTGGCATCGTTGCCTTTCATTTGGCTTGGATCCGTCAGCGCACAACCGAACCTGAGTCTCGCCAACGAATGCTTGAATTACCTGGCCATAATTGTTGGCCTCGGTGCCGGGGTGTTCTTCAAGCCGCTCGGTCTCGCGATTTTGGCAGGAGTGATTTCGGGATTCTATTTTTCAACCATTGAGAAATGCATACGAAAGCGTTTCGCATGTCACGACTGATCAATTCATCAGCAATTACGAAACGCAGCACTCGGCCCTGAAATATGGGGCGTCACGGGGCAGCACCGTCCCACCCAGTTTCAATTCATAGTCCGCACGGCAGTTTCACTTTTTTCACTGACGTTCAAACCGGGGCGCAATTGCGTTCAGCACCGCTCTTCCATACGATTCAGCCGTTGAATTCAGTCATTCAAGCCATCGAAGCAACCGGAGCCTGGGCTCCGGTTTTGTTCGTGCTGCTGTTCATCGCCGCGTCATTGCTTATGATCTGGCGGCTCGAATCGCTGAATGCCGGCGGCCTCGAAGGAACCGTTCTCGGCACTCTGATCATGCCCTACTGCTCCGGCATCGGGAACCTGATCTTCGCCTTCGTGGTCGGACGCGCCGGACGTTCCGGCGCCGAAGTGATGACTAATTCGCTCGTCAACAATGTCACCAACCTGACGCTGCTGATCGGGCTTCCAGCCATTATCTGGGGCATGAACCTCGGCCCGCGATCCTCGGGAAAGGGCGGTTCGAAGAAAAAGAAATCGGGCGCGAACACGCAGTATCGGGTGAATCGCCTGTCGCTCCTCCTCACATTGACAGCGGTCTTCGCGTTCACCGGCGCGGTTTGGGCGCTGGCGCGGGATGGCAAACTGGATTTCAACGACGGGCTGGTGCTGGTGGGATTGTTTTTGTTCTGGCAGACGTTCCACGTTTTTGAAGTGCTGAAAACGAATGCGCAGCGGAACAAATCATTTCATCCGATGCTGCCGGTGGATTTGATCCTTCTGGGGGTGGGCGCATTCGCCACTTACATCAGCACCGAGTGGCTGGTGAACTGGCTGTCGAACATCAAGACTGGCGGTTTCATAAGCGCGGACAACCTGGGTGTGTTGAGCGGCTGGCTGATGGTGCTGCCGAATGCGTTGCTGGCGCTTTACTACGGTTGGCGGGGAAATCCGGAGGTGGTTTACACGTCGCAGGTGGGCGACGGGCATATTTGCATTCCGCTGTGCGTGGGAATTTTTGCGCTGTATCAGCCGGTTCCGCTCCCGGAGGTTTTCGAAACGGGAATGCTGCTGCTGTTTGGCGCGACCATCCTGCATGTGATCTGCGTGGCGTTGTTCGGTGGCCTGCCGAGGATCGCGGGGATCGTGTGCGTCGGTGCTTTCGGCTTTTTTGTCTGGAAAGGATTGTTGCCGCAGTAGCGGTGGCTGCGTGAGTGGGAAAGGGGGAAAAGGAGAAAGGGAGAAGAGGGGATTGGCGCTTCGGCACGCCGTTCATCAAATCGCGTGTTTTCGGTGGACCCGCCGGGAACAAAAACGTCGCTTCGCTTGTTTTTGTTGAAGGTGGGGCGGACCGACGGGTCCGCCCTACCTATGAAAGGAAAGTGGAGGATCAGGCGGCTTCGGCGAGGGGATTGGAGCGAACTTTTTCCGCGAGTTCCGCAAACGGCACCTGGGCATTCAACCAGCGCGGATCACGCGCGATCTCGTTCATCGAAGCGCTGGTGTTGTTGCAGATCAGGTAAAGTCCGTTGCCGAAGACCATGAATGCTTCAAAGAAGGTGCCGGTGCCATGGCGGGAAAATTCGAAATCGCCAACCGAGTATTTGCCATTCAACAGTTCCGCGCGGAGCGGTCCAAGGTCAGCGACAAACGATTTCAAAAAATCGTCATTGCGGGGGCCCTGATAGAAAAGAATCCGGGCCTTTTGTTGGGCGAGTGAAACCAGCGCCCATTCGTCAAAAACGACCTGTCCGTAACGGTCATTCATTTCTTTCGCGCAGGCTCTGATTTGTTTGTTCGCTTCGTCCAGGTTCATACAGTGCTTCATCTGATGTGACTCAAAACCAGCAGTTTCAACGCCACGAAGACTTCATCCGATTCCCCAGTGAATGCCAATGCGCCTGTCATCGCCTCATCCGGCACTGATACAACGCCAGCCTTTTTTTGAGACACGAGAGACGCCTCTCCCGTCCTTCGAACACCTCTGCTTCAAATTTGGAGGAGAGGGATGAGGGCACGTTTGGAAATTCATTGCCACGCATGCGAGTTCGAAACAGGTCGAAGCTCCGACCGGTATTGGCATTGACAGTTGCAAGGCGCGCCCTCCCCTGCCCGATTGATTTGCGTTCGGCTGGAGCCGAGCGAAGCCTCCAAACCGGGTGTTTGCTTTTGCGTTGGCGCGGCGACTTCTCCATTCTGCCACCGTGCAATCAGCTCAGACCATTGCCATGGTGCTGGTGTTGTTCTTCGCGGGGGCGAGCTTCTTCTTTGCCCTGGCGGAAACGGCATTGTTTTCACTCAGCCGATGGCAGGTGAAACAGCTCGCAGAACGCAAGAAACGGCTCGGCAGCATCGTTGCCCAGCTGCTGGCGGAACCGCAGGACCTGCTCGCGACAATGGTGTTGGGAAATACTTTTGCCAGTGCTGCAATGCTTGCCCCGGCGTTCTGGATGGCATTGAACGGCACCTGGCCGCTCTGGACCACAATCGTTCTTCTGCTGATCCTCGTCCTGTTCGTCTGCGAAGTGCTGCCGAAAACGCTGGCGGTTCGTCGGCCGGAATTGTGGGCGCTGCGCGTCGCAAGACCGCTGTTGTTCCTGGAAAAGGTCGCGTGGTTCTTTCGCACCGCCGCCCAGAAGCTGAACACGGCCATTCTTTCTTCCACGATTCCGGAATCGGTACTGTCACAGACGGCCTTGAACGATGAGGAATATCGCGAGCTGCTCGAACTGGCGTACCAACAGGGAACGTTGAAACAGTCCGAGAAGGAAATCATCGTTCAGATCATCAGCCTCGACCGCCGCACCGCGCGCGAAGTGATGAAACCGCGTTCGCAGATCAATTGCATCTCGGACGATCTGACGATCGAGGAGATGGTCGCCGCCGCGAAAAAATACCGGCATCGCCGCCTGCCGATCTACGACGAAACGCCCGACACCATCGTCGGCATTCTGAACACGCGCGCCTTGCTGCTGGATCCGAACATTGATCTCGCGGACGCAATTGAATTTCCGTCGTTCGTTCCGGAATCGATGAACCTGCTGACGCTGCTGAAGAGCCTTCAACGGCAGCAACGCGGCATGGCGGTGGTGCTGGATGAATTCGGAGGAACGGCGGGCGTGGTCACCACGGAAGACATTCTGGAGGAACTGGTCGGAAAAATTCGCGCCGAGATGGAGACGGAACGTTTCGTCATGGAGAAGCTGGGCAACGGCCGCTGGCGCGTGAGCGGAACGATGCGGCTGGACGATTTCCGCCGTGAATATCCGGCGCTCGGCAACGTACAGGAAGTGGAAACGATGGGCGGCCTTCTGGCGATGCTGCTGCACGTGATTCCAAACCGCGGCGACTCCGCGCAATTCCAGGGTTTGAAGCTGACCGCGCATGTCGTGGATGAACGCCGTGTTCGCGAGCTGATGGTGGAGGTGGTGCGATGACTGGAAACGGATTCATCTGGGCGGCACTGGCCTTCTGCCTCGCATTCTCGTTTCTGCTTTCCGGCATGGAAGCGGGCGTGTTCGCGCTCAGCCGCATTCGCATCCGGCAGCAAATGCGCGCAGGCCGGACTTCCGCGAAGGTGCTTCACAGCTTTCTCGAAAATCCGGAGAACTTTCTCTGGACGATTCTCGTTGGCAACACCGGTGCGAATTTCTTCATCTTCGGCTGGGCGATCTACGTTCTCCACGAAGCGATGCCCGGCCGGCGCCTGTTGTTCATCATCGCCTTCGCAGTGTTCGTGTTTCTGTTCTACACGTTCTTCGACCTGCTGCCGAAAATGCTGTTTCGCGCGTATCCGAATCGTCTCTGCCTGATGCTGGCGCGGCCATTCCAGCTCGTTCACATTGCGCTGTGGCCACTGGTCTGGCTGGTCGAAGCGGTTTCGGCAAACCTGCTGCATTGGACCGGCGGAAAGGCATTCAAGCGGCATCTGTTTGGAAATCGCGAGGAACTGCGATTCATCATGCAGGAATCTGCGCAGGCGTTCAGCACCGAGGAACGGGCCATGATCAATCGCGTCCTCGATCTCCAGAGCGCCACTGTGCGCCAGATCACGCGTCCGATCGAATGGGTGGTGTCGGCTCAGGCGGATTGGACAGTCAGTCGTGCGCTCGAAGAAAGCCGCAAGCATCATTTTACCCGAATGCCGGTCTGGGTGCAGCGCGATGGCCGCCATCGGATCGGAGGGCTGGTCAGTCTCAACGCGCTTTTGTTCGAACCGTCGCTCGACATGAACAAACCGGTTTCCGCGTTCCTGCGCCCGGCCATTTATCTCGATGAAGACATGCGGCTCGAAATCGCCTTGAGACGCATGCAACGCAGCGGTCAGCGCATGGCAATTGTCCTGAGCCGTGACCGTCGCGAAATCGGAATCGTAACGCTGGAAGACATCCTGAAGGCCGTTTTCGGGGAGGTGAACCTCTGATGAACTGGCCCGAACTCATCGCCGTCGGATGGAAGATCGTTGCGGTCATCTTCCTGGTTTTGTTGAACGGCTTTTTCGTCGCCGCCGAGTTCGCGCTGGTGAAAGTGCGCGACACGCAGCTCGAATCCCTGGTGGTCAAGGGACATCGCCGCGCGAAGGTGACGCGAAAGATCCTGCACAATCTCGACGCAGCGCTCAGTTCGACCCAGCTGGGCATCACACTCGCGAGTCTGGCGCTGGGCTGGATCGGCGAGCCGGTCTTCATTGTACTGCTGGAACCGGTCATCAGTTTCTTCCAGGTAACATCACCGGAAGCGCGCCACACGATTGCGGTGATCATCGGCTTCACCACGATCACCTTTCTGCACATCGTGGCCGGAGAGCTTGCGCCGAAGTCTCTGGCGATTCGTAAATCGCTTCAGACTTCGCTGTGGGTTTCAATACCGCTCGATCTGTTCTACCGCATTTCGTTCCCGCTGATCTGGATTCTGAATCACACTGCCAACTGGCTGTTGCGACGGTTTGGAATCGAGCCGGTCACGGAATCGGAGCTGGTCCATTCCGAGGAAGAGTTGCGGTTGATTGTGGGGGCGGCGCAGAAAACAAGCGGCGGTCTGCCGCTCGGACGTTCGATTGTTCTGAACGCGCTCGATCTGCGTCAGCGCACTGTGCGGGAAGTGATGCGTCCGCGCCAGGAAATCACCATGCTCGACACCGACGCGACCATGACCGAGTGCCTGGAGATTGCTGAAAAAACGCGCTACTCACGTTTTCCATTGAGTGAAGGCGGCGACCTGGACAAAACGCTTGGAGTGGTTCACTTCAAGGATCTGTTTGCCATGCGACTCAAGGCACGCTGCGGCGCCGATCTTCTGCCGGTGACACGCAAACTCATTTACGTGCCGGAAACCGCCCAACTCGAACGCCTTTTGCAAACCTTTCTCGAACGCAAATCTCATCTGGCGATAGTCGTCGATGAATACGGCGGCACGATGGGAATCGTTACTCTTGAAAACATTCTCGAAGAAATCGTCGGCCAGATTCAGGACGAGTTCGATCAGGAGAATCCGTTGCTCACCCGGAAATCGGAAGACACCTGGGAGGTTGCCGGCTCACTGCCATTGCACGACCTCGAAGAAATCGTGGGCGAGACATTGCGCGAGGAAGGCATCACAACCGCGAGTGGATGGGTCACGCAAAGGCTTGGTGGCTTCCCGAAAACCGGCGACGTCCTGAGCGTCGGCGATTTCGAACTGAAAGTGGAAGAAATGGAAGGAACGCGCGTCGCAAGACTCACCGTGAAACGCCGGCCTCAGCAGGAATCTTCCGAAGATTCCACAGACAACTCAGAGTCCCACTGAGTTGCGAAACCGTCCAATTGCCAATGCCACGAACACGGCGATGATTCCCGTACCGACCGCGATCGCCGGAAGCCAGGCGTCGTTTTTCAAGGCTGCCATTGCGAGAAACGAATTCAACGCGATCCAGACTCCAGCCGATCCGTTTTCTGTTTGTTCCGGTCCGGGCTTTTTGTTGATCAGCATTGGCGTAATTACAAACAACACGACCAGCGTGAGCACTGCGGACGTTGCGAACTGGGATGGCGAGATGCCAACCAACTCCAAGCCGCGCCAGTTTTCCCAGGTCCAATACGAACGAATTCGCGAGCAATAAAATTCCAAACCGACATTCATCACCAGCACGAGCGACGCTGCGAGACCCATCACCCAAAAGCCATATACAGACGACTGACGCCACGGTTTCAGAATCGCCTTCGCCGTTCCTCGTGAACTGAGGATTGTGACAATCCAAAGCAGAATCGTCGTCCACGGAACCAATCCGAAAACGAATTTCCCGGCGGCAGGCTTGAAGTTCACCGGGCCCGAGGGAAGCATGGAAACGAGTGCGAGCAACACGCCGGCGAGAGTTCCCGTGACCAACGCGGCCCAAAGTACGTTTTGAAACGGAAGAACAATGGACGCTGAACCAATCACCGCGACAGTCGCGCTGACCAGCAGAAATGCGTCCGGCCCGCGTTCCTGTTGAAGCTGCGGCATGAACAGCCTTGCAACAGCAATCGCCAGCGCGGCCCACCAGAACAAGTGCAGCACGCTGACAACACCGCGTATTCCAGACGCAGGAATGTTGTTTTCGGCCGGCTTGATCATGTGCCCGGCGAAGTTAACGAACTGCTTCGATCCGGCACACTTCAAAGTTGAACCATTGGTTCGCAAGCGGGTCGGAAAGTTCGAATCAAAGAAGGCTCCGCGCAGCACCTGAAAAAGGCGTCAGATGGAGACAAGCGAAGCACCTCTACTCCTTCCGTTGTTGGAAGGAATGAATTAACGGAATGCGTCGAGACGTCTTTCGGATGTTCAGTTTGACGCGGCAGCCTGGCCTTCTTGTTCCACGGTGCAATCGATCAGCTTCACGTCGGTCGCCTCCTTGATCACATCCGGTTTCTTCACGTTTTGAAACACGGAGTTGATGATCCTGACGTTGTCGATTTCGCCATTCGGAATTCCCACCACGTTCAACACGCGCGGCGTTTCCCGGCTTGTGATGTTTTCCATCACCACATTCCGCACCGTCGGCTTGTGCTCGCCCTTCGCGCCTTCCTCGTAAACGAAATCGATCTGCAGGATGGCATCGGCGACACTCCCCACCCGGATGTTGCGCATGAAAATATTCTCCACGAGACCGCCTCGAACCGCGTTCGATTTGAAGCGCAGCACGCGATCGAGATTCGGGCTGTCCATTTCGCAGTTCTCCACAAACACATTCCTGCAGCCGCCGGAGATTTCACTGCCGATCACCACGCCGCCGTGTCCCTCCTTCATCACGCAGTTGCGGATGACGATGTTCTCCGAAGCCAGTCCCAACCGGCGTCCGTCATTGTTGCGGCCGGACTTGATCGCGATGCAATCGTCGCCGGTGTCGAAGAAACAATCCTCGATCAGCACATCGCGGCAGGCTTCGGGATTGCAACCGTCGTTGTTCGGTCCGTGGGTCACGATGTTGACGCCGCGAACAATCACGTTCGTGCAAAGCGCGGGATGAATTTCCCACATTGGCGAGCGGCGAATGCGGACGCCTTCGATCAACACGTTTTTGCAGCGATACGGATGAATGAAGCTCGGCCGGAGGTAATCGCCTTCACCGAAGCGGCGTTCGTCCACGGACGTTCCATTTTCCACCATCTTGCCCAGTCGATCGCGCGCGTTCTTCTGGCTCGGATCGCCCTTCTTCCAGCCATATTCCGTTTTGCCCTTCCACGGCCACCAGGTTTCGTTGTCGGCCTGGCCATCGAGAACGCCTTCGCCGGTGATTGCGATGTTTTCCTGATCGATCGCGTAAATGAGAGGCGAATAATTCCAGCACTCCATTCCTTCAAAACGTGACAGCACTGCCGGCAGATACGCCTTCGTGTCCTTTTTGAACAGCAACGTGGCGCCGCCGTCGAGATGAAGATTCACCCCGCTCTTCAGTTGAATCGGCCCGGTCAGATAAATTCCAGCCGGGACCACAACGCGTCCGCCACCGGCCTGAACGATGGAGTTGATCGCATTTCGAATCGCAGCAGTCGCATCCGCGGCACCGTCGCCTTTCGCTCCAAAGTCGGTGATTGAAACTTCGCGATTGGGAAAAGTCGGCGCTTTGATGCGTGCAAGGATTTCCTCCGCCACCTTCCATTCCTTGTCGAGTGTGCTTCGCTGCTTCGCGGCTCCGGCCCCGGATTTGTCGCCTTTCACGGTCATCGGCAATCCGAGCAGCTTCTGCATTTCAAGGCCGCCAAGGATCAGCGGACCGACACCCTTGAGGTCGTTGTTCACGATCGGTTCGCGCAGGTAATAAGCGTAGGAACCGTCGCGACCGTAACCGAGTCCGGCGACTGAGCAGCATTGAGTCAGTGAAATTCTTCCATTCTCTTCCTGTTTCACGAGGCGCTGGATCAGGCCGGAATAACCTTTCAGCAGCGGTTGAAGATACTTTTCGCGCGGCAGATAACCATTGTTGATCGCCTTCGCCAGCGTATAGGTGAACATCGTCGCGGCGGTCGCTTCGAGGTAATTGCCTTCACGCCCGCCCTGATCCATCACCTGCCACCAAAGACCGCTCTCCTTGTCCTGATGCTTCACCACGCCATCGGCCACCTGAGTCAGCGTGGCGAGGATTTCGGCCCGGCTCGGGTGATTTTGCGGGAGGAAATCGAGAACATCCACGAGCGCCATGGCGAACCAGCCCAATCCGCGCCCCCAGAAGTTCGACGATGTGCCTGTCGTCTTGTTCGCCCAATCCTGTTCCTTGCTTTCATCCCAGCCGTGATAGAACAGGCCGCTCTTCGGATCGTAGGTGTATTTGGTGACGAGCCGGATTTGTTTCGCGACGTCGTCGAAAGCGGCCGTTTCATTGAACAGCTTTCCGTACTCAGCGTAGAAAGGTGAGCCCATGAAGATTCCGTCCAGCCACATCTGGTGCGGATAGCGTTGCTTGTGCCAGAAGCCGCCTTCGCTCGTGCGCGGATGCGTCTGAAGCTGCTTGCGGAGAAGTTCGGCGCAAAGTTTGTAACGCTCCTCACCGGTTCGCTTCCAAAGGGCAATCACCGTTTTGCCCGGATTGATGTTGTCGATGTTGTAATCCTCGACCTTGTAACCCTGAATCCCGCCGTCCGGTTTCACGAAGGAACCGATCGTGACCTTTGTGAATTCCAGATAACGCGGATCGGGAACCACCTCGTCGAGTTTCAGCAGTGACAGCGTGAACAGGCCGGCGGTGTAATCCCACTTCGCGCGGCCGCCTTCCTTCCACGCCAGGGCGTCGCCGCGTCGCTCCATCTCGGAGCGCGCCATGCGGACCGACCACTCCAGCGGGGTGGCGCCGTTGAACTCGCGAGGAAGATCAGCCGCGTGGGTCAGTTGTGTGAGACTGGCGATTGCAGCGAGGGACAACGATGCCAGGAGATGTTTTGATCGGTTCATATCGGTCAGCATTGTGCGCGTGTTGTTCGGGCAGTGAGTCGAACAGATGCCGCACGTTCTTTCAGGGTTACGGATGAGGGAAGAAGTTATCTGCGTTGAACGGGTTTGAACATTGAGATTTTGGCAAAATCACTTGTGAAAAGTGCACATCTTCGCAGCGCGCAGGCTTTTCTCTCCCATTGCGAATTCGGGAAACGCCCACTTGGCGAAATCGTTCCCTGCGCGAATGTTGAGCCATGAACACGAACGAACTCGCAGAACAGGCAACGGAACGCGCCCAACAAACCGGCGAAAACATCAGGAACAAGGCCCGCGATCTCACCGCCCGGGCAACCGCCAAGGCGCGTGAAGCCAGTGTCACCGCCGATTACTACGTCCACGAATACGCATGGACCTCGCTCGCGGTCGTGGCTGTGGCGGCCGGGTTGGTTGGCTACATGATCGGACGACGCGAAAGGTAATTCCCGCTCCCGATCTTCCTTCCGTGACGATCTGCCAACGAAACGATTGTCACGGAAGCCTTTTATCGGGCGTCGAACCGGCTGGAAATTGTATGGCGAGTGACGCTTAATCCTGCGGCAATCCCTTCACTTCCGCGTTGTGCAGAATGTAACGGTCGCCTTTCTGCACTTCGACGGTCACGTTCTTCAGCTCCACTCCGGAAGCGTTCGCAATCGTCAGCCCGGTCTGCGCCTTGATGCTGACATTCTCCAGCACGAAGTTCTTCACCAGGCTTTCGGGCAATCCCACGATCAAGCCCGCGCCACGAGTCGAATGCGCCGTCAGATTTTTCACCGTGATGTTCTTGAAAGCTGGCGTGGTCTCCGTCATCGGCTCGGCTTTGTCATCCTTCAAAAACTTCAACTGCGAGCTGTTCTGGTAATAACAGGCGAATGACAGCGCCGGATACACGTTCGTCATCACAATGTCCGTGTAGCTGATGTCTTCCACCCGCCCGCCGCGGTCGCGACGCGATTTGATGCGAATTCCGTTCTCGGTGTTTTCGAAACGGCAGTTCTTCACCGTGACACCACGAACACCGCCCACCGTCTCGCTGCCAATTGAAAGACCGTGTCCGTGTTTGAAGACGCAATCCGTGATGACGATGTTCTCGCACGCGAACTCCCGGCCTTCGATCTTCTTGCCCGACTTGATCGCGATGTTGTCGTCGCCGACATCGATCAGGCAGCGGGTGATTGTCACATTTTTGCAGGCACTGGGATCGATGCCGTCCGTGTTCGCCGCACCTTCAGGCGCGAGTACGGTGACATCTTCAATCAGCACATCCTCGCATTCCGTGGGAACGAAATGAAACTTCGGCGAATCACGCAGCGTGATTCCTGACATGCGGACGTTTTTCGATCGTTGCAACACCACCAGATTTGGCCGTGGCAGCGTGTAGCCGGACACCTTCTTTCGAGCTTCCTCAGCCGGAATCCACCATTTCGCGCCGGAACCGTCGATGGTTCCTTTGCCGGTGATGGTGATATCAACCAGATCTTTTCCGCCCACAAATGGTTTGAACGGACCTTTACTGGTGCCGGCCAGGATCTGGTCCCAGGTGACGTTGGCCGGCAGATAATCTTTCGGATCATCCGTGGCTTTCAAAATGGCGTCGGCTTCAAGCACGACCGTTGTCTTCGATTTCAAGGTGATCGGCTGGCAAAGATAAGTTCCGGCCGGGAAAACGACTGTTCCTCCGCCAGCTTTGCCGCAGGCGTCGAGCGCCTTCTGAACCGCCTCAGTGTCCAGTGCGACACCGTCGCCCTTCGCTCCGAAGGTGCGGACATTGAAGGTATCGTTTGCGGCGGCTTTCGCGATTTGAACCGAAAGAGTGGCCGACAAAAACAACGCACAAAGACTCGCGATCGTTTTCATTTCAATGATGGATTTGCGTTAGGCTAGTCTCACCGCGTTTTCGCCGCACCGGCGACGTTCTGCACATTCAAATGATTTTTGTGCACGACCAAATGTCGCTTCCGCCAGATCAAACAAAACGGGCGCATTTGGATACCCGTATGAAAGTTCCCTCGGCCCGCAGCGAAGCGCGGGGAGAGGGTTAGGGAGACGCCGCCCCTCTCCTCCGGCATTCGCTCGGAAGAGAGGGAGATGTGACATCCCGCTTCGCTGAATGCTTCGCTAATTCTGGTGCGTGTTCAGCTGCACCGAAAAAAACGGGCGCGAAGTGAAAGCACCTCGCGCCCTTTGAAATCAATCTGCAGAACGAACTCAGGACTTCGATCCCCTGCCCTTTTTGATCAACGAACCTGATGCAGGCTTCCGGGCGTTGGTGGGCGGGAATCCGAAATACTGTTTCGCGTTGGCGAAGCAGATGTTGCGGATCATTGTGCCGACCAGTCCTTCATCCTCAGGAATTTCTCCGTTCTCCATATCGCGGCCGATGAGATCGCAGAGCACGCGACGGAAATATTCGTGGCGCGGATACGACATGAACGACCGCGAATCGGTGATCATGCCGACAAAACGCGAAAGGAGCCCAAGGTTCGACAGCGCATTGATCTGCCATTGCATGCCCTCCTTCTGGTCGAGGAACCACCATCCGGAACCGAACTGAAGTTTGCCGGGAATGGTTCCGTCCTGGAAGTTGCCGAGCATCGTGGCGAAGACGTAATTGTCCGCCGGGTTCAGGTTGTAAATGATCGTTTTCGGCAGGCAATCCTCCTGGTCGAGCCGGTCGAGATATTTCGCCAGCGCTTCAGCCTGCGGATAATCGCCGATCGAATCGAATCCGGTATCATGCCCGAGTTTTTTGAGCAGCCGCGTGTTGTTATTGCGCATCGCGCCGAGGTGAAGCTGCTTCGTCCAACCCTTCTCTGCGTCGAGCTTGCCGAAGAACAGCATCATGAACGATGCAAACTTCGCGTGTTCCTCAGGCGAAGCCGCGGTTCCCTTGCGCGCCTTGCTGAAGATTCCCGCCGCAACCTTCGGCGAGCAGAAATCGGCATAGCACTGATTCATGCCGTGATCCGACAGACGGCTGCCGTGTTGATGGAAGAAATCGTGGCGCGAGCGAATTGCGTCGAGGAATGCGTTGAAGTTGTTGATGTCAACATTCGCCGCCTCGCCGAGCGCTTCGACCCATTTGTTGAAAACGGCAGGGTTGTCCACGATCAGCGCGCGATCGGGACGAAACGCAGGAATCATCTGCGTCGGATGTCCGCTTGCCGCGAACTGACGATGATAACGAAGGTCATCGACCGGATCGTCCGTGGTGCCGACGGTGTCCACCTTCATCTTTTTCAGAATGCCGTGGGTGGAAAGCTCCGGACTGGCGAGACGTTCGTTCGCCTTCTTCCAGATGCGCGTGGCGCTGGCCTCGTCAAGCAGTTCGTCGATGTCGAAGTAGCGCTTCAGTTCCAGATGGGTCCAGTGGTAGAGCGGATTGCGCAGGGTGTGCGGAACCGTCGCGGCCCAGGCCTGGAACTTGGCGAACGGATCGGCGTCACCCGTGCAAAACCGTTCGGCAACGCCGTTGGACCGCATGGCGCGCCACTTGTAGTGATCCCCTTCCAGCCAGATTTCGAAGAGATTCTTGAACTGCCGGTTCTCCGCGATGTCCTTGGGTGAAAGATGGCAATGGTAGTCAAAGATCGGTTGCCCGTCGGCAAATTGCTGGTAAAGGCGTCGCGAGGTTCGCGTGCTCAAAAGGAAGTCTTCGTGAATGAATTTCATATTGATGCCTGTTTGTTGCTGAGTGCGCCGGCCACCCCTGAAGTCCAACTGCGGAATATCCTACTACACTCTGCTTCGGTGTCTGGCTCGTAGAGTAAACCAGGGACGCGCAGGAGCATTCGTGCCTTTTTGCAGTCTTGCGTGATTTTTCTGCACTGACGCAGAACACCGCGCTTCTGCCGGAACAGCCGGGAATGGAACTGCTATTCCAAATCTTCAACTTCGAGGAAGCCGTGCAACTGCCGGATGCGCGTCGGATGCCGCATCTTGCGCAGCGCCTTCGCTTCAATCTGACGAATGCGTTCGCGCGTCACCCGGAATTGTTTCCCAACTTCCTCAAGCGTCCGCGAATAACCGTCACCAAGCCCGAACCGCAGTTCAAGCACCTTGCGCTCGCGCTCGGTCAGACTGCAAAGCACATCAGTCAGCTTGTCCTTCAACAGGCTGAAGCTGGTCACGTCCGACGGATTCTCGGTGGACTTGTCCTCGATGAAATCGCCGAAGTTGGTGTCGTCGCTGTCACCGACCGGCGACTGCAGCGAGATCGGTTGCTGCGCCATCTTGAGCACGGCCCGGACGCGATCGACCGGAAGCTGCATTTCATCGGCCAGTTCCTCCGGCGTCGGTTCACGTCCAAAATCCTGGATCAATCGCTTCTGCACGCGCATCAGGCGGTTGATCGTTTCGATCATGTGCACCGGAATGCGAATCGTCCGGGCCTGGTCGGCGATCGAGCGCGTGATTGCCTGGCGAATCCACCAGGTGGCGTAGGTCGAAAACTTGTAGCCGCGGCGATACTCGAATTTTTCCACCGCCTTCATCAAACCCATGTTGCCCTCCTGAATCAGGTCGAGGAAGGAGAGTCCGCGGTTGGTGTATTTCTTCGCAATGGAAATGACGAGGCGCAGATTGGCCTCCACCATTTCTGTCTTCGCCTGAAGCGCCTTGAGCGTAAAAAGCTTCAATTGTTCGTATGCCTGTAGATATTCCGTGTAAGGCATGCGGACGAACTCCTCCAACGCCTTCACCTTGCGCTGCTCGGATTCGATGATTGCGCTGCTGGAGGGAGACGGCCGGGTTTCGAGATCGCGGATGATGCGGAGGCTGAGCTGGATTTTGTCGTGGATGTTTTCCGCGACCAGCGCCATTTCCTCGAGAACCTTCTGCTTGTAACAGAACTTGTCGAACGTCTTCTGCAGCTTCTGGTCGAGCTTGCGAAATTCCGATTCCAATGCCGCGCGTTTGCTTTCCGGCGCGCTCTGCCACTCGGAATATTTTTCGTCCACCTGCTGATCCAGCTCGCGGACGTTCTTCATCAGCTTGCGCAGGAACTTCACGTGCGATTCGCGGGTTTCAACCTTCTTGTCGATCACCACGCGATCGAACCGTTCCTTCGGCGGCTCGGACACCAGTTTCTCCGCAAGCGCGATGTGTTCCTTGCCGGAGAAACCGAAGCTGTAGAGAACCTGTTTCGCCTCAAGCTCGGCGTCCTCGATGCGTTTGGAAATCTCCACTTCCTGTTCGCGCGTCAGCAGCGGCACCTGGCCCATCTGCTTGAGATACATGCGAACCGGATCGTCGAGCACATCCAGCCGGCTCTTGTCTTCCTCCTCCTCGGCTTCGGGTTGCTTGACGCGATCGACTTCCGCCTGATCGACAATCTCCACTTCGAGATTGCGGAGCTTGATGTAAACGTCGTCGAGTTCCTCCGGCGACACCATCGAGTCCGGAAGGATTTCGTTGATGTCGTTGTAGGTGAGATAACCCTGCTCCTGCGCCAGCCGGACGAGTTCCTTGATCTTCTCCGCGATTTCCGCCTGATGATCAACCGGTGCGCCCTGGCCGTTCGAAGAGAGTTGACTGGAGAGCGGTTTCGAAGCGCCATTTGCGGAAGGCTCCCGACCATTCGCAGCTGCGTCGGTGAGGTTGGCTCTGGAGGCTTTCGCGCTGGATTTCTGCGCCGTCGTTCGGGCCTTCTGCTTCGACATAAAATGCGTTCAAAAACGTTTACCTACCGAGTCGGATGGCAATATGTGAACGCGTCAAATCACAGTCAAGCCGGGAAGCTCAAAAGTTTCGCACGAGAAAATTTTCGACGCTTTTGATGAACTTGTCCGCGCATTCGGCATGCACCCAGTGGCTCGCTTCGGGAATCGTTTCGAGCTCCGCCCGCGGAAAAAGTTCGCGAATCTGCGGGAGATCGTCGTCGAGGATGTAGTCGGATTTTCCGCCGCGAATGAAGAGCGCAGGTTTGTCGCAGTGACGTTCCGACGCCAGCGCCTCGGTCAATTCGGAATAATGCTCGTGCAGCACCGGCAGATTGAACTTCCACCGCAACGAACCGGGCGCGTCCTGCGAAATGCCCTTCAACAGAAATCGTCGGACGGCCAGTTCCGGAATTTTTGATGTCAACGCCTCGTCCACCTGGGCGCGCGTTTGAAATTTTCCGAGTTCAATCTCAAGAAGCGCTTCGAAGATGTCATCGTGCCGCCGCGGATACGCGCGCGTCGCCATATCGACAACGATCAAACGCTCGACCTTTTCCGGCCACGCGAGCGCAAATTCCATCGCCGCCTTTCCGCCCATCGAATGGCCCATGACCGATGCAGACTCCAGTCCGCGTTGAATCATGAATTCATTCAAATCAGCCGCCAGCGCGGGAAAATTCATCTCGTTGGAATGAGGCGACTGACCGTGATTTCTCTGGTCGATGGAAAAAACGTGAAAACGCTCCGCCAGCTGACCGCTCACATACGCCCAGTTGTCGAGTGAACCGAACAGCCCGTGAAGAATGATCAGCGCCCGCCCGTTCCCCTGCTCTCTGAAATGCAGTTGCATCCGATGAATCAACGCCGCACCGGAGCCGGATCGTGCGCCTGGTCGGATGCAGCGATTCCATTACGGCGGTGGACGTGTCGCGACTCTACTTGCGCCAGGGCCTGTTCGTAAACCCCGATCGTCTCCGAAGCCGTGCTCGCCCAGTTGAACTGCTGTGCCTGACACAATCCCGCCATGCGCAAGTGCTCCCGAAACGAATCGTCGCCCGCCAGACGGGTCAGCTGTTCCGTAATCGAATTTTCGCTCTTGGGATCAACAATTGCAGCGGCGTCACCGACCACTTCTGCGAGCGAACCGCGCGACGACGAAATCACCGGACATCCACATGCCATCGCTTCGATCGGCGGCATTCCGAATCCTTCAAACAATGATGGATAAACGAACACATCCGCGGACCGGTAAAGTTCAGGCAGTTGATCATCAGGAACGAAACCGAGCGTTCGAATGTCCGCGGAGAACGGCGATGTCCGCGCTGCTTCATGAATGAATTCCGCGCCGTGCCAGTCGCTTCCGCCCAACACCAGCAGCCAGTCGGAGCCGGTGGCCGCCTTGAAACGGTTGAAGGCCGAAATCAGGCGCACATGATTCTTCCCCGGATGCTCAAGCCGAGCCACGTAAAGAAAGAAAGGTTTGTCCAGTTGATGCCGGTCGCGAACGGCAGCAAGCGCCTGTGCTTTGTCACCGGGAAAAAACCGCTGATGATCGACGCCGTTGTGCACAACCGTGAGACGGTTCCCCGCAACTCCGAAAAAACGCTTCACATCCGCAGCTGTGCTCCGGCTGATGGCGATCACACGATCCTGTCTCCGCGATAAGATCCGCGCCACCACGCGTCCATAAAGCATCCGTTTCCAGTCATACTTCCGCGCCACATGAAACGGCGCGAGATCATGAATCGTCGCCACCTTCACGCACGGCCTGGCAAACAGCATCCTGCGATAACTCGGAACATGCAGAACATCCAGGCGATGTTTGCGGCAGAGCGACGGCAGTTGAACCTGATGCCAGAGAATGTTGCGAACGGCGGGCCGATGCTTTTCGTCCACGGGCACAATCGTCACTCGATCGCGAACGAAATCGAACAGCGGAATGTCCTCGCGCAACACGAACAGCACGAATTCGTGCTCGCGCGTAAAGGACAGAAATCCGCGAAGCAGCGCAAACAGGTATTGAGCAATGCCTGTCCTGCCCCGCTGGATCACGGACGTTGAAATCCCAATGCGCATCAAACACCCGGCTGACGTGAAAAAACGAGGTCGCTGGCGTTGTTCCGATCCAAAGCGAACACACGCGGACGCAGTTCGCGCACGGCAAGATCATCCACGCGTGCAAATCGAAGAACGTTGCAGACCGTTTCCGAAACACCTGTGAGCACAAGACGCTTTCCAGACCTGTTCAATGAGTCATCGAGCCTCCGCAACATTCCCGCGCCGGCGCTGTCCACGAATCGCACCCGGCTGAAATCAATCTGCACATCGCCTGATTCCAGAAGGGCCGCCCGCGATTCCGTCGCGGTGAAAACTTCCTCCGCATTCGACACGGTTACTGCGCCCTGCCAGATCAGCGGCGTCAGTCCAGTCACAGGATAAGCACTTTCCTGCCGGCGCGATTCGCGAACACGCCGCGCCGCCTGAATGTCTTCAGCCACATCGAAGAACTCCAGCACACCCATGAATCGCAGCACACGCCGCAACCGGCTGCTCACCGAAGTGAGTATCATCATGCGTCCCTGCTTTTTCATCTCCCGCTGAAGATGCATCAGCAACGCCACGCCGCTGCCATCGGCTTTTCGAACTTCAGACAGATTCAAAATGCAATCGCGCCGGTCCGAAAGCACCTGTTCAATCACGCCGCCGCAGGCTTCCACCGTCGCGGCATCGAGACGTTCCGCAAACGCGAGGTGCAACCAGCCATTTGTGCGCAATGTCACTGACGCCGCGTCCGCGCTCGCTGCCGCCTTGGAACGCGTGAGGCAAAGTTGAATCAGGAACTTCGATCCGAACACGACGAGATCGGATGCGTAACGTTTGAACAATCGGCGCGGCTCCTGCGCGAGGCGGTAAATCCATTCCGTTCCAGACCGTTGCATCCAGACCGGCGCGCGCTTCACTCTGCCTCCAAGAAAATCGATCGTCGCACCGACACCAATTGCGACCGGCACGCCGAGCGACCGATAATGCATCGCGATCCACTTCTCCTGTTTCGGACAACCGAACGCGACGAGCAGAATGTCAGGTTTCGCTGCAGCGATTCGGTTACGAATCTCCTCGTGATTCATTTCCAGCAGCGGCTTGAACGGCGGCGAATAGTGACCCACCAGATTCAACTGCGGAAATCGCGCACGCAGATTTCGTTCTGCAGCCATTGCCGCCTCCTCTGATGCGCCAAGAAGGAAAATCCGGAAGTCTTTCTCCGCCGCAACTTCAATGAGGCGTGGAACCACATCCGCGCCGGCGACACGTTCCGGTAATGCGCGTCCGACAAGTCGCGAGGCCCAGACGAGCGGCGTTCCGTCGCACAGCACGAGATCCGCTTCGGACAAAATCCTCCGCAACTCCTCATCGTGCTGGGCTTGAACCACGAAATCCACATTGGCTGTGGCGATGAAATGCGGCATGCCTGAAGCGATCATTCCCTCGATTCGCTGCACGGTCTCGTCCGACGTCACAGAGTCAAACGCGACACCCAGAATCGCCGCGGATGCCCGGGGATTGGCTCTTGCCTGAACAACTTTGATCGGTGACTCAATTTGGAATGCTTTCATCGGACGTTCCCCATCGTGTCTCCAATGGGCGCCGTCCGGCAGGGGGTGAAATCCGTGGGGTGAATATCTGACTGAAATTCTCGAAGCTCCGGGAAACTGGTTTACGCTACGCCAACTCCGGAAAGTTCTCCTGCTCCCAACCTCCTCATCCCCTCATCCCCGTGAAGACATCACCCCGGTGGAAACCCGTCAAAGAGGACAAACCTTCACTTCGCCTCAAACATCGCCTTCAGGTAGGCCGTGTTCGCTCCAAAGTTTCCTTTCACGTTGCGTGAATCGTTCGCCTTGCGGGAACGCTCGATTACCAGCCAGCCGCTCCAGCCGATTTCATCCAGCGCCGCCTTGATTTCCGGCATGTTCACAGCCGGATCATCCTGCAGCCAGAAACCATCCTGGTTCGTGCAATGAATCTGGCAAATGCGCTCGCGTCCCAACAGGCGGAGCTCCTTCGCCACATCGCGCTTGTTCTGAATCGCGTTTGCGAAATTGTAATAGAGGCGAATCGCCGATGATCCCACATCATCGAGCAATTTGATCTGTTCCTCGGCGGAAAGCTCCGTCTCGACTCCGATGATCACTCCCGCTTCAGCCGCCTTCGCTCCGGCCATTTTCAATCGTTCGACGACTTTGGCGCGCAGTTCCGGATGCCGGGCCGGATCGCTCGTCACACCGAGTGGCAGAAACGCGATCTTCACGTTCATCGCCTTCATCGTGGCGATTGTGTCATCGATCATCCGCGGCACCGTGGGACGTTCCGCAAAAGACTGGGCGTAGAATCCGGACATCGCGATTGAACAAATCTCCACGTTCAACTCGCGCGCTTTCTCCAGGAACTGCTGGCGAACAGCCGGATCGACGAGCTGATTTTCAAACGTCTCGCGATTTCCCAATCCGCCCATGTCGAGTTCCAGTCCCTGCGCGCCGATGTCCTTCGTGAGTTGAAATGCACCCAGCTTCTGGCGTTTCAGAATCATCCAGTCGCACACGGCGATCTTGTAACGATCCGACGCGATCGACTTGGTTTCGCCGGACAATGAAACGTTCTCCGCCGCCGGCGCGGTAAAACTCGCGATCAGGCTTAACTGGAAAAGAAAACAAAAAGCCCGCAGCTTCGATTCAATCTTCATTTTGAAATCTTCAGTTCGTTGTTCAGGCGGTATTCGCGCCCTTTTCGCGTACTCAGCTCCAGCTGTTTTCCGGCGTAACGCACAATGCAACGTTCACCCAGGCGCGAGCGGATCGTTGCCTTCGCCAGTGCGCTGTTTTCCCAGACGATGTCCACCTCAAAACCGCCCCGCGCGCAAAGTCCCGTCACACTTCCGTTCTTCCACGCCCCCGGCAGCGCCGGCAGAAGGTCAATCACCCGAACCTCACTTTTCCCACGCGGCTCAGTGATGTGGCTTTGCAGGAGCATCTCGGCAACTCCGGCAGGTGCGCCGAGATTGCCGTCGATCTGATACGGTCCGCAGAGATCGAAAAGATTTGGCAACGTCCGGCGCTGCAACAGTCCATTCAACTGGCGCAATGCAAAATCACCGTCTCCAACGCGCGCCCACAATGGAATGCGCCACGCATAACTCCAGCCCGTCGAGCCATCGCCACGCCATTTCAACAACAGTTTGGCCGCGTCAAAAATCTTCGAATCGGCCGGCGTGATTTCCCAGCCCGGATACAACGCGAACAGCGGCGACATGTGACGATGATTGTTGTTCGGCGCATCGACATCATCGAGCCACTCCTGCAACTGCCCGTGTTTGCCTACGAGGTTCGGCGGCAGCTGTTTGCTGAGATCGGCCAGTTGCCTTGCGAACCCGCGGTCGGTGCCAAGAATGTTCGCGGCGCGAATCGTGTAATCGAACAGTGCGCGAATGAGCTGATTGTCCATCGTCGGACTGCGCCCGAACAGCGGCAGGTTCGGCGGCGATTGTTCCGGAGAATGAGACGGAACGGTGACCATGTAGCCGGTCTTTGGATCGCGCACGAGAAAATCAACGAAGAACAGCGATGCCTGTTTCATCACAGGATAGGCGCGGTCGCGCAGGAACAATTTGTCTCCGGTGAACAAGTAACGTTCCCAGAGATGATGACAAAGCCACGCGCCGCCGGTCGGCCAGACGCCGTCGATGTTATTGATCGGAGCCGTGCCCCGCCAATGATCGGTGTTGTGATGCACCACCCAGCCGCGCGCGCCGTATTGCTTCTGTGCCGTTCTGGAACCGCTGATCACAAGGTCGTCGATCATGTCGAACAACGGCTCGTGGCACGGACTGAGATTGCAAAGTTCAGCCGGCCAGTAGTTCATCTCGCAATTGATGTTCAGCGTGTACTTGCTTTCCCACGGCGGATTCAATTCCTCGTTCCAGACACCCTGAAGATTCGCCGGCTGGGTTCCGGGACGGCTGCTGCCTATGAGAAGATAGCGCCCGAACTGAAAGTGCAGCGCAGCCAGCGCGGGATCGGATTCAATGCCCGCCGTTTTGATCTGCTGCAATCGCTTGTCGGTCGGCAGATCGGCCACTTCGGTGCGTCCGAGATTCAAATCCATCCTGCGGAACAACTGCTGGTGATCGGCGATGTGATCGGCGCGAATTTTTTCAAACGGCTTGCGAATCACGCGCTCGAGATCATGCGCCGCACGGGGTGCCGGATCGGCGGAGATGTCGAGGAAGTTTTTGAAGCTCGTCGCAGCAGTGAGAAACACGATCGCTGAATCGGCGTTTTCCACGACAATCCGCCGGCCTTCGCTTCGCACCTTGCCGCCGGTGGCTATGACTTTTACGCGCGCATCGAAGCGCAATCCGTCCGGCTGCACCTGCCCAACGAGCGCCAGCATGTCCGGTCCAAGCACGTGCGACTGCCAGTTCGTGTGCGGGCTGTCGATGCCGACCGCGAAGCTCAATCCGCCGCGATGATCCGCCGCCAGCCGTGTCACAATCGCGCGATCCGGATAACTCGCGAACGTTTCGCGCAGATAACTCACTTCATCCACGCGATACAGTGTTCGGGCAAGCGCCCGATCGAGATCCAACTCGCGCCTGTAATCCGTCGCGTCCTCGTGTCCGAAAAATTCGAATCGCAGATCGCCAAACGGTTGATACGGCAACTGCCGAACCGGATCGCTCAGGAATTTTTCGCGGGCGAGCTTTTCCGCTTCGCGCTCCTTCCCTTCAAAGATCAGCCGCCGGATTTCCGCCAGTTGATCGCCGGCGCCGGCCCTCACGTAATCGTGCGGCTTGCCGCGCCAGAGCGTGTCTTCATTAAACTGAATGCGCTCCTTCGTGATCCCGCCAAAAACCATCGCTCCCAATCGCCCGCTGCCGACAGGAAGTGCCTCGGTCCACTTCGACGCCGGTTGTTCATACCAGAGTTTCAGGTCATCGACCTTCGCTGAAGCAGCTTCCAACCTCGCAACGAGCAGCAGGCAAACGGTGAGAATCACCGCGATCGATGCAAACCTGATTTCCCACAAAAGGAACTGCGAATGTGAACGTGAATATGATTTGAATGGGCGCATTGCTTCAGCCGTTAAAGGGAAACAAATCATCTGCTGCGGACCTGGACTCAGTCGAGCCGCTCTCAGCTGTTCTCGCGGCGATCGACATTGTTCTTCAGATCAGTCCAGTCGATTTTCTTCGCGCGCGGATCCAGGCCGTTGATGAAATCTTCAATATTCGTATAGCCATCGCCATTGAGGTCTGAAGAGGCATCGGAAGGATCATTCGGATTCAGCCCATGCTTCGTTTCCCAATCGTCCGGCATGCCGTCGTTGTCGGAATCTTTGTAGGACGCTCCCTTGTATTCAGGATAGCCACCCACCTGGTCGGGATGCGTGATCAGGCCGTCCTCAATCATCGCGATGAGTGCATCGACCGTCTGCTTTGCGTAGCCTGCGTGGCTCAACTGCTCGCGAACATCCGCACCCGCCTTCGCAGTCACCTTTCCGGAGCGAACCATCTGGATGACGCGTTCATCGACGGCATCGCGACGCGGCAGTGTCGCGCCCGCGTTCGCGAGCACGAATTCATACGCAACCTTTGCAGGCTGAACGTTGAGCGGTGCGTGAGGGAATGGCGCGTTCGTGCGAATTGATTCCAGCGCCTTCTCACGCGGACCAACCGTTTCCGGTTGGACACCGCCGTCCCAGTTGTCCGCGGTCACCTTTTCGTTTCCTTCCACGATATTTCCAGCGACATACGCCTTGCCGAAGTTGTCCACGACGGTCTTGCTGCGCTGCGATTCCGGCTTGAGGAGACGATGCGCGATCGGCTGATTCTTCGGCGTCGCCGGGCCGGGCTTCAGGTAATTGTTCAAGATCGTGTAATAGCTCATGTGATCGCCGCCATCCACGGTGCGATGCCGCCAGTTGAACAACACATTGTTGACGAACGTGAAATCGCCATACATGCCGACGCTTGGATTCCGGCCTGCATTGGATGCCCAGAGATTGTGATGAAACGTGCTGTTCAACCCACCGATCGTGCTTCCGAATGAATGATTGTACGTGTTCAGACATTCGCTGAAGATCGAGTTCTGAATGGTGATGTTAACCGTCGGCAGTTTCAGCGCCTTGTCGCTGTCAGGCGGCTGATACATGTGGCGATACATTGACATGTTCTCGTCGAGCCCCCAGCTGGCTGAGACGTGATCGATCATGATGTTGCCGACAGGATTGCCGCCGATGGAATCGTTGCGGTCGCCAACCCAGGTTTCGCCGCGGCGAAAGCGCATGTGACGGATGATAACATCGTGCGTATCGATTTCGACCGTGTCGCCTGCAATGCACACGCCGTCGCCGGGCGCCGTGTTTCCTGCGATGGTGATGTAAGGCGCACGAACGCGAATGCGTTCCTTGAGGCGGATGATCCCCGACACATTGAATACCACGATGCGCGGTCCGCCAGCTTCAAGCGCTTCACGAAAACTTCCGGGACCGCTGTCGTTCAGGTTTGTCACGACGAACACTTTTCCGCCACGACCGCCGAACGAATACATGCCGCCGCCCCACGCTCCGGGAAAGGCGGGAATTTTTGCCTGTGGAAGATCGGCTGGCTTCGCGGCGCCGGGAAGAAACGGTTTGCCTTTCGCCTCCCATTCACGGATTGCCGGCAACGCTTTTTCGAACGCCTCGTCCGAACGCCGGTCAGCGGCCTGTTTTTTCGCATCCGCCTCCGCCTTCACTTCGGAAGTGATGGTTGGATACTGTGCGGGGGCGGTGCCTGACGAAAGGACGAGGATGGCGGCACCGATCAAACTGAGGACGATGTTGAACTTTTTCATGTGAGGACTCGCGAACGGAGCGACGGAAAAATCATTGCAAATCGGTGAATGGAAAACTGGACGTTGTGACAGCGAATAGGTTACTCACTGCCGAAGGTTCTCTTCGCCTTTCTTGAGATCATAACCCGCTTTGGAAAGGTAGTTGTTGATGCGTCCCTTGTACCTGCCGAAGACGGCGTGCTTTTCCCGCGACGTGCCCTGGTCCATGGCAATCTCACGCGCTTCGATGAGCCAGTCTTTGATCTGTTGCTTCTGCTCCTCTTTCAAGTCGGGAAACATTTTCAGATAAGCGTTCAACGTGATGTTCAACACGCCGTAGGTCATTCCGTCCTTCACCTGATCGATCTGCGCGGGCGCAAGATGCTTTCCGAGTTCCTTCAGAAATTCAGCATGCCGTTCATCGAGTTTCTGTTTCGCCGCAGCCTGCACGGTCGCCGCCGCAGCTTCACGCTCGGCAGCGTCTGTCTGCGATTGTTCCTTCACCTTCTTCAACGCCTGATCGCGCTTCTCGTGAATGTCCCGCAGTGCGCGATATTGCCCGACGATGATTTCCCGGACGCGCGTAGCGTCGGCCGCATTCGTCAGCTGCAGTGGCACGACAATTTTCTCCGCGCGTTCTTCGAGCGTTCGCGTGTAGCTGGCTTCCACGTCAGTGGTTGGAGCAGGTTGAGCACTGACAGTCAAAACCGACATGCAAGCAACGAGGAACGCAGCGAGACGGCTTTTCATGATGAATATTTCATCGCTTCAACCTGCATCCGGCGTCAAGGTCGCAAGCCCGGACGGGCTGCCAAATCATTTGATGAAATTGCCAGCACCGCGCCTGCGCCTTGCGCGAGCGACGATTGCAATCCGACTGATAATCACCTCGAACGCGGATCACAAACCAAGTGGGTTCACCTGCCCGAAGCATTCTCCGTTAACGCGCGTAACGACCAGTCGCGCACAGTGTTTCAACTCCAGTGGCTTGAATGCTGCTGAACGGGAACATCATATGTTCGTCTGCCCGGATATCGTTCGCGCTCCCTCGGCAACTCACGCGCCGAATCCCGAAACGTCCAACGCTCCAGCCGGTCTGGATGAGTTGTGGACATTCACAGCGAACCTTTTCATTTGATTTCATGACTGCTCTGGGAATTTTAACCGGGATGCTGCAACTGGTCGTTCCGTCATACGCGTTCCGACTCGTGCGTCGCTATGGAGCGCAGCGGGTCGGCTGGTTCATCGTGGCGGCCTTCGCGTGTCTCGCGCTCCTCCACATGGCGTTGCCGATGCAGGGTTCGCATCTGGGAATTCCGGCGGAACAGCTGATGAATGCACTGCTCATCGTCGGCTCCATTCTTCTGCTGATCGGCATGGGCCACGTGGAGACGGTCTGCTCCGTTCGCGAACAGACGGAGAAATCCGAGTCTCTCGTCCGCGAACAATCCCAGACCGAGTTCTTCGAGAAGACCACCGAACTGCGCGCAGCCAATGAAATCCTTTCCCGCGAACTGGCGCAGATCAAAGAACGCGCGGAAGCGCTCGCGGTGTCTGCCTCACAATTCCATTCTCTCTTCATCCACAATCCTGTCCCGCTCTGCGTGGTGAAATCTCCTTCCGGCGAAATCCTTTCCATGAACGACGCCGCGGCGGGGTTCTTCGGCCGCAGCCAAGGACAGACACCTCTCCGCATTCAGGACTGCGCCGATCCGATTCATGTGCCGGCCATCGAACGCGCCCTCGCAGAGAGCGGCCCGTCACCCATCTGTTTCGAACAAACTGAATTCCTGCGGGCCGACGGCTCCTGTGTCAGCATGGATTGGCGCGCCGTCGATCTGCCTGACGCCAACGCACGGCTGATTGCATTTCACGACGTAACGCAGCGTCTTCAAAACGAATCCGCCCTTTTGAAAAGCCATCGCATGGCCGCCGTGATTCGCATGAGCGGAGTGCTGGGGAAACGTTTCGGAACCATCCTCGGAACGATCGAAGAGAATACCGCCGCGCTGTCACAGCGGATACAGGATGCGGGTGCGGCTTCGAATCTCCAGGCCATTTCGTCCGCCCTGACCCGCGGCAGCGCTCTCGCCCGGCAACTGCTCGCCGCCGGAAGCCAGCACGCTCTTCAAACCGAACTTCTCGATCTCAACGTCCTGCTGCGAAGCATGAATCCGCTGCTGTCGCGCCTGGTCGGTGAGCGAATCATTCTTCAACAGGCTTACGGCACTTTCACCTCGCCGGTTCTGGTTGACCCGCGTTTGATCGAACACGTGGTGGTGAATCTGGTTCTGAACGCAAGGGAAGCGATCAGGGAGAGAGGCACGATTACACTTTCCACCGGAACGGTGCGGTTTGAAAACGATGCGGCCAACCCGGCCGCGCCTGCCGGCAATTTCGTCGTGCTCGCAGTGCGCGATACCGGGCGCGGGATCAAACCTGAATTCCATCCCCACGTTTTTGAGCCGTTCCATTCGCAGGGCAACGCGGAGGAATCGATGGGACTTGGCCTTGCCAGCGTTTACGGTGTGATCGTTCAACATTCGGGCTGGGTCGAATTCGATTCAGCGCCGGACCGCGGCACGGAATTCCGGGTTTATCTTCCCTGCGCCAGAAGTCACGAACCGGAACGTCAATCAGGAAACTCGCCTGTCGAAGCCACCGGCACCCGCGAAACAGTGCTCCTCGTCGAACCCGACGATCGCAATCGCGTCACAGCCCGATGCGCGCTGAACTGGGCCGGTTACCGGGTGATTGAAGCCGACAGCAGTTCACTCGGCCTGTTGTTGTGGGAAAGCCAGTCGGAAGGAATCGATTTGTTGCTCACCGACGCGCAGCTGAACGATGGCATTTCCGGCCTTGAACTGGCGAATCGTCTTCAGACTTCAAAACCGGAGTTGCGCGTCGTCTTCACGGCAGAAATCTGCGGAGGCGAGTTGCCAATTCAGGCGGACAATTGGAAAATCGTTTCCAAACCGTTCACGCGCGATCAACTGCTGAACGCGATCAGCGAAGTTCTCCAATCCTGACCCGGCGCCAGCAGATCACGCCGGCGCGAGCATTCCAATTTCCCCGCTGAGCTTGCTGGCGGCGTTCGGATCAACCCACCGGACGAGCGCAATGAAGTTCAGCAGTGTCGGGCTGTTCGGGTTCGCCTTGAACATGTTCTTCAGGCTGTTCAATACCTTGTGGTAGGTGGACGCGTATTTCTCATGGGTCAACCGTGAAACGTAGGTTTCCATGATGGCGCGCGCCACCGGATCGGTGGAACCGTCGGGAAGATAAGGCAGCTGACAGAACACCCGGATAAAGGTGATCGGATCGGCTTCAGTAAGCGTCACCCAGCTCTGTTTGATTTCATCTGCCTCGTACTTCGCATGCAGCCGTGTGCGCATGGCATTGGCAATCTGCGCCGGTTCGGTGCGGCTCGACACGAGGCTCTTGATTTTCTCCCACGCGAGCTGCCGTTCCATCTCGGGCGTCAAGGTCAGCTCCGGTTTCAGCTGATCCAATCCCGTCAAACCAAGCTCCTTTCCAACAGCCTTTCCAAGCGCTTCTGCATCGTCCTTGCGCAACCGGTCGGTGTCCATGATCGCCCGCACGACGAAACGCTGCATGTCGGACGGCACGAGCTGGAGCGCTGTCGCCAAATCTTTGGATGAAGGCGAACTCTGCGGCGGAATGAGATGCTTCACGAATTCCGGGATGACATTGTGCATGATGTCGTCCGGCAGCGGCATCTTCTGGGAACGCAGTGTCAGAAGGTAACGCAACGTTCTTCCCGTGCCGCCGCCCTTGCCGATGTTGTTCACCACAGCCTGGCGATAGTCCGGATTCAGCACGTAAGCGAGCAATGCTTCCGCCTGCTGGACCAGTTTCTCGTCGATCGGATCCTGCGGGCCGGTGACGACCAGCTGTTCCACGAGGACAGGAAGGCGTTGGGCAAAGATCACGTCCGGCGCCTCGGTTCCCTGGTTGTCGTAGTAATGGAGAAGATCGAGGATGAACGAGAGTTTCTGGAATGTGTTCCGCTGCGCGCGCGATTGATCCGACGCGGCCTTGCTGCGCTGCACCTGTTGGAAAAGTTTCGCCAGCTGATCGCGCTTGGCTGCAACGGCGTTCGGGTTCTGCTGGAACAACGTTTCGAAATCCGGCTTGAACGCCAGAACAATTTCGTCCGGCCTGGGATTTGGATTGATGTTCCGGTCGGTGGTCATGTCGTTGAAGAACATGAGCGCCTCCTCGCCAAACTCCCGGACAACCCGCTCGCGCGGCACCTGTCCCTTGATGAAACAGCGCGTCGCCCGAACAACCTTGGGCTGGAAAAATGTCTCGGGTTGCGTCGGCAGCGCCTGAAGGATTTCGGGCTCGATCGGAACCTCCAGCTTCAAAAGTTCGTCCACGAGCGGTTTCACGGCAGCGATCAGATCGCGCCGGGTCTGATCCATCGCCTTCAACACCGCCGGCTGCGGCAATTCCTTCTCCACCTTTCCCTTGGCCAACACCGAGCAGACTTCGCTGACGTGGGAATTGTGCTCGACGAGCTTGGAAACGAGGACGCCAACATCGTTGATGGGCAGTTTGCTGACGAGTCCGGTGAGGAGAAGGACAAGTTCGCCGTGCGATTTCTGGCGGTGCTCGATCACGCGTTCGAGCAGGAAACGGAGGGATTTGTTGTCCGCTTCCAATGCATCTTTTTCGACTTCAAGCTGCTTGACCCGGAGAGTAAGATCGTTCCAGCCGCGTTGAATTTCCTCCAGCGTGGGAACGGTAGTGGTGACGTTTTCGGTCTGCGTCATGGTCCCAATCTGCATCAGATTCGGCTCATGTTGCCATTCCTTTTTTCGCCGGCGCAATGCAATGCCTCAGCAGACGCAAAGATACGGAAATTCCACGACGGAAAAGGGCAGTTTCCATCCGCAGTATTCGGGGTCACCGGTTTCTTGACAACAATGACACCTCTGCCCACTCTCGCAGCCACCCTATCATGACCACACTGAGAATCTGGAGTCGCATTCAAATCGGAGTGATTTCGCTGCTTCTGATGCTCGCCGCGCCGATCGTCTGCGCCGAGGAAACCGCCGAGCCGGAAGTTCCAGTGGTGGAAACCGCAGTCTCAAACAACGCCACAATCTCCGACGAAGCCTTGCGCGCCTACCTCGGAATTCAGGAACAGGTGCATCAGGCGCAACTTGCCAGTGATGAACGCACGCGGAGTTACATGGAACAGATGGCCCAGAAAAGCTCTGAAGCCCTGGCCGAGACTTCCAAAAACCTGAATTCCCGACTGCAGGAACTCGAACAGAAACTTTCCACACAGCGCTCCGAAGAAACGAAGCTGATGCTCTATGTCCTGAGCGCGTTTGGCGCCCTGAGCTTTGTCGCAGTTGTAATCACGGCCTATTTTCAATGGCACACCGTGAACCGTCTCGCGGACTTCACAGCTGCCGTACAGAATCGGCCGACAAATCCCAGTGTGCTGCCGTTCTCCGAAGCAGCCCTGCTCGGCGCCGGCCAGCTCGACCAGGCCAACAACCGTCTGATCGGTGCCGTCGAACGCCTGGAAAAACGCATCCTCGAACTCGAAAGCACCGCGCGTCCCTCACTGGCCACCACCGCACCCTCCCTTAGTAAAATGGTCGAAACGGAATCCGAGGAAGAAGACATCCCTGCGCCAGCAGCCGAGCCTGTAATTGTGCAGACCGATGAGGATGAAACGGTGGTCGAAGGGGAGTCCGAAATCCGCATCAAACGACTGCTCGACCGCGGCCAGAGTTTGCTCAACGAAGACAAACCGGAAGCGGCGATTGAAGCCTTCGATGCCGTCCTCGCTGTAGCGCCTCAGCACACCGAAGCGCTGGTGAAGAAAGGTTCGGCCCTTGAGAAACTTCGAAAGCTTAACGAAGCGATCGAATGCTACGACCTGGCCATCGCCGCCGACAGCAACATGACGATCGCCTATCTTTACAAAGGCGGATTATACAACCGGCTGGAGCGGTTCAGCGAGGCGGTGGAATGCTACGAGAAAGCGCTGCAGACCCAGGAAAAGCGCTCAGCCGCTTGAATCTTTGCCGCTGAAAATGTTCGGAACCGGAGGCGGCTCCTTCCAGTGCAGTGCCCCGAACTGTGGCTGAGACGCTGCGCCTCCCCCCCTTTTTTCAATTGGTTCAATTTCGACGGAGAAATCTCGACGCGGTTCACAATCCGGCAAAGTGCAGGCCGAAACGAATCCAGAGCGGAATTGCCACCAGTCCGATTACGGAAGTTCCGAGCACGACCTGCATCGCCACGCGCGAATCGCCGCCATAATGTTTCGCGAGCGCAATCGGAAGAACCGCCGACGACATCGCGCCCTGCACCACGATCACGCGTTTCATTTCGATCGAACACGGCAGCCAGCGCGCGAGCATCATGAAAACCGGCGGCAGAATTATAAACCGCACCAGCGTTGCCACCTGAATCACGCGAGCTGACTTCCCGCCGGCCAGGTCCGGCAAATGATCGGCAATGGTTGCACCAATCAACAACAACGCCATCGGCACCGCACTCTGGCCGAGCCAGTGAACTCCCGTCATCAACACCTCGCCCAGCCCAGGATGCGTGTTTTGTGACGGAACCACTGAAAAAACGTTCAAGATCAACGCCAGGACCAGAGCCACCATCGGTGCATTCACGACCTGCCGCCAGCCACCACGAAAACCGCTTCCCGAAAGCACAGCGATGCCTGCGGTCCACAGCACCACTTCCACACCCACGTTGTGAACCATCAGAACGCCGACCGTTCCCGGATCAAACAGCAGCAGACAAAGTGGAATGGGAACGTAGCCATAATTCTGAAGTCCGGCCGTGAGAGCAAACGTCCTGCGTTCGGCGGATTGTTTCAAACCGGCCAGGCCGCTCATCATCCAGCCCACCCCAATTCCTCCCAGCACGGTGCAGATCGCGATCAATGGCGGCCAGATCAGATTGTCCGCCCGTTTAAGCGCCGCGTTGCCAAGAACGGATTCGAAGATCAGGCACGGAAGCAGGAGATTGACGCAAATCCGCAGAAGACTTTGATCCGCCTCCGCAGTGAGCCAGCGCAGGCGACGAAGAAGAAACCCCGCGAACATCAGTGCGAACACCGGCAGGATCGCCGCAAACACAGTCCAAAGCTCCTTCACATCGGTCCTCGTCAGAGCTTCGCGTTGTCGATCAGCCGGGTTTTTCCGATGAAAACAGCGAGCGCCATCTGAACACCGCGACGGACTTTTGATCGGGGCTGCAAGGTTTCGGGATCGAAAAACTCGATGTAATCCAGCCGCGCTGCCGGTTCGGTTTCGATCAGGCGCTGCAGCGTGGCTCTCAATCGGGTCGCAGAAATGCCCTTTGCATTCCGTTTCACCGCATTCTGCGCGGCTTGAATCGCGCGCCAGAGGACCAGCGCCTGAGTCCGCAAATCGCCTTCAAGATACTTGTTGCGCGAACTCATCGCGAGGCCGTCGCTTTCCCGAAGTGTCGGCGCAACAATGATCTGGATCGGGAAATTGAGATCGGCCGCCATCCGCCGAATGATCGCCGCCTGCTGAAAATCCTTCGCGCCGAACACAGCAACATCCGGCAACACAATGTTGAACAGTTTTGCAACGATCGTCGTGACACCGCGAAAATGCGTGGGACGCGATGCCCCTTCCATTGTTTTCGAAAGCGTTTCCTCGACAACGTAAGTGCTATAACGCCCTTCTGACTTGCCGGGATACATTTCGGTATCAGCCGGTGTGAAGACCACATCCACGCCTGCTTCGCGGCAGAGGCGCAGATCACGTTTCAGATCGCGCGGATATTTTGAAAAATCTTCCTTTGGTCCGAACTGCGTTGGATTGACGTAGATGCTGACGATCACCCGTCCGTTCTTTCCGACATGCTTCCGCGCCTGCTGCACGAGGCTGAGATGCCCTGCATGCAGATAACCCATCGTCGGCACGAAACCGACGCGAATCCCCTGGCGCTTCCACTTGAGCGCCAGCCTTTGCATTTGAGTGACCGGTCCGATGACTCGCATCCGCGCACACTGCGTCAGCCGAATTCAATCGGCAACTGGAATCAGCGAAAGTGAGCGCTGTTGAGCCGTCTTTCAGATGCTTGCAGACCGCCAGGCTACCTCCTCCATTACAAGACCCTGAAAACAAATAACGCGAAGGTTGCCCTTCGCGTCTTCGAAAAATTGTGGCCCGTGTTAGGGACGGAAATTCAGCGGAGCGCTCGGCATTTCGTGAGCACACGGCTGATTGGTGGGGGCATCGGCCTGTTTGTTGACCGGCTCGACCAGCTTGTTTGCGAGCAGGTAGGCTTCGACTTCGTCACCGCTGACATCGGCAAGCATGTGGCCGTTGACTTCAACGCACGGGCTCAGCATTTGCCCGCTTTTTTCAATCATCTCCTGGCGTTGCAGGGGATCGTTGATGATGTCGCGATCTTCGAACGGGAGATCGTATTTGCGCATGATGGCGCGAACGCCCTGACTCCAGCCGCAGGTGGGCTTCAGATAAGCAATAATTTTCGGTTTGTTCATAAACAGTGGTCGGCAGCCAAGTTGCCACAACCCGCGGTTTTGGCAACTGCTTCGGCAACGACACCGTGCGAACTGGCGATCGCGAATACCGTGAATTTGCGAACGATTGCCAATCCATAAGCGAGCAGCGCAAAGCCTGTCGGTGCCGAGATTTCTCATTGAACTCCGAACTTCGTCGGCTACCGTTTGCGCCATGAACCTTGAAGATCATTTGGGAGATATTCTTCGCAAAGCACGGGTGATGACCGGCCTGCCCATTTCAAGCGCCGCCAAAGCTGCCGGCCTGACGGAGGGCGAGTATTCCGCGCTCGAGGATTCCGGCAAAGGGACGAAGATGAGCTTTCAGGGCATCGCCACCGCGCTCGGTCTGAGCGCGGCCAAACTGGAGGCGATCGCCAATGGCTGGACACCGGAAAAGAAGGACCTTTCCACCTGGCGCGAGTTGCGGCAGATCAGCACGACCGAAGGCGGCAACACGGTTCATTGTTATCTTGTCTGGGATGAAGTCACCCGCGATGCCGCGCTTTTCGACACCGGCTGGAATGCGGATGAAGTGGTGAAGATCGTGACCGCCGAGCAGCTTCAACTGAAGCATGTGTTCATCACGCACACGCATCCCGATCACATGGGCGGACTGCAACAGGTGCGTGAGGCATTTCCAAAAATCATTCTGCACACCGACTCCAAGAACGCGCCGCCACAGCATAAAAATCGGCGGAACGATTGCATTCACATCGGAAGCCTGCGGGTAACGAACCGTGAGACACCGGGCCACGCGGAAGATGGCGTGACTTACATCATCGGAAACTGGCCGGAAGACGCCGCGCATGTCGCGATTGTCGGCGATGCCATCTTCGCTGGATCCATGGGTGGCGCACCGCAGCACGGTGCTCTGGCCAAGCAGAAAATTCAGGACCAGATCCTGTCACTTCCACCGGACACGCTTCTTTGCCCCGGACACGGCCCGCTGACAACGGTGGCTGAGGAGAAGGCAAAGAACCCGTTCTTTGTTTAGCCTTTCGAAATCTCAACGAGCATTCCCGTTTCATCCGAGGGACCGTGTTACCCCGCAGTGATTGAACCGTCTGTTTGAGCGGCTGAGAAGAACGCTTCTCGAAAAAAAGAAAACGGGCCGAAGAAATCTTCGGCCCGTTTTCATTTGAGTTTTGAATTAGCGACGTTCGCGACGGTCGTATCCGCCGTCACGCGCTCCACCCCAGCGCTGCTGTGGCGGGCGCTCTTCGCGCGGCCGTGCGATGTTGACCGTCAGCGGGCGGCCCTGGAAATCTTTGTTGTGGAATTGCTCGATGGCCTTGTTCGCCTCGTCCTGGCTGGCAAATTCCACGAACGCAAAGCCGCGGGATTTGCCGGTCATTTTGTCCAGCATGAGGTTTACGGATGTGACGACACCGGCCTGGGAGAAGTAATCCTGAAGATCGTTCTCCATGGTCTGATACGAGAGGTTGCCTACGAAGAGCCTGGTTGGGTTCATAATACGAGTGTCTGGTCAAGAAACCGCGTGGGAGGACTGCACCGGCAGGTTCACTGAATGTCGTTTTTGGTTCACTGACAATCTGTCTTCTGACACCAACGTTGTTGGTTTAATCACCAGACGGTCGCTATTCTTAGGCAAAGCAATTTTTAGCGTCAATAACGATTACGTCCGCGATTTCACGGAAGTTCCCCTTTTTCCGAAGTCTGTTCCACCGCCTCTGCGGCCAGTTTTCTCGCCAGTTCCTCCTGAAGTTCCTCAGCCACAATGTACCCCACGCATTTCGGAGACCCGCAGCGGCAGGGGTGATCCTTGTAGTCCTCAAGATCGTAACCGTAGTTGAACGTCAGCTCCTCGCCGGGTTCAATGTCGCGGATCGCCACGATCCAGATGTGATCGCCGTCCCATTGTGCTTCGCAATTGGGGGAACAGCTGTGATTGATAAACCGCGCGAGATTCCATTCCACGTTTCCGTCGAGATCAAATTGCTCGTCCCAGTCGAAAATATAATGGTTGTCCGCCTCGCAACGTCGAAGCGACTCTTCCTTGGTTATCTTCTCGCCAACGTACTCGGCCACGGTCGTGCCCGCGGCGATGTGAACGCGCGCGAACCCGCCGGTGCCGTGAATTTTCGACGTCCGATAACTGACCAGTTCCGTTTCTGTTTGCATGCAGGTCCGGGAACTCTATCTCTGTAGGCATGCGGTCACAAAGTTTTAAAGTAATTCTCGTGACGGCGCCGAATCTTCGAACGGCCCGCAAGCTCGCCCGACTCGCGCTCTCCGAAAAACTTGTCGCGTGCGCGAACCTGATTCCAAAGCTCGAATCGCATTACTGGTGGAAGGGCAAAATCGAGAAAAGCACTGAGCTCCTCATTCTGTTCAAGACAACCGCACGAAATGTAAAACGGCTCGAAGCCCTCATCCTCAAGGCCCATCCTTACGACACCCCGGAGTTCATCGTCATCGGACTCGCAGGGGGAAATGATCGCTATCTGGCCTGGATAAAAGACAGCTGCATGGGTTGAAGACCGGAAGGTTTGATCCCAGTTTGCACTGCGGTTCTCGGGGCGTAGGTTTGGGTTGTGAACGCGCAGGACCTGATCCCGGCTCTGCTTCTCACGCTCCTGAGTCTGGCGCTGACGTCAGGGGCGGCAATACTCCTGTTGCTGATGCACTGGCGGCGTCAGCGACGGCAGCAGACGATTTCTGTTCCGGAACAATTGCTTCACCTCGACGGCTTTCACTCCCTCACGCCGCAACACTTTTCGCAGCGTCCAACTTCCTGGATGGCCGTTCGGGGACGAAACATTGAATCGGTCCAGGCTGCCTTTCATCTGAACAATCCCCGCCCCTGCTCCTGGTTTCAGGGACTTTCCGGTGATTTGAAGCTGTTCATTGCGCCTCCCATCCGTGGCTGGATCATCATCGTCGGCTCCGGAATCCCGGATCCGTTTGACGACGTGGACGCCTGTTTCCGGGCTCTCTTGCGTATCAGCGAAAAGCTTGGGGAGGTGCAGTTGTTCTGTGCCAACACCGCGCTCTCTCACCACGCCTGGATGCGCGCTCGCGACGGAAAAATTCTCCGCGCCTATGCCTGGGCCGGAAAAACACTCTGGAATCAGGGCCAGCCCACTCCCGCCGAGCAGGAGATTGGAATGCGATGCTTCGAATACTTCGAAACATTCGACGACATCTTCAATTCGGGAGAAGCGCCTGTCGCCAACACAGAAAAGGTTCCTCTGCTCGCAGCCCGATGGAGCATTGATCCGGCTGCGATCGACGAAACCACGCTGGATCACACGTGCGGAATTGCGGGCGAACCTCCGCGGCTGTATTGACACCGCACTCCTTCTCTGGAATGACTGGGGCAACCTCAAACAAAGGAACCCTATGTCTCTGGATCTCGAACTTCAGAAGTTTCCCAGGAAAATCGAACTCAAGGAGAAGTTCCAATGCACGCTTCGACCTTTGCGGAAGGACGATGAAAAAAAATTCTACGAGTTCTTCCAGGCGATTCCAGAACACGAGCGCATGTTCATCAAGCATCGGATCAGCGATCCCGCCGTCATTCGCGACTGGTGCCATCACATTGACCTCGGCAAAAAATTTCCTTTGCTCGCCCTCGCGGATTCCAAAATCGTCGGCGTGGCGACGTTGCATCAGCAACAGGGCGGCTGGAAACGCCACATCGGCCGGGTGAGCGTGCTCGTCCTTCCGAATTATCGCGGCCGGGGTCTTGCGCGGACGTTGGTGAAGGAAATATCCGAACTCTCTCGCAATCTCGGTCTTGAACGGCTGGAGGCGGAGTTCATCGGCGAACAGGAAGCCGCGATCAAGATGTTCGCCATGCTCGGCTTCAGCAACCTCCTCCGCCTGGAGGAATACGTGAAGGACATGCAGGCGATCTCACATGACTATGTCCTGATGGGATTGAACCTGAAGGTGGATGAGGAATATGCCGGTGTGGGAGGATGAGTGGGGATTTATGATTGATGATTTAGGATGTATGATTTCGTGGCCGGCACGAGCGATGTTCAAATCCCGTTTCAAATCGTCAATCATCAATCATAAATCATAGATGCCTTCCATTTGTCCCAACTGTGGCGCGGAAGTTCCACCGAAAGCAAAAGCCTGTCCGGAGTGCGGCTCCGACGAGGAAACTGGCTGGTCGGAGGAAGCCTACGCTGCGGGACTGGATCTGCCGGATGACGAATTTGACTACGACAAGTTCGTTGAGAAGGAATTTGGATCAAACAAATCTTCACCAAGCGGGCTTCCGTGGTTCTGGTGGATTGTCGCAGTAATCCTGCTCGCCGCAGTTGTGCTGCTGTTTGTCCGCTGAGTTCAACAGTGGAAATTTCCACAGAAGGAAACGAAGAGAACGAAGACAGCCAGGACACGAGCGAGCACTTCGTTTCGTTATCTTCTGTGAGAATGTTCGCTTCCTTTGATTGCGTCGTAACGAAAACAGTCTGTGATGTGATCGTTGACCATTCCGACTGCCTGCATGTAGGCATAGCAGATTGTCGAGCCGACGAATTTGAACCCACGTTTCAATAGATCTTTGCTCATCGCATCTGACTCCTGCGTTCGCGCGGGAATATCCTTCATCGATCTTCTCCGATTCTGAATCGGTTTGCCGCCAACGAACTGCCAGATGTAGGCATCAAAGCTTCCAAATTCCTTTTGCACTTCGAGGAATGCCTTTGCATTCCGAACTGTCGATTCAATCTTCAACCGGTTTCGAACGATGCCGGGATCGCCCATCAGTTTCTCAACCCGTTTCGCGTCATATTTCGCGATCCTTCGCGCATCAAAATTGTCGAAAGCCCGGCGATAGTTCTCCCGCTTCTTGAGGATTGTGATCCAGCTCAGACCGGCCTGCGCTCCTTCGAGAATCAACATTTCGAAAAGAAGTCGATCGTCATGCACCGGAACACCCCACTCGGTGTCATGATACTTCGCGTTCAACTCGTCTTGCGCCCAGGGACAACGGTTCATGCCGCTTTGTAGGTTGACGTTCGATTCGGGACAACAAAAAAGCCTGTCCGGAAGGATAGGCTTTGCAAATGTCAGAAGGATCGAATCAGGCCTTGGCTTCGGCAGCCTTGGTTTCCTTCGACTCGGCCGGCTTGGCTTCCGCCTTGGTTTCGGTCGGAGCTTCAACGGAAGGAGTGTAGTCCACCCATTCCAGAATGGCGAGCTGCGAGGCATCGCCCTGGCGCTGATGCAGCTTCACGATGCGGGTGTATCCGCCGTTGCGGCCCTTCTGGGAAGGGGCAATCTCGGTGAAGAGAATCTTCGCGGCATCTTCCTGATGCAACCGGGCCACTGCGAGGCGGCGGGCATGAATGGTTCCCTTCTTGCCGAGGGTGACCAGCTTCTCAGCCACTGAACGGGCGGCTTTGGCCTTGGCGAGCGTGGTGGTCACGCGTTTGTGTTTGATAAGGCTGCAGACCAGATTGGCCAGCATCGCATTCCGGTGTTCGCCGGTGCGGCCCAACTTGGCTGTTCTCTTAAGGTGTCGCATATACTTCCTGTTATCGGGTCACGAGCCCGGAATCTTCCTTGGGCGCATCGAGCAGGTCGCCATCGAAGCTCATGCCGAGCGACAGACCGAGTGCCTGAAGTTTGTCTTTGATTTCGTTCAACGACTTCTTTCCGAAGTTGCGGTACTTGAGCATTTCGGATTCGGTCTTCATGGCCAACTGACCAACCGTCGTGATGTTGGCGTTGTTCAAGCAGTTTGCAGCGCGGACGCTCAGCTCGATTTCGTTCACGCTCATATTGAGCAGCTTCTTGAGCTTGGACTTTTCTTCGTCCTGCTTGTCCACGACCTCTTCAAATTCAACCGCGCTCTTGTCATATCCGACAAAGACGTCGAGGTGATGCGCGAGAATCGCCGAAGCCTGGGTAAGCGCGTCGTCCGGAGTAATGCGTCCATCGGTCCAGATCTCGAGGATCAGGCGGTCATAATCGGTGCGCTGTCCGACACGGGCGCTTTCCACCGCATAGCGGACACGGCTGACCGGAGAAAACAGCGAGTCGATCGCAATGACGCCAATCGCCTGATTGGGCTTCTTGTTTTCGTCACCGGGCAGGAACCCGCGGCCAATCTTCACTTCCAGCTCCATCTCGAACTTCTTCTTCTTGTCGAGAGTGCAGATGTGCTGCTGCGGATTCACAAGCTCAACGTTCTGGTTGAGCTGGATGTCTGCAGCCGTGACTTCTCCCTCCTTGTTGACCGAAAGCAACAGGGTCTGGGTGTCGCGAGTGTGTGCCTTGAAAAGAACCTTCTTCAGGTTCAAAACGATTTCGGTCACGTCTTCCACCACGCCCTCAACGGTCGTGAATTCGTGCATCGCACCGTCGATTTTGATCGAGGTGATGGCGGCGCCTTCCAGCGAGGAAAGCAGCACACGACGAAGCGAGTTGCCGATCGTGTGGCCGTAACCGGTTTCAAACGGCTCGGCAATAAATTTTGCGTAGGTTTCCGTGGCGGTAGACTCATCTTTGGTCAACCGCTTCGGCATTTCAAAACGTCCAAGACGTACTGGCATGGTATCCTTTCAACAATTTTAATCTGACCGTCCCAGCCTTTACTCCCGCAGCTGAACCGGTCCGTATAATTGTTTTCGAGTCTTCAGTTTTTCAGCCGCAGTTTTCAGAACTGAAAACCGGGCTTTGAACCGAACACTCAGTTGTTATTAGCGGGAATAAAATTCGACAACCGCCTGCTCGTTCGCAATCGGATTGATTTCGTCGCGCGTCGGAATGCGCATCACGACGCCTTTGAACTCATCCTTGTTGAACGACAGCCAGTCCGGAATGGAGCGGCTGGTGGCGCTTTCAAGGTTTTTCGTGGCGAGCTGGCGGGACACGTTGGTGTTCTTGACCGTGATCACGTCGTTCACGCGGAGCGCGTAAGACGGAATGCTGACCTTGCGGCCGTTCACCTGAATGTGGCCATGCGACACCATCTGACGCGCAGCGGCGCGAGTGTTCGCAAAACCGAGGTGAAACACGACGTTGTCCAGTCGGGTCTCGAGAATCTGCAGCATCTGCTCACCCGTGACACCACGGCGGCGCAGCGCCTTTTCATAAACACCGCGGAACTGGCGCTCGAGAAGGCCGTAGTAGTAACGGAGCTTCTGCTTCTCGATCAGTCCCAGACCGTATTCTGTATGCTTGCGGCGGGACTTCGGGCCATGAACACCCGGACCATAATTGCGGCGTTCGAGATATTTCGTCGGGCCAAAGATCGGCACTCCGAAACGGCGGCTGATGCGAACGCGGGGACCTGTATAACGAGCCATAGAAATTTACGAGTTGCGATTGACGATTGACGATTTACACGCGGCGCTTCTTGCGCGGGCGGCAGCCGTTGTGCGGAACCGGGGTCACGTCCTTGATGGTGGTGATTTCCAGCCCGATCGCCTGCAGTGCGCGGATGGCGGATTCACGACCGGAGCCGGGACCTTTGACGCGCACTTCAACTTCCTTCATTCCGTGCGACATCGCCTGGCGGGCGGCGTCCTGGGCGACCTGTTGAGCTGCGTATGCAGTGCTCTTGCGGGAACCCTTGAAACCGACGCGGCCGGCGCTCGACCAGCCGAGCAGGTTGCCGTGCATGTCGGTGATGGTGACCTGGGTGTTGTTGAACGTCGCGAGGATGTTCGCGATACCAACGGAAATATTCTTCGCGCCCTTGGCCTTGATGATCTTTTTGGTGGCCAGATCGTCCGCAAGCAGTTCGGCTGCGGTCGGGGCTGCGGCGGCGACGGGAGCTTCCGGAGCAGCTGGGGCTGCAGGTGCAGCGGCAGGAGCAGCTTCGGCAGCAGGCGCCTTCTTGGCAGCTGCTTTGGTTTCTTCAGCAGCCGCTTCGGGCTTTGCCTCTTTCTTGGGAGCGGCTTTCTTCTTGGTTTCTTCGGCCATAACAAAAAATTAGTGAATACCGGTCTTGGCGTTCGGATTGCGTTGGACACCGACGGTCTTGCGCGGTCCCTTGCGGGTGCGTGCGTTGGTCTGGGTGCGCTGGCCGCGAACGGGGAGGCCGCGCATGTGACGGACACCGCGATAGCACTTGATACCCTGAAGACGCTTCAGGTTCATGCCGATCTCACGGCGAAGATCACCTTCGATCACGTACTTGCCCTCCTGGATCGCATGAACGATCTGCGAAAGCTGGGCTTCAGTCAGGTCCTTCGCTCGAATGCTCGGATCAATCTGGGCTTTGGCCAGAATATCGACCGCGTTTTTCGGGCCGATGCCGTAAATGTAGCGAAGCGCAATGTCGATGCGCTTGTTTGGCGGAACTTCTACACCAATGATGCGTGCCATAAATTATCCTTGCCGTTGCTTGTGGCGCTTGTTGCTGCAAATGACGCGAATGACGCCTTTGCGCCGGATGACTTTGCAGTTTTCGCAAAGTTTCTTAACTGATGCTCGAACTTTCATTTTAAATTCGTTTTCGTTTCGACGACGATTCGCCCTTCCGACAGGTCGTAGGGCGACATCTGCAGCTTTACTTTGTCACCAACCTGCGCTGAAAAGCTCTGCTTCGCTTTCCCGATCGCGTAGGCCAGGACCTTGTGGCCGTTCGCCAGTTCCACCCGAAACAGCTGTTTCGGAAGAACTTCAACAACTACGCCCTCAACTTTGAAGGCATCTTCTCCGGCCATGTCATGATTTCCGGCTCACCCTCGGTGACCAGAACCGTATGCTCAAAATGAGCGGACAATGAACCATCTTGGGTAATCACTGTCCAGCCATCATTCAAAATTTTTACGCCCGGTAAACCCGCGTTCACCATCGGCTCGATCGCCAGCGTCATTCCGGGCCGCAGCTCCGGCGATTTCTTCTTCTTTTCGTCGAAATTCGGAATCTGCGGCTCTTCATGCATTGTCCGCCCGACACCGTGCCCGACGAACTCGCGCACAACGCTGAACCCGTTCGATTCTACGTAATTTTGAATCGCCCGGGAGATGTCCACAACCCGCTTCCCCGGAACCGCCTGCGCGATTCCCTCATAAAGCGACTTTTCGGTCACGTCCATAAGCTTCTGCCCCAGCACCCCGCATCCGCCCACCGCAACCGTTCTCGCTGTATCCCCAATAAAACCGTTGTGCACCACACCGACGTCCAGGCTCACGATGTCGCCAAACTTCAACACGCGATTTCCCGCCAGGCCGTGAACCACCTGCTCGTTCACCGAGATGCAGATATGACACGGATACTTCCGGTAGCCGAGAAACGCGCTCTTGGCGCCATAACTCCTGATCCGCTCTGCCGCAAATTCATCGACCTCGCTAGTCGTCAATCCCGGCTTGATGAATGCCGCCACTTCATCCAGCACCGTGCCTGCTATCGTGCAGGCTGGTCGCATCGCCTCCAAATCCCGGTCACTTTTTAGAACTATCATGTTCGTATCCTAACCCACAATCGGGTCAGGAGGGATTCAGATACGACCCTTGACGCGGCCCTTCTTCAAAAATCCGTCGTAGTGCCGCATCAACAGGTGCGATTCCATCTGACGCATCGTATCCAGCACGACACCAACCGAAATCAATATGCTCGTGCCGCCGAAAAACTGCGCCACCCGATAATCGATCTTCATTTGCGCAGCCAGAATCATCGGAATCACCGCGATGATCAGCAGGAACACGGCACCCGCCAGAGTGATCCGGCTCATTGCATTATGAAGGTACTCCGATGTCGCCTGACCCGGCCGAACACCCGGAATATATCCACCGTTCTTCTTCAGATCGTCGGAGATCTGCAGCTCATTGAACTGGGTCGCAACCCAGAAATATGAGAAGAACAGGATCATCAACGAGTAGAACAGCAGGTACCAGAAACTGTTGTGATCGAGTGCGGTTGCAAGCTTCATGAACACGCCATGAAGGAACTTCCCGCTGGCTGAGGTGCTATCCATCAGACTGCGCCCGATCGTATCAAAAATCTTCTGCGGGAACATCAGGATGGCCTGGGCGAAGATGATCGGCATCACACCCGCGTGATTGACACGCAACGGCAGGAACGACGTTCCGCCCGAGTAAACTTTTCGACCCACAGCGCGCTGAGCGTATTGAACCGGAATCTTCCGCTGCGCCTGAACGATCGCGATCACGCCGGCAATCACACCGACCAACAAGAGCACCAGCGCCACCGCATGGGGCCAGCGAGCGCCTTCCGCATCACCCGCCGGGAAGAACATGTCCTTCAAGCCCTGCACAGCCATCGGAATTTCCGAAAGGATGCCGACCGTGATGATGAGCGAAATGCCGTTTCCAATACCACGTTCTGTAATCTGCTCACCCAGCCACATCAGCAACAGCGTGCCCGCCGTCAGAATGAGTGTCGTCTGGATGCGATACCACCAAATAAAGCTATCGGGATACAGAACAAGGCGTCCGACTTCGGGCCCGAAGATTGACTCCGGATGTTCCCAACCGATCGCCATGAAAAAGCCCTGCCCCAAGCACAACAAAACCGTCAGGTAACGGCCGTATTGAATCAACTTGGTCCGGCCACCCTCTTCACGGGCCAGCTTGCTCCACGGACCGTAAACAGCCGTCAGCAACTGCACGATGATCGTCGCGCTGATGTATGGCATGATGCCCAGCGAACCAATGGCGCAGCGTTGAAGCGCACCACCGGTGAACGTGCTGTAAAGACCGAGAAGGGATCCACCCCTATCCGCAAGACTCGCTACAAACTGGGAGAGGGAAAGCCCGTCCAATCCAGGGATCGGCACCGTCGCGACCAACCGGCAGATCGCCAGAATCATCGCTGTAAACAGAATGCGCGACTTGAGTTCCGGGATCTTGAAGCAATTGCTGAAGGTATTCGCGATGGAGGCAATCATGGAGTCTCAGAAGACTAGGCCTTGGCGGTTTCCGTCCTGGGGGCAATCACTTCGCACGTTCCGCCCTTGGCTTCGATCTTTGCCTTCGCCGAAGCACTGAACGCATGGGCGCTCACGGTCAACTTCTTCGTGAGTTCTCCACTACCGAGAATCTTGATGCCATCAGCACGGCCGTTTGCGAGGCCGACACTCTTCAGGGCGGCGACATCCACACGGGCGCCGTCTTCAAAGACATTCAAGGAATCGAGATTGACCGGAATGTAGGTGGTCGCGTGGCGGGCATTGTTGAAGCCGCGCTTCGGAATACGACGGATGAGCGGCATCTGACCGCCTTCGAAACCGATACGGATCGAGCTGCCCGAGCGGGCTGTCTGTCCTTTGCCACCGCGGCCGGCAGTCTTGCCGCGACCGCTGGATTCACCCTGGCCGAGACGCTTGCGGCGATGCTTTGCGCCCGGACGTGGTTTGAGATCATGTAAACGCATATAAAAGTCTTCAGTTCTCAGATTTCAGTTTCGGCCTTCCGGAATCTTCCCGGAATCCAAACACGTGAAACCGGTTGTTCCATCATGCCGTCGGAGCCTGCGGAGCTTCCACCTTCTTGATTTCCAGACCGCGGCTCTTGAAAATTTCCTCCCGCTGACGAAGGCTCAGGAGCGCGTTCAGCGTCGCCTTCACCACGTTTGCGGCGTTCTTGGAACCCAGCGATTTGCTCAGAATGTCCTTCACACCGGCTGACTCCAACACTGCGCGAACCGTCTTGCCCGCGATGATTCCCGTTCCGGGCGATGCCGGACGGAGCAACACCTTGGCGCCGCAATAGTGCGAGAACGCCTCATGAGGAATGGTTGCATCCTTCAGCGACACAGAAACCATTCGGTTGCGCGCGTCTTCGCCGCCCTTGCGGATCGCATCAGCCACTTCTCCAGCCTTGCCGAGACCGATGCCCACTTTGCCCTTCCGGTCACCGACAACGACAAGCGCGCTGAAATTGAAGCGACGGCCGCCTTTGACGACCTTGGCGGATCGGTTGATAAACACAACCTTCTCCATCAGTTCTTCTCCGCCCTGCCCTTCGCCCTGCTCTTCCGGGGGCTTGCGCCGTCCACGACCGGGACCGCGGGGACCGCGCTGGAACTGCTGTTGTTGGGGCGCCGGCGGCTGTTGCTGCTGCTCTTCGCTGCCGCCTTCTACAATGTTGTTTTCTTCAGCCACAGTATTTCTCTCTGTTAAAGTTAAAATTGCAGGCCGGCTTCGCGCGCTGCCTCAGCGAGAGCCTTGACCTTGCCCATGTAACGGGCGCCACCGCGGTCGAACACCACCTGCTTGATTCCCTTGTCCAGCGCCGCCTTGGCCGCCTGTGTGCCAATGGTCTTCGCGCTTGCCACGTTCGCGCTCAGCTTTTCGCGGTCAGGAGTGGCCTTGCTCGTCGTCATCGCCGAAGCGAGGGTGACGCGCGCGACATCGTCGATGAACTGCACGTAGATGTGCTCGTTCGTGAAGCAAACGCTCATGCGCGGACGTTCCTTGGTGCCGCTGATCTTTTTCCGCACACGCCAGTGACGGAGCTGCGCCAGTTTCTGTTTCTTGTCTGTTCTCATCTTTATGCGTCACGGGTTTTGCCGTGAGTTCAATTGTTACTGAACGGTCTTGCCTTCCTTGCGCTGAACATGTTCGCCAGCGTAACGAACACCCTTGCCCTTGTAGGGCTCGGGCGGATAGAAGCTGCGGATCTCCGCGGCCACACGGCCAACAACCTGGCGGTCCGGCCCCTCAATCGTCAGCTTGGTGTTTTCCTCCACCGTCACTTTGATCTGCGCCGGAATCGGGTAATTGATGGGATGCGAGAAACCGAGGTTCAGGTTCACGACATTGCCGTTGACGGCGGCTTTGAAACCGACGCCCTGAATCTCCAGCTTCTTGACGAAGCCTTCGCTCACGCCCTTGACCATGTTGCTGACCAGAGCTCGGCTGAGGCCATGCAGAGCCTTGGCCTGGGAGTCTTCGCCATCGCGGCTGACAACGATGTTGCCGTTTTCAACCTTCAGGCTGGTGCGCTTCGGCAGGTCGAATGTGAGCTTGCCCTTCGGTCCTTCCACAAGAACCTGCTGGCCTTTCAACTCCACTTTGACTTTCGGAGGGACAGCAATCGGCTGTTTTCCAATACGCGACATATAAAATCCTTACCAGACGTAGCAGAGCAATTCTCCGCCGAGGTTCTTCTTGCGGGCCGTGTTGCCCGACATCACGCCTTCCGGCGTTGATACAATTGCCACACCAAGACCGCCGCGCACGCGCGGGATTTCCGTGGCGCCAACATATTGCCGCAGACCAGGACGGCTGACGCGGCGAATGCCCTCGATCACAGCCTTTCTGCCCTGATACTTGAGCTTCAGCTTCAGCGTCTTGATCACTTTGCCGTCAACGGCAATGTCTGCAACATAGCCTTCCTTCTTCAGGATGTTGGCAACGCTTTCCTTCAGTTTTGAATGCGGAATCTCAACCGTCGGAAGCATCGCGCGCTGCGCGTTGCGAATCCGGGTCAACATGTCAGAAATCGGGTCGGTCATATTTTGTTTTTGCTCTCACCCCGTCCGCGTCCTCGAGGCGAACGAGGATGGTCACGGGATGGAAATTCATTTTTACCAGCTGGCCTTCGTCACACCCGGGATCAGGCCGTTCAATGCCGCTTCACGGAACGTGAGGCGCGAGCAGCCGAATTTGCGGAGATAACCATGGCGGCGTCCACTCATCGCACAGCGGTTCACGACGCGGGTTGGGCTCGCATCACGCGGAAGCTTTGCCAGGCCGGCATAGTCACGCTTCGCTTTCAGCTCGGCACGGAGTGCGGCATACTTCGCCACCGTCTCCATCTTGCGCTTGTTGCGCTCTTTCCAGGATTTCTTGGCCATAAAAACTAAACTCTCTCTGAATTATTTGTCGGCGAGCGGCATGCCCATCATCTTGAGCAGCTCCAGCGCTTCCGCATCGGTGCGCGCGCTCGTCACGATGGTGATGTCCATGCCCTGTGTCCGCTTGATCTTGTCCAGCTCGATCTCAGGGAAGATGGTCTGGTCAGCCACACCGAACGTGTAGTTGCCGCGGCCATCAAACTTGCGCGGAGACAGACCGCGGAAGTCACGGATACGGGGCAGCGCCGCCGCAACCAGGCGATCGAAAAACTCATACATCGCGTCCTTGCGCAGCGTCACGCGGCAGCCGATCGGCTGGCCTTCGCGCAGCTTGAAATTGGCAATGCTGTGGCGGGACTTGCTGATGGCCGGCTTGCGGCCGGTGATCAGCGCGAGATCCTTCGCGGCGTCATCAATTGCGCTCTTCTCCAACGAAGCACTCACGCCCATGTTGACGACGATTTTTTCAAACCGCGGAATCTGGTGGACGTTCTGGTATTTGTTCTTGGCCTTCAGCGCCGGAACAACTTCGTTGATGTATTTTTCGTAAAGTCTGGCTTTCATTTTTCTGCGTCACGGTTTTTGCCGTAACTCTTCAAATTAAATCGTAATCCTGTTTGGTCCGCTTCGCTTACGCCTTGGCTGGCGTTCCACGCTTGCTGGCGCGGGCGTCGAACACTTCCGCTTTCATGACATTGGAGGCGTGAACCGTGCCTTCGCGCTCAATGATCGCTCCCTGCTGGTTTTGCTGGGTGCGGCGGGTGTGCTTCTTGATCATGTGCACGCCCTCGACCGTCACGCGCTGCTTGCCGGCATCCACCGAGATGATCTTGCCGCGCTTGCCCTTGTCGGCACCGGCAATCACCACCACTTCGTCACCCTTTTTCACATGCAGTTTAGCCATATCAGATAACCTCCGGGGCGAGCGAAATGATCTTCATGAACTTCTTGTCGCGCAGTTCGCGGGCAACGGGCCCGAAGATGCGGGTTCCGCGCGGGTTCATTTCCTTGTCAATGATGACAATCGCGTTGCTGTCAAAGCGCAGATACGAGCCGTCGCTGCGGCGGATCGCCTGCCTGGTGCGGACAATGACGGCGTCAACGACGTCGCCCTTCTTGACCGTGCCGTCCGGCGCGGCGTCCTTGATGTGGGCCTTGATCACGTCGCCGACGCGGGCATACATCTGGTTTTTGCCGAGCACGCCGATGGCCCAGGCGACCTTGGCGCCGGTGTTATCCGCGACATCTAGATGAGATCGAACTTGCAACATAACAAATCAATTCAGGCGGCCACCGGTGACACACCGGAGCTGCGTTCCACCACTTCGACCAGGCGCCAGCGCTTGAGCTTGGAGAGCGGGCGGGTTTCCTGGATGCGCACGCGATCGCCGACCTTCGCCTCGGCCTTTTCGTCGTGGGCGTAGAATTTCTTGTAGCCCGTGACCACCTTCTTGAATTTCGGGTGCGGGAAACGGCGTTCCACGCGGACCACGATGGTCTTGGTCATCTTGTTTGAAATCACTTCGCCGACGCGTTCCTTGCGATTGCCGCGAGCGAGTTCCAAAGTTTTGGTTTCTTCAGCCATACGAGTTAAGCCGCTTTGTTCCGCAGTTGGGAAATACGCGTTTCGACGCGAGCAATGTCGCGGCGCAGGGTGCGCAGGCGGGCCGGCTTTTCGAGCTGGGCGCTGGCCTGCTGCAAACGCAGGTTAAAAATCTCCTGCCGCAGGTCCCGGCTCTTGGCCGACAACTCGACGAGCGTCAGGTCTTTGATCTCAGACATCTTCATAAACTGTTTTCTTCTGTAGCGGCGGTCTGTGACCGCCATCTTTACCGTCGCTACACCCGGCGCCCGAGGACGCCGCCACAACTCTTATGCCGCCGCCTGATGGCGCGCGACGAACTTGGTCTTGATCGGCAGTTTGGTCGCCGCGAGACGCAGGGACTCGCGGGCCACCGCTTCAGTCACACCGTCCACTTCGAACAGGATGTTCGCGGGGCGAATCACCGCCACCCAGCCCTCCACCGGGGCCTTGCCCTTGCCCATTCGGGTTTCGAGCGGCTTCTTGGTGAATGACTTCTGCGGGAACACACGGATCCAGAGCTTGCCGTGGCGTTTCATGTTGCGCGCAATCGCAACGCGGGCGGCTTCGAGCTGCTTGGAATCCATCCAGCAACGTTCCAGCGCCATCAATGCATATTCGCCGAATGCAACCGTGCTGCCGCGATAGGCCAGGCCGGCGCGGTTGCCGCGGTGCATCTTGCGAAACTTCACTCGTGCGGGCTGTAATGGCATAACAAAATCTCTCTTCTACAAAGTTACTTGACCGGAACCGCTTCGACCTGCGGAGCAGACTGCGGCTGCTGGGCGCGCTGCGGCTTGTTCTCGCCTTTGCAGATCCAGCATTTCACACCGAGCTTGCCGTAAACGGTCTTGGCTTCGGCGAATCCATAATCGATGTTCGCTCGCAACGTGTGCAGCGGAACGCGGCCCCAGTGATACTGCTCAACCCGGGCGAGTTCAGCGCCACCCAGGCGTCCGGCACAGCGGATCTTGATGCCTTCAGCACCGAAATCCTTGGCGGTCTGCAGCGCCTTCTTCATCGCGCGACGGAACGAAACACGGCGTTCGAGCTGGAGCGCAACGTTCTCGGCAACGAGCTGCGCGTCGGTTTCCGGCTGCTTGATCTCCACGATGTCCACGTAGATTTCCTTGCCGGTCATCTTGCTCAGCTCTTCCTTGATCTTGTCGATCTCGGCGCCTTTGCGGCCGATGACAACACCGGGGCGAGCAGTCAGGATCGTGATGCGGCAGCGGTTGGCGGCGCGTTCGATCAAAATTTTCGGGACTGAAGCCGTCTCGAGCTTCTTCTTGAGCAGCTCACGGATTTCACGATCTTCGTTCAACAGCTTGCCGAAGTCCTTCTTTCCGGAATACCACTTGGAACGCCAGTCCTTGTTGACGGCGATGCGGAGACCGACTGGATTAGTTTTTTGACCCATACAATTTACTCGTCAGAAAGAACGATTTTAACGTGGCAATTCCGCTTGATGATCGGGCCGGCAGAGCCGCGCGCCTTGGGCGTGAACCGCTTGTAACTGGTGGCGGTCTGCGCAACAGCCTCCTTGATGATCAGCGCTTCGGGCTTGGCGTTGTTGTTGTTTTCCGCGTTCGCAATGGCGGACCTCAAGGTCTTGGCAACGAACCGCGCGCCCTTGCGGGGAACGACGGCGAGAACAGCCTGTGCCTGGAGAGCGGGCAAACCCTGAATCTGCCGCACCACTTCGCGCATCTTCTGCGCGGACATGCGGATGTTTTTGGTAATCGCTTGAACTTCCATAGGCTATTTCGCTTCTGCCTTCGCGGTGTGAGCGCCGTGCTTCTTGAACGTGCGCGTAAGTGAAAATTCGCCGAGACGATGGCCAACCATGTTTTCAGTGACGAACACGGGGTTGAACACCTTGCCGTTGTGGACGTTGAACGTCAGGCCGACGAAATCCGGCGTGATCATCGAACGGCGCGACCAGGTCTTGATCGGCGCCTTGGACTTCGTCTCCTTGGCCTTCTGGATCTTGTCCAGCAGGTGGAAATCAACAAATGGACCTTTTTTGATTGAGCGTCCCATATTCTATTTACGATTTACGATTTACGGAGCCCTTACTTGTTCTTCATCGGGCGTCCATCGCGGCGCACCAGAATGAACCGGTTCGAATACTTCTTCTTGTTGCGGGTGCGATAACCCTTGGCCAACAAGCCCCAGGGCGAGGTCAGCTGCTGCCAGCCACCGCCGGACTTCGACTTGCCCGCGCCACCACCGTTCGGATGGTCAACCGGGTTACGGGTGACACCGCGGTTCACCGGGCGAATGCCCAAATGACGGCTACGACCCGCTTTTCCAAGAACAACGTTTTCGTGCTCGGTATTTCCAACCTGCCCGATGGTCGCATAGCAGTTCTCATTGAACTTGCGGATTTCACCGGAAGGCAGGCGGATCTGTGCGTAACCTTCGTCGCGAGACATCAAGGTCGCCGCGCCGCCGGCAGTGCGAACCATCTGCCCACCACGACCCGGAGTGATTTCAATATTGTGAATCGAGAGACCCACCGGAATCGCCTTGAGCGGAAGAGCATTTCCAATTTCCGGAGGAGCCGAAGGTCCGCTCAGGAGTTTGGCGCCGACCTGGAGACCGTTGGGAGCGACGATGTAAGCCTTTTCGCCGTCGGCGTATTGGAGGAGGGCCAGTCGGGCTGTGCGAAGCGGATCGTATTCGATCGCGGAAACCGTGGCTTCGACACCGTGCTTCTGACGCTTGAAATCAACCAGACGAATCTTCTGCTTGTTTCCGCCACCAATGCCACGAGCGGTAGCCCGGCCGTAATGATTGCGTCCACCCGTCTTCTTTTTGATCTGAACCAGGCTCTTTTCAGGCTTGGTCTTCGTAATGTCGCTGTAATCGGCGAACGTTACGTATCGCGTTGACGGGGTCAACGGTCTAAATGTCTTAACTGGCATAAATCAAAATCAGTTACCAACCAAGTCAGCTACTTGGAGAGCGGAGCCATCATTCCTGTCCCGGTTGGGAGTCAGTTATCGGTTCCGCAGGTTATGCTGTCCGTGGCCTGTTCAGGCGAAACGGAGGCGGGAATATAGGTAAACACCCAATACGGTGCAACAGGTTTTTTAAGAATTCTTCATCGCAGATTTTCCCGGTGAATCCCCCGGACAAGATTTGGTGCATGCCCCGTTAGCGCCCGACGCCGCAGTCTGCAATTCTCAGGACCGTCACTCACGAAATCAACAAAGGGAATATTGATGAAACACTTGTTTGGAGCCTCTCTGCTGAAGTTCGCCGCCGTCGCGCTTTTCTGTTCCACCGTGTCCACCGACGCCGCAACCCGTCTGATCGCATGGGGCGACATGAACTATGACATCGAAGCGCTCTGTTCAAAGAAACCAGATGTTCGCGGCATCAGCAGCGGAAGCCTTCACAGCGCCTTCATCCGCAGCGACCGCAAGGTGGTCGTGTGGGGTGACAATCAATTCGGACAAACAAATATCCCCGCCAAAATCAAACGCGCCCCTGTCGTCAGCGTTGCCGCCGGAAATGTTCACACGCTTGCATTGCTGGGCAACGGCACCGTGGCTGCATGGGGACCGACCAATGGACAGTTCGGCGATTTCGGCCAAACCACGGTTCCCGCCAAATTGAAGAAAGTGAAAGCGGTCGCGGCCGGTGCCATTCATAGCCTGGCGCTGACAAAAAGTGGAACTGTCGTCGCATGGGGCGCAAATGAAACCGGACAATGTGACGTTCCCGAAGATTTGAATCGCGTTGTCGCCATCGCCGCCGGCACTTATCACAGTCTCGCGTTGCGGACTGATGGAACGGTGGTGGCCTGGGGAAGCAACAATCAGGGGCAATGCAACGTTCCTGAAGGTTTGAGCAACGTGGTGGCCATTGCGGCCGCAGGTTTTCACAGTGTGGCTTTGAAGGCCGATGGAACGGTGGTTTCCTGGGGCACGTATGGACTGGCGCAAATCGAAGTGCCGGAAGAACTCTCGGACGTGGTCGCCATCGCAACCGGCGACTATCACGTCCTGGCTCTTAAACGTGATGGTTCTCTCGTGGCGTGGGGATTCAATGACAAAGGCCAGTGCGATATTCCCCCGCTCCCAGGAAAAGTGGTTTTCATCGCGGCACGGGGCAGTCACAGCATGATTCTCGTCGATGACACCCCGGCGAAGTCAAAGGCTCGGCGTTAAACGAATTCAAATTCTCGTTCCGCAAAAGAGCGCAGCTTCATCGCTGTGCTCTTTTGTTTTCTGATGCCCAATACCCAAAACGTCGTCCGTCGCACAGATTTCGCCGTTTAAAATCTGCGTGCGTTCACGGAAACCGGGACTTATCTTTCGCGGCTTCATGGCCACAATTAAACCATTTGCTGCGTTGCGTCCGAAACCCGAACTGGCCGGACGCATTTGTGAACTGCCCTACGATGTGATGTCGTCGGACGAAGCCCGTCAAATCGCTTCCGGCAACCCACTCAGCTTTCTGCACGTCAGCAAACCCGAAATCGATCTTCCGCAGGGAATCGATCTTTACTCGCCCGAAGTTTACGCGAAGGGCAAAGAGAATTTTCATCGCCTGATCCGGGAAGGCGCATTGATCCAGGACTCTCAGCCGGCATTTTATCTTTACCGGCAGATCATGGGCCAACACAGCCAGACCGGCCTTGTCGCCGCGGCCAGCTGCGAGGAATATCTCAGCGGCGTCATCAAGAAGCACGAGTTCACCCGGCCTGACAAGGAGGACGATCGCGTCCGGCACATTGAAACTTTGGAATCTCAAACCGGACCCGTGTTTCTTACCTACCGCGCGGTGGCTGCCCTGGATGCCTTCATTGCAAAGCGCACAGCAAAAACGCCGACAATTGATTTCACCGCAGCGGACGGCGTCCGCCACATTTCCTGGAACATCACCGACGCTGAAGGCATTCGTTTGATTGAATCTGAATTCGCCAAAATTCCATTTCTCTACATTGCGGACGGACATCATCGCAGCGCCGCCGCAGCGCGGGTGTATCAAAGCCGCAAGGGCGCCGGCCACAGCGGAGAATTCCTGACCGTGATTTTCCCGCACAACCAGATGCAGATTCTTCCCTACAACCGTGTGTTGAAGGATCTGAATGGGCTAACGCCGGAACAATTGCTGGAAAAGCTGGATGCGGTTTTTGTCATCAGCGCAAACGGGTCCCCTGCTCCATCACGGAAGCATGAGCTCGGGCTTTATCTTGCCGGCAAATGGCACACGCTGCATTTCCGACCGCACTTCGCGGCCACGAACGATCCCATCGAAAAACTCGACGTCACACTGCTTCAGAAATACGTGCTTGATCCGGTTTTCGGCATCAGCGATCCGCGCACCAGTAAGCGCATCAACTTCGTCGGCGGCATTCGCGGCACAGCAGAACTGGAGAAGCTGGTGAACAGCGGTGAATACGCCTGCGCCTTTTCCATGTTCCCCACCAGCATTGAAGACCTGATGACCATCGCCGACGCGGGCGGAATCATGCCGCCCAAGAGCACCTGGTTCGAACCCAAGCTCCGCGATGCGATGTTCTGTCACATGATTGCGTGAGGCGTGAGGCGGGAAGACGGCAATGTCCGCCACTCGACAATAACGTGACACTTCGCTGCCGCGGTTTTAAGTTGCGGCATGCCGGCCGATCGGCTGAAACGAAGTCTGCGGGCGACGTTCACAGGTCTCGCAGTGAACCTCGCGCTCGCAGTTTCCAAATTGCTCGCGGGAATCTTCGGTCATTCCCATGCGCTGATCGCCGACGCGGTTGAATCCTTCGCCGATATCTTCAGTTCCCTGATCGTCTGGCGCGGACTGGTGGTCGCCGCCGAACCGGCGGATGAAGATCATCCTTACGGCCATGGCAAAGCCGAGCCGCTGGCAACCGCCGTCGTTTCAATCATGCTCCTGCTCGCGGCGGCCTGGATCATTGTTCAGGCGGTCCGCGAAATTTCAGAACCGCATCACGCACCCGCTCCATTCACCCTGCTCGTGTTGATCGCTGTCATCGTTATCAAGGAAGGTCTGTTCCGCTTCGTTCTGAAGGAATCTGAAATCGTGGAAAGTTCGGCCGTCGCGAGCGATGCGTGGCATCATCGCAGCGACGCCATCACTTCGCTCGCCGCCGCGGCGGGAATCACGATTGCATTGATGGGTGGCGAGGGATTCGAAGCAGCGGACGACTGGGCGGCCATCATTGCCGCGGGCGTGATCGCCTCAAACGGACTTCGCCTGCTTCGTCCGGCCCTGAACGAACTGATGGATCGCTCGCCGAATCGCGAGGTGATCGATCAGATTCGCACGCTGGCGGAAACATTGCCGGGAGTCGAAGCCGTGGAAAAATGTCTCGTCCGGAAGATGGGCTACCATTACTTCGTCGATATGCATGTTGAAGTGGATCCGGAAATGAGCGTGCGTCGCTCGCATGAAATCGCGCATCAGGTGAAGGACAAAGTGCGCGACGAGATCCCTGCCGTTTTTGACGTTCTCATCCACATCGAACCGAAAAAGCCAGGCTCATCTGATCGTCAGCGCTGATGAAAGTATTCCGCAATTTTTTCTGCAGCGTTCTGATTCTGATCTTCGTGGCAATTTCCCAGGCCCAACCGTCAGTCGATCCCGGCACCATGAACCACAAGCTGCTCACGGGTTATCAAGGCTGGTTCGCGTGCCCGGATGACGGCTCCAAGGTGAACCGCTGGATTCATTGGTTCCGCAGAAACAATCCTGTCGCAACCAATGTCACGGTGGATTTCTGGCCGGATGTTTCCGAACTGGACGCTGACGAACTGTTTGCCACGAAGATGACTCTTCCCGACGGTTCGCCTGCAAAAGTTTATTCCGCTTTCAATTGCAAAACGGTTCTCCGGCATTTCCAATGGATGCAGGAACACCAGCTCGACGGCGTTTTCCTCCAGCGTTTTGTCTCCGAGCTGTCGGACCCACATTTTTTCGCGGTGAGAAATCAGGTCGCAGACAATGTGCGTGCCGGCGCTGAAACCTATGGCCGGGTTTTCGCAATCATGTACGACATTTCCGGCCAGCCGACGAATACGCTGGTCGCCGCACTTACCAACGATTGGAAATTTCTCACCCGCGATCTTCAGATCACTGAAAGCCCGCGGTATCTGCATCACATTGGCCGTCCCGTCGTGGCCATCTGGGGATTTGGCTTTGCAGGCCGTCACGACACGCCGGAACAGGCATCGAAAGTCATCGCCTTCTTCAAAGCTGCCGGTTGCACAGTTGTCGGCGGCGTGCCTTCGCACTGGCGCACACTGAAACACGATTCACAAACCAATGCAGCCTGGGCGGAGGTTTTCCGATCCTTCGACGTGATCAGTCCCTGGTCGGTCGGTCGATACAGCGATGACACGGGCGAGAACGACTTCACCCGCCATGTGACCGCGCCTGATCTCGTCGAAGCCAAGGCAGCCGGACGCGACTACATGCCGGTGATCTGGCCCGGTTTCTCCTGGCACAACCTGCACGGCGGCAAACTCAACCAGATTCCCCGTCGCGGCGGGAGCTTCTACTGGCATCAGGCATTCAACGCGATCAATGCCGGTTGCACGATGTTATACACCGCGATGTTCGACGAAGTGGATGAAGGCACCGCGATGTTCAAGCTGGCCCCGACGGCGGCTCAACTGCCGACGGAAGGCAAATTCGTTTCGCTCGATGCCGACGGTTTGAAACTTCCAAGCGACTGGTATTTACGCGTTGCCAGAGAAGCCGCGAAGATGCTGCGCGGCGACACGCCTCTGACCAACTCCATTCCCATTACTCCGTGAACCGAGACACTCATTTCAAAGGCTGGGCAAAACCCGGTCCAATTCCACCCGGCCTGAATGCTGAAGTTCAAATTGAACCTCACGAGACACTCGATGCCATCAGCGGAAACTTCCGCCTGTTTCAACTGCGCGACGGACATCGATTTTCCACGGACGACATTCTCACAGCCTGGTATGGGACGAGTTGGTGTCCCACAGCACGCACGGCGCTCGATCTGGGCAGCGGCATTGGAACCGTGGGAATGATCGCAGCCTGGCGTTTGCCTGGAACGCGATTTGTCACAGTCGAAGCACAGAAGGAAAGCGTCGCACTCGCACGCAAATCCGCCGCTTACAACGGGCTGCAGGAACGCTACGAAATTCGCAAAGGCGATTTCAGAGAACCGGGAATCATTCGCGCCGAAGAGAAGTTTGATTTGATCACGGGCAGCCCTCCCTATTTTCCGCCCGACGCCGGTGTGAAGAGCGAGCATCCACAAAAGCTTGCCTGCCGATTCGAACTGCGCGGCACTGTCGCCGACTATTGCTCCACGGCGTCGAAGCATCTCGCTGCGGGAGGATTTTTCGCCTGCGTGTTTCCCTTCGAACCCGCCCAGCTGGCTCGTGTCGAAGCGGGAGCGAAATCGGCCGGACTCGTCATCGTCCGCAAACGCCCGGTTGTGTTCCGCGAAGGCGATTCACCGCTGGTAGGTCTCTTCGGAATGATGCGCGAAGGCGACCTTCCGGAATGGTTCCGAAACCAAACCTGGACCGAACCGCCGCTGATCATCCGCACGCGGGACGGAAAAATTCATCCTGAATATTCCGCAGTGAAACTTGCGATCGGATTTCCACCGTGACGCCGCTGGAAACGCAGCAATCGTCATGCGGCATGAATTGGTGACAGGTCCGGACGTTGTGTTTCGCAGCAGAACTTCTCCATAGTGTTCGCGTGGCATCTTTGTTTCAGCTCCAGCTTCGCGCATTGAAATCTCGAAACATCCGAACGTTTTTCGTATTCGCCGCATTGTTCATCGTCAGCCGTGTCGCGACTTTTCCTGCAGAACTGACAACGTCCATTCCTCCGCAGTCGGGAATATTCACCAATCCCATTGTCATCGGTGCCGATCCCTGGTTCTTCCAGCACGACGGCAATTATGTCTGGAGCAGAAAGGGTCCAAACGAGTCCATCGTTGTCGGTGTCACCAGGGATTTCACCAAGCCCGGCGAACACCGGATCGTCTGGCGCGCGCCA
>Ga0065721_10004006_pt1 | contig 59916 bp, 51 predicted proteins | sample Mesricmetagenome_FD_59108 | JGI IMG/M metagenome (GOLD analysis project Ga0065721, IMG submission 59108) | Mesophilic microbial community from rice straw/compost enrichment Sample: eDNA_1 v2 (version 2) | ecosystem: Engineered > Solid waste > Grass > Composting > Bioreactor | place: USA: Davis... | reverse complement strand
TGGCGACACGGGCGGCGACTTCGGCGCTGCCCTCGCGCGGGGCTGGTGCTGCGAGATCGCTGGCGCTGACGGCGGGCACTTCGAGCGTGATGTCGATGCGGTCGAGCAAAGGGCCGGAGAGACGCGCCTGATATTCGCCGGCGCATTTCGGTGCGCGGGCGCAGGCCAGCGCCGGATCACCGAGATGGCCGCAGCGGCAGGGATTCATCGCCGCGACGAGCTGCACGCGGGCGGGATAGGTGACATGCGCGTTGGCCTGCGCCACCACGGCCATGCCGGTTTCCAGTGGCTGGCGCAGGCTGTCGAGCGCCTGGCGATTGAATTCCGGCAGTTCATCAAGGAACAGCACGCCGAGATGCGCGAGACTGACCTCGCCTGGCCTGGCGCGCAGCCCGCCGCCGACCAAGGCCGCCATCGAGGCGGAATGGTGCGGCGCGCGGAAAGGCCGGCGTCGCATCAACCGCCCGTCGCCAAGCTGCCCCGCCAGCGAGGCGATCATGCTGGCTTCCAAAATCTCGGCCGAATCCAGCGGCGGCAGAATCCCGGGCAGGCATTGCGCCAGCATCAATCTGCCGGCGCCTGGCGGAGTGATGAAAAGAAGATTGTGGCTGCCGGCCGCGGCGACTTCCAATGCGCGCTTGGCGCTTTCCTGTCCCTTGATGTCGCGCAGATCGGGCAGCGTTTCGGTATCATCTTCGGCGATGCGCGCCACCGGTGGCGAGAGCGCCTGCGCGCCCTTGAAGTGATTGATCAGCGACAGCAGCGAAGGCGCGGCCAGCACGCGGCTGGCATCGCCGGCCCAAGCCGCTTCGCCGCCGCAGGCCGCCGGGCAGATCAGGCCGCGATCCTGTTCATGCGCAGCCAGCGCAGCGGGCAGGATGCCGGCAACGGCGCCGATGGCGCCATCCAACTCCAGTTCGCCCAGAGCAACGAAATCGTCCAGCGCATCCGGAGGCAGCACGCCCATGGCTGCCAGCAGCGCCAGCGCGATCGGCAAATCGAAATGACTGCCTTCCTTCGGAAGATCGGCCGGCGCGAGATTGGCGATGATGCGTTTCGGAGGAAGCGACAGGCCGATGGCGTCCAAGGCGGCGCGCACGCGCTCCCGGCTTTCGCCGACCGCCTTATCCGGCAAGCCCACCACGGCAAAGGCCGGAAGGCCGTTTGCCAGATGGACCTGCACCTCGACGGGCATCACTTCGATGCCCTGAAACGCCACCGTTCTGCAGCGCGCGACCATGGCTCCCATCTGCCTGCCAGGTTTTCATTTCGATCCCTACGCCGCCCGAAAGCGGAAAGCAATATTGCAGAGGGATCCAGGCAATAAGATTATTCTTGCATGCAGGGTATGTGTTCAGCGCGAAAGAAACGGAATCATGCGCGCCGCCAATCCGTCGCGCCGGATCACCGCATGCCACAGCACAGCAAAAACATGCAGCACCAGCGTGAAGAGGAAGATCATGGCGACGGTTTCATGGATCTCCTCCATGCCTTCATGCAGCCAGTCCGTTGGGGCAAGCGACGGTAGAGTGAACAAGCCCAGCACTGAGAAGTCGCGGTTGCCTGTCGTAACGGCAACCAGGCCCGTAACCGGCATGATCAGCATGGCAGCGTAAAGAACGATATGCGCCAGTTTGGCCAGCATCGCCTCCATGGGCGGCATGTTGCGCGGCAGAGGCGGTGCGCCGGTCCAGCGGGCGAGCAAGCGCGCAATGATCAGGACAGCGATGCTCAACCCGAAGAGCACATGCCAGCCCATGACAGTCACCTTGGCCGGTCCGCGCGGCATGTCATCCATTACCTGAGCAAGAACAAAGGCTGTGATCATGGCGATGGCCATCAGCCAATGCAGGGCAATCATAAGCACAGAATAGCGTTGCATTTGCGACTCCCTTGCAGCAGCAGACTGGTTGCGTCTTCTGCTGCTGTGCAAGTCTTGCACGCATGCGGCTTTTGCTCTCTGCGCCAGATCAACGAAGACGCAGATCGTGCGCGACGGATTGCCGCTGCCTCGCTTTGTCGCTTCGTCTGACGATGGCTTGTCAGCTTTCGCGATCTGGGATAGATCTTCCGGCGCACCCTTTGGGGAGTAGCCGCCCGCCTCGCTTGGGAGAGCCGTGAGCGGGGGAGGCGTCAACAGACTAGGCGTCGGGCGACCAGCCCTGCCGCCTTGGCGCCTCCGGGCTTGGAGCGGGATCTCCAGCGCTTGGCGAGACCTTAGGCTTGTACTCTCGACACCCGGGCCGGGCGGCGAGGGGCACGCCTTTGGTATGTCGCCGTCCGGCCCCGCGAGTTATTCCCTTGCTCACGTCCTTTCTGACCACGACCGGCCTGGTCGCCATCGCCGAGATCGGCGACAAGACGCAACTGCTCAGCCTGCTTCTGGCGGCGCGGTTCCGCCGACCACTGCCGATCCTTGCCGCGATTTTAGTGGCGACGGTTGCCAATCACCTGCTGGCGGCTGCGCTGGGCGTCTGGCTCGACGATCTGCTGGGCGACGAAGTGCTGCGCTGGGCGCTCGGCGCGTCCTTCATCGCCATGGCGGTCTGGACATTGATTCCCGACAAGCTGGATGGCGAGGCCGTGACCTTCCAGAAATGGGGCGCTTTCTTCACCACCCTGGTCGCCTTCTTCATTGCCGAGATCGGCGACAAGACCCAGCTTGCCACCACGGCCCTGGCGGCTCGTTACAGCTCGGTCGTGCTGATCACCATGGGCAGCACCCTGGGCCTGTTCCTGGCCAATGCCCCGGTCGTGTTCCTGGGCGACAAGCTGGTGGCGCGCCTGCCGATGACCCTGGTGCGGCGGATCGCCGCGGTTTTCTTCCTGATCCTGGGAATCCTGAGCTTTCTGGGGTGGTGACGAAAGGCGGGCCGCATGAATAATAGAGGGTGATTCCACTCCCTGTTGCGCCATGCCACCGGTCAACGGAAAAACCTACACCAAGGCGGAGATCGAAACGCTGCTGGTCGCGCTCGAGCGGCAGACCAAGCGCGCGCGCAAGATGGCTGAAGATGCCATCGAGCGCATCACCCATTCGGCCTTCGAACCTTATTACGAATATCGACAGGCGCTGACCGAGATCGAAGGCGTGCTGGTGCTGATCGAGGATCGCATGCAGCATGCCGAACCCGGCGTGCTGGCGCAGCTTAAGGATTACCACAGCCAGCTCATCATCGATCTGCTGCGCATGAAGATCGATGTGGTGCTGCAGGTATTTCCAGCACTGGAAGTGACGAACGCGCTGCCGATCGGCGTGCAGCAGGTGTTTCTGGCGACGATCTGGGAATTGAAGGAAACGGTCGAGCGGATCGACTGCGAGCATATCGAGGGCGTGCTGGACAATGATGCCCGCAAGCGGCTGACGGTGGCAGAGAACATTCTGCGCGAGGTTTCCGAACGTGCCCCGGCGCTGATGGAACTGGCCGAGCAGCAGGCCAAAATTGCCTGAACCCGAACGCCGGGGCCGACGTTATCTTAAAGACGTTATCTTTAAATTCGCCCGCTGCGGCGAATTGACCATTGCACTCCCCCAGTGAGTCCGAGTAGAAGGGCGGCGGGACACGCCCCCCCAACGGGGCGCAACTATCTGGAAGGATAGCAGACATGGCTAAGCCTGCTGCGCGGCCGAAATCCGCGCATTTTTCATCCGGCCCCTGCGCCAAGCGCCCCGGCTGGACCCCCGAAATCCTCAAAAACGCTCTGGTTGGCCGTTCGCACCGCTCGAAGGAGGGCAAGGCGCGCCTGGCCGAGGCGATCGAGCTGCATCGCAAGCTGCTCGGCATTCCCGCCGACTACAAGATCGGCATCGTGCCGGCTTCCGACACTGGCGCCGTTGAAATGGCGCTGTGGTCGCTGCTTGGCGCCCGCGGCGTCGATGTGCTGGCCTGGGAAAGCTTCGGCTCCGGCTGGGCCTCCGACATCAACAAGGAGCTCAAGCTCAAGGATGTCCGTACCCTCAAGGCGGGCTATGGCGAGATCGTCGATCTGAAGCAGGTCGACTGGTCGCGCGACGTGGTCTTCACCTGGAACGGCACGACCTCGGGCGTGAAGGTGCCCAACGGCGACTGGATTGCCGACAATCGCGAGGGCCTCGCGATCTGTGACGCCACCTCTGCCGTCTTCGCGATGGAGCTGCCCTGGTCGAAGCTCGATGTCGTCACCTGGTCGTGGCAGAAGGCGACCGGCGGCGAGGCCGCGCATGGCATGCTGGTGCTGAGCCCGCGCGCCGTGCAGCGCCTGGAAACCTACACGCCGTCCTGGCCGCTGCCGAAGATCTTCCGTCTGGCCAAGGACGGCAAGCTGATCGAAGGCATCTTCAAGGGCGAGACGATCAACACGCCGTCCATGCTCTGCGTCGAAGACATCATCGACGCGCTGAAATGGGGCGAAAGCGTCGGCGGCCTGCAGGGNATGATCAAGCGNTCGCAAGCCAATCTGGCGGCCTTGACCAAGTGGGCCGAGAAGACCGANTGGGTGGATTTCCTCGCCAGCGATCCGGCGATCCGCTCGAATACCTCNATCTGCCTCAAGGTGGTCGATCCCTGGTTCACCGCGCTGAGCCCGAAGGACCAGGAAGCCGCCGCCAAGCAGATCGCCGCCATCCTGGAAAAGGAAGGCGTGGCGATGGATATCGGCGCCTATCGCGACGCGCCGCCGGGCCTGCGCATCTGGGGTGGCGCCACGGTCGAGACTTCGGATATCGAAGCGCTCTGCCCCTGGCTGGACTGGGCCTTCAACGAAGTGAAGGCCAACTACAAGCCGGCTGCAGCCTGACATTGCTTTGACGGGCGCGCATGGTCGCGCCCGTTTCTTCCATTTTCCGAAATTCGAGGATCATCATGGTCAAGGTTCTGATCTCTGACGAACTGAGCCCCGCCGCTGTCGAAATCTTCAAGAACCGCGGCGTCGAGGTCGATATCAAGACGGGCCTGAAGCCCGAAGAGCTGATCGCCATCATCGGCGAGTATGACGGCCTGGCGATCCGCTCCGCCACCAAGGTCACGGCCAAGGTGCTCGAAGCGGCGAAGAAACTGAAGGTCGTCGGTCGCGCCGGTATCGGCGTCGATAACGTCGACATCCCGGCGGCCACGGCGCGTGGCGTCTGCGTGATGAACACGCCGTTCGGCAATTCGATCACCACGGCCGAGCATGCGATCGCCATGATGATGGCGCTGGCCCGCGAGATTCCGCAGGCCGACCGCTCGACCCAGGCCGGCAAGTGGGAAAAGAACCGCTTCATGGGCGTCGAGCTTTACGGCAAGACGCTGGGGCTGATCGGCTGCGGCAATATCGGCTCGATCGTCGCCGACCGCGCCGTCGGCCTGAAGATGAAGGTGATCGGCTATGACCCGTTCCTGACGCCGGAACGCGCGACGTCGCTCGGCATCGAGAAGGTCGAGCTGGACGATTTGCTGGCGCGGGCCGATTTCATCAGCCTGCATACGCCGCTGACCGAGCAGACCCGCAACATCCTGGATGCCAAGGCCCTGGCGAAGACCAAGAAGGGCGTGCGCATCATCAACTGCGCCCGCGGCGGCCTGGTCGACGAAGCGGCTCTGAAGGAGGCACTGGATTCCGGTCATGTCGCCGGCGCTGCCTTCGACGTTTTCGTCACCGAGCCGGCGAAGGAAAACGTGCTGTTCAACCATCCCAAGTTCATCGCCACGCCGCATCTCGGCGCCTCCACGACGGAGGCGCAGGAGAATGTCGCGCTGCAGGTGGCCGAGCAGATTTCCGATTATCTGCTGACCGGTGCGGTGACCAACGCGCTGAACATGCCGTCGGTCTCGGCGGAGGATGCGCCGAAGCTGAAGCCCTACATGAAGCTGGCCGAGCAGCTTGGCAGCTTCCTTGGCCAGCTTGCGGAAGCGAGCCTGACCAAGGTCATCGTCGAATATGAAGGCCATGTCGCGACCCTGAACACGCGGCCGCTGACCGCCATCGTGCTGGAAGGCCTGCTGCGCCGCCAGCTCGACAGCGTCAACATGGTCAATGCACCGCTGGTCGCCAAGGAGCGCAACATCGAGGTCTCCGAGGTCAAGCATGAGCGCGAAGGCGATTACGCCACGCTGATGCGCGTCACCATCCATGCCGACAAGGTGCGCCATCTGTCGGGCACCCTGTTCGCCAACAAGAAGCCGCGCGTGGTGGAGATCAAGGGCATCGACATCGATGCCGAGCTTGGCCCCAACATGCTGTACGTCACCAACGAGGACAAGCCGGGCTTCATCGGCCGTCTGGGCAGCCTGCTGGGCGATGCAGGTATCAACATCGCTACCTTCCATCTGGGGCGCGCCGCTCAGGGGCAGGAGGCGATCTGCCTGGTCGAGGTGGACGGCCCGATCCCCGATGATGTCGCCGCGAAGGTCAAGCAGATCCCCGGCGTGCGTCAGGCCACCCCGCTGACCTTCTGAAGGTTCGGCGTTTCAGGATTGGTTTGATTCTGCACTTTACCCAGGCCGGGCGAGCCGCTTAACTGGCGGTGACCCGAGATGAGGAGCGTTGTCATGGCCCGCTCGGCCTATTTCTCTCTGGCGCGTCTTGTTCTCATGCTGGCCTTGCCGCTGATGCTGGCGGCCTGCGGCCCGCCATCGACGGACGAGGCCTTGCGCAAATCGGAAGGCGCGAGAACCAAGGGTGAGCTGGAAAAGGCTCTGGGACGGCCCACCGAAATCCAGAAACTCGGTCCGATCGAGCAATGGACCTATAAGACCAGCGATGGCTCCGTCACTTTCGTCATTGCCGGCGAAACCGTGACGCTTGCGTCGGGCGGCACAACGAAGAAGAACTGAAGTCCTGCCGATGAGATGCCCGGGGAGATGCTCCGGGCCTGGCCCGGGCATGACGTTTATTTTCAGATCGGATAGAGTCTCAGGCCGGATAGCTGCGTCCGCCGAAGATGGCGCTGCCGACCCGCACATGGGTGGCGCCAAGCTGCACGGCTGTTTCGAAATCGCCGCTCATGCCCATGCTGAGCTGATCAAGGCCATTGCGCTTGGCGATCTTGTTCAGCAGCGCGAAATGCGGCGAAGGCTCTTCCGCGGCCGGCGGGATGCACATCAAGCCGACGATCGGCAGTTTCAGGCGGTCGCGGCAATCGGCGATGAAGGCATCGGCCTCCTGCGGCGCACAGCCGGCTTTCTGCTCCTCCTCGCCGGTATTGACCTGGATGAAGCAGGGCAGACGCCGGCCCGATTTCGCAAACTCCTTGGCCAGTTCCTCGGCGAGCTTCGGCCGGTCCACGGTATGGATCACGTCGAAATGCGCCACCGCCTGCTTGACCTTGTTGGTCTGCAGCGGGCCGATCAGATGCAGCACCAGATCGCGATAGCGCTCGCGCAGGGCCGGATATTTCGCCATGCCTTCCTGGACGCGGTTTTCGCCGAAATGGCGCTGGCCGGCCGACAGGGCAGCCTCGACAGCCTCGGCCGGGAAAGTCTTCGCCACGGCGATCAGGGTGACGGATTCGGGCGCGCGCTTGACCTCGGCGGCGGCCGTCGCAATGCTCTGGCGCACCGCGGCGAGATTGGCGGCAATGTGAAAGGCTTCCGGGGCGGCGTCGGTCATGGCACGGTCAAGCTATGCTACGGAAACAGACCCGCACGCTAGCAATCCGTCCCGCGATGCGAAAGCCTTCCCGGCCGCCGCCGGTTCCGCTGCCCTTCGTGTGGCTGGTCACGGATGCGAAACGGCTGCCCGATCCGCTGCCATCCGTGCTGCGGCTGCCGCGCGGCAGCGGCGTGCTGCTGCGGCATTACGAATGGCCGTTTGCCAGGCGTCTTGCGCTGGCAAGGCAGTTGCGGGTGATCTGCCGCGAACGCGGCCTTGTGCTGCTGGTGGCGGGCGATGCCCACCTGGCGCTGGCTTGCGGCGCGGATGGCCTGCATCTGCCGCAGGGCCTGCTGGCGAAGGCGGTGGGCGTGAAGCGACGATATCCCGGATGGCTGGTGACAGCGGCGGCGCATGACGCCGCGGCGATTGCTCAGGCCGCGCGCAATAATGTGGATGCCGTACTGATCTCGCCGGTCTTTGCCACCGCGAGCCATCCTGGCGCGACGGGGCTAGGCGTGGTGCGGTTTGCCGCCTTGGCGGTGGCGGCGCGGCGCTGGGGCCTGGGTGTCTATGCTCTGGGCGGGGTCGATGCGGCAAGCAGCCGGCGCATCGCGCATGTCCCTAAAAACGGAACCGCCGCCATCCGGGGGATGGCGGCGGTCTGAACGCTTGCTCTATTCAGAGATTAGAAGCTGTAGCCGTAGCTCAGCGAGAAGACGGCGGCCGGGCGGCAGCCGTCGTCGCACTGGCTGCTGCTGATGTTGTTGTCGACGTACTGGACGCCGGCGGTGAAGCCCCAGTAGGAGGCGAACAGGCCGACATTCCAGTCGACATAGTCCTTCAGGCCGAACTTGTCGTTGTCGTCGACATACTGCTTGCCGATATTGGCGACGAGCTGCGGCTCGAACTGGGTGACCGGCAACGGAACCGTCACACCGGCGGTGATGTAGTAGGCATCGCCGCTGTCATACGGGAATTCCGGGCTGTAGTAGACGCCGGCGGTCGGGATGACGAAGCCAAGATCATAGCTGCCGACCAGCTTGAACTCGGTATAGTTCAGGTCCTCGCCGGCCGGCTTGTCGGCATAGAGGTACTGGATGATGCCCAGGTCGAGGCCGAGCTTGTCGTAGGTGGCGCGGATACCGGCGGTCAGGTCGACCTCGGCGTCGGTGCCATTGTTGAAGTCGACAGTGCTGCCCCAGACGCCGGCATAGAGGGCGTAGGTGTCGTTGATCGCGTAGCCGAGCTCAGCGCCAGCCTGGACAGCCGGGTTGTCGTCGCTCTGGCTGATGCCGCGGAAGAAATACTCAGACACCACGCCAGCGGTCACGTCCAGGCTGAACGGGCTCTTGTCCTGCGCCAGGGCCGGGGTGGCCATCAGTGCGGCTGCCATCGCGGCGCCGAACACAACTTTCTTCATGGGGAGTACCTCCAAAATGAAATCCCGACGGGAGATAAGCAGTCCCGCCATTCTGTTACAAACGGTTCTATAACATAATGAAACCAGAAGTTGGCGAGTGTGGCTCTTCGGTTACACTCCTGTAATGATCCGGGCAGACTGCGTAAAAACTGTGCAGGTCGCGCGCTTCCCATCAGCCTTGATGAAGGGTGGTGAGCCGTGAGAAACCATCCAAAAAAACCAGTGCCGAGGAACGCTCATGAAGGATTCTCAACCCCCGGTTTTGACCGAATCGCCCAAGCCTGAGCTGCGCATCATCCGCCTGAACAACCCGGCAAAGCGCAACGCCCTGTCGCTGGATCTGCGGGCGGCGCTGATCGCCGCCGTGAAAGACGCCATGGCCGATGATGCCGTCCGCGCCCTGGTGCTGACCGGCAGCGGCGGCGCCTTCTGTGCCGGCGGCGACATTTCGTCCATGCACAATGTCGCCGGCGTGGCCGGCCGGCAGCGGCTGGCAAACCTGCATGAGCTGGTCCGCCTGATGGTCGCCGGGCCGAAGCCGGTGATCGCCGCCGTGGAGGGCTACGCCTATGGCGCGGGGATGTCGCTGGCGCTGCTCTGTGATCAGGTGGTTACCGCCAGCGACGCCAAGTTCTGCTGCTCCTTCAACAAGGTCGGCCTGATGCCCGACATGGCGGCGCTGTGGACGGTGCCGCAGCGGGTCAATGCCGGCTGGACGCGGCGTCTGCTGATGCTGGCCGAAGAGATCGACGGCGAAACGGCAGGGCGGATCGGCCTTGCCGACCAAGTGGTCGCACCGGGTGAGGCTCTGGGCGCGGCGCTTGCGCTGGCAGATCGTTTCGCCTCGCTGGCGCCTTTGCCGGTCGGCTTCATCAAGTCGACGCTCGCCCGCGGCCCGCAGCCGCTGGAGGCTTTGCTGGCCCAGGAGGCGGATGGCCAGGCGCTGCTGTTCAACAGCGCGGATTTCGCCGAAGGCCGGGATGCGTTCCTGGAAAAGCGGCAACCGGTCTTCAAGGGGCGGTGAAACGGGGCGCTGAAGGGGGAGGCGCTGAAATAGCCGTTGACGCCGCGTCAGCCATGCGCAGCATCTGCCCGGCTGCTTGCGGCGGTTTTCAACGCTCCGTAGACTGCACACCGAAAGCAATACCATTAAGCGTTCCGTGGGAGGAAAGACATGCAGGGCCTGATACAGGACCGTCAGCTTCTGATTTCATCGTTGATCGAATTTGCCGCGCTGTATCACGGCGACACCGAGATCGTGACGCGCACCGTCGAGGGCCCGATCCATCGCTACACCTATCGCGATCTGCACGACCGCTCCAAGCAGCTGGCCAATGCGCTGACGCGGCTGGGCGTGAAGCATGGCGACCGCATCGGCACGCTGGCCTGGAATACCTATCGTCATTTCGAGCTGTATTACGGCGTCTCCGGCATGGGCGCTGTGCTGCATACGGTGAACCCGCGCTTGTTCCCCGAGCAGATCGACTACATCGTCAATCATGCCGAGGATCAGTATCTCTTCTTCGATCTGACCTTCGTGCCGCTGGTCGAGAAGCTGGCGCCGCAACTCAAGACGGTGAAGGGTTTCGTGCTGATGACCGATGCGGCGCATATGCCCAAGGACAGCAAGATCCCGAACCTGCTCTGCTACGAAGACCTGATCGGCAAGGAAAGCAAGGAATTCACCTGGCCGGAATTCGACGAGCGGACGGCGTCTTCGCTTTGCTACACCTCAGGCACCACCGGCAATCCGAAGGGCGTGCTGTACTCGCATCGCTCGACCGTGCTGCATTCCTATGCCGTCTGCCAGCGCGACGGCCTCAATCTCGGTTCGGCCGATACGGCTCTGGTGATCGTGCCGCTGTTCCACGCTAATGCCTGGGGCGTGCCTTATGGTGCCTGCATGAGCGGCGCCAAGCTGGTCTTCCCCGGCCCGGCGCTGGACGGCAAGAGCGTCTATGAGCTGCTGCGCGACGAGAACTGCAACTTCTCGCTCGGCGTGCCGACGGTCTGGCTTGCCTTCTTCCAGTATATCGACCAGAACGCGGCCTCTTTGGATCTGAAGAAGGACATCAAGCTTGAGCGCTGCGTGATCGGCGGCTCGGCGGCGCCGCGCGCCATGATCGAGCGCTTCGCCAAGCAGTTCGACTGCTTCGTCATCCATGCCTGGGGCATGACCGAGATGTCGCCGCTGGGCACCACCGGCAATCTGCTGAAGAAGCATGCCGGTCTGCCGCTGGAGAAGCGCCTCGACGTGCAGGCCAAGCAGGGCCGCACGGTTTACGGCGTCGAGATCAAGATCACCGACGACGAGGGCAAGGAACTGCCGCGCGATGGCAAGGCCTTCGGCAACGTCAAGGTGCGCGGCCCCTGGATCACGTCAGGCTACTTCAAGGGCGAGGGCGGCAAGATCCTCGACGATGAAGGCTGGTTCACCACCGGCGACGTCGCGACCCTGGACCCCGACGGCTACATGCAGATCACCGACCGTGCCAAGGACGTGATCAAGTCGGGCGGCGAATGGATTTCGTCCATCGATCTGGAAAATGCCGCGGTAGGTCATCCGGCCGTGCAGGAAGCGGCGGTGATCGGCGTTCCGCATGCCAAGTGGCAGGAACGTCCGCTGCTGCTGGTGATCAAGAAGGCCGGCCAGGAAACCACCAAGGAAGAGCTGCTGGCCTTCCTGGAAGGCAAGGTTGCCAAATGGTGGCTGCCGGACGATATCGTCTTCGTCGACGAACTGCCGCACACCGCCACCGGCAAGCTGCTCAAGACCAAGCTGCGCGAGCAGTACAAGGATTACAAGCTGCCGACGCCCGGCGCGTAAGGTCAAACACGCAGAGTTGCGGGCACTGAAACCCGGCGGCGCAGTCCGCCGGGTTTTTTCTTTGCCGGATGTCCAGTGATTGACCTTGGTCAAGGCCATAGTGGGATAGAGTACAGATACTTGAATTGACTGGATTGCCGGTCATTCGTCGCTCCAGAGGCTGATGGAGAACGTCATGAATGCCGTTTCGCGACTGCGACTCATTTTTATCGCCATCATTCTCGTCGTGGCAGCCTCATGGCTTATCAGCATTCCAGCGGAAGCGCTGACTTCCGGTTTCTGGCGGCTGCGCAGCAGCATCGTTTATTTCACCGGCATTCTGGCGATCGGCAGCATGTCGATCGCGGTGATCCTGGCGTCGCGTCCGGTTCAGATTGAATCCATTCTGGGCGGCCTCGATAAATTCTACCGCCTGCATAAATGGCTCGGCATCGCTGGCGCGATATTCGCCATTCTCCACTGGCTGGCCGAGAACGCGCCGCGCTGGGCGGTGCAGCAGGGCTGGCTGGAGCCGCGGCCGCGCTCCACAACGCCGCGCGCCGCGGCGGCAACGGGCTTGGATCCTTTCCGCGATTGGCGCGGCATAGCCGAGGATATCGGCGAGTGGGGTTTTTACGTCCTGCTGGTGCTGGTGGCGCTGGCTTTGTGGAAACGGGTTCCGTATCGCGCGTTCTTTCAGGCCCACCGGCTTTTGTCCGCAACCTATCTGGCGCTGATTTTCCATTCGGTCATCCTGATGGATCGGAGCTACTGGTCGGAGCCTGTGGGATGGCTGCTGGCCGCGCTGATGGGACTTGGCGCAGCGGCAGCATTCATCTCACTGTTCCGCCGCATCGGTGCGGATCGCAAGGCCGCGGGCGTCATCGAGACGCTGCATTATCACGAGGCCAACGGCGTGCTGGATGTCGGAATTCGTCTGGCCACGGCCTGGCCGGGGCACGATGTCGGGCAGTTCGCCTTCGTCAATTTCGGCGGTCCGGAAGGCGCGCATCCATTCACGATCACCTCGGCCTGGCAGCGCGACGGGCGGCTCAGCTTCAGCATCAAGGGTTTGGGCGATTACACGAAGACCCTGCCCAAGCGTCTCTTCGCCGGCCAGAACGTCACCGTTGAAGGCCCCTACGGGCGGTTCAATTTCAAGAGCGGCCGCGAGCGGCAGATCTGGATCGGCGGCGGCATGGGAATTTCGCCGTTCATTGCAGGGCTGCATGGGCTGGCCAACCGGCAGATCGCCGGACAGGTGGATCTGATCTACACGACCCGCGCGCCAGCGGAAGCCTTCATTGACAATATCCGGCAACTCGCCGAACAGGCAGGCGTGCGCTTTCATCTGATGGTCGAGCAGCAAAGCGGCAGACTGACGCTGGACCGCCTCGAAGAGATGGTGCCCGACTGGAAGGAAGCCGATATCTGGTTCTCTGGACCGGTCCGCTTCGGCGATGCCATTCGAGATGCCGCCGTTGCCCGCGGCTTCCCGCTCGATCGCTTCCATCAGGAGCTTTTCGAGATGCGCTAGCGCTGGTGCCTAAAATGCGGCACGGCAGTCGGGTGTGGCAACATGTTCAGGCCGTGGTCCAACGGCGACAAGACGCGCCAGCAAACGCTGCAGGGTCGGCACCGCATCGACCAGGCGCAGCGGCAAAGGCGCGCGGATTGGTCCGGCCATTTCCGCCGGCAGCGATAGATACCGTTCGGCCAGGGTGTTCTGCACGGCAACCTGACCCGCCTGGATCAGCTTGGTGGGCCATTCCCGCCGTTCCTGCACCCGCGCCGCCACAGTATCGAGATCTTCACCGGCAGAGATGCCGCGATACAGCAGATTGGCGGCGGCCACCGCATCCTGGATGGCCAGGTTGACGCCCACGCCGCCAACCGGCGACATGGCGTGGGCGGCATCGCCGATGCAGAGCAGGCCTGGCCGGTGCCACTTCTGCAGCCGGTTGACCTGCACGGTCAGCAGCTTCACTGCCTCCCAATCCGTCAGGGCTGCGACGCGCCCGGCCATGAAGGGCGCGAGTGCGGCAATGCCGTCCTGCAGTGCGCCGATGCCTTTCGCCTGCAATGCCGGCAGACTGTCCTTGGCTATGATATAGCCGCATTGAAAATAGTCGCCGCGCGCGATCATGATGAGCGCACGCCCGGCGGCAACGCATAGTCCGACTGAGCTCGGATCCTGCGCCTGACGCGGCAGGCGGAACCATAACGCGTCGATGGCGGCGCCACGCTCGATCTTTTCCAGATCACCGCGGCCGATCATCTGGTCGCGCAGCGCCGAATGGCGGCCATCGCAGGCAACAACCAGATTGGCTCGTATGTCTTCAGGCGTGCTGCCGTCAGCCCAGCGCGTCTGCACACCGCAGACGCGCTCACGATCATCGAAAAGAAGGCTCTGCGCCTTGCAGGACATCCGCAGGTCAAAACCCGGATAGCGGCGGCCCTGTTTGGCCGTGAAATCGAGGAAATCCCACTGCGGCATGATCGCCACGAACTTGCAGCGCGCTGGCAGACGGCTGGTGTCGCCGAGCACCATTTTGTCCTTCCCGAAGGCGGCTTCCAGCCGGGTGATGCGCTGATGCGGCAGCTTCAGGAATGCCTCCAGCAGACCCAGCTCATGCATCAGGTCGAGCGTGGAGGCGTGGATGGTGTCGCCGCGAAAGTCGCGGAGGAAATCGGCATGCTTTTCCAGCACAATGACCCGGATGCCGGCGCGGGCCAGGAGGAAGCCCAGCATCAACCCCGCGGGGCCGCCGCCGACGACGGCAATATCGCAGTCTGATGCCGCAGCCATGATCGGCTCCTACCTGGAGAGCGGGGTTAAGGCAAATGATACACGGCAGTTTCGCTCACTTGCCCATCCGCTTTCACGCGCCCCTCGGCCGCCATATGGATCAGATGCGCCAGCACGGAACGGGCGGCAGCAGGATGCAGATAGACCGGCACGTCGGCATACATGGCGGCAACCATTTGCGGGATGCTCTGCGGGCCGTTGCGCTTGAGGCAGTCGACGATCTGCGCCTCGCGGGCCTCGCGATGCTGAAGCAAAGCCTGCACGAAATTCTGCGGCTGAACACCGGTGGTGCCTTCATCGACCGGCGCGCCATGGGTCGGGTAGAAGCGCCGCTCCTCGCGCGGCAGCAGGCGGCGCAGGCTGGCGTAATACTCGGTCATGCTGCCGTCGGGCGGGGAGATCACCGTGGTTGACCAGCCCATCACATGATCGCCGGAGAACAGTGCCTGCTCTTCCTTCAGGGCGAAGCAGAGATGGTTCGAAATATGCCCCGGCGTATGCAGGGCGGTCAGCGTCCAGCCGGCCCCGCTGACCGTGTCGCCGTCACTCAAGACGTGATCGGGCGTGAAATCATGGTCGCCGCCTTCTTCGACAGCGAGGCCGCCCTTTGGAACCGGGTGCGGGCCGAAGCCATAGGTCGGCGCGCCGGTGATGCGCTTGAGCAAGGCTGCGGCCGGCGAGTGATCGCGATGGGTATGCGTGATCAGGATATGCGTAACGGTTTCGCCATCCAGCGCGTCGAGCAGCGCCCTGACATGCGCTTCGTCATCCGGGCCGGGATCGATTACGGCCACATCTTTGCCACGGCCCACGATGTAAGTGCCTGTACCATGGAAGGTGAAGGCGGAAGGGTTGCGGGCCACGATGCGCCGCACACGGGGGCTGAGTTCAGCAGCCTGTCCGTAGGCGAAATCGAGCTCTTTGACGAAGGGGATGGCCATGCCTGCTCCTTAGGCATCGAAATGGTGAAAATTGACGTAACGTCAAGTGATTAGCGTTCATCCGAGCGTGAAACCGATTGACCGCGATGCGACCTCTTCCTAATGTGCCAGCACTTCATGGCGACACCAAAGAATCGCCTAGACATGGGGAGGAGGGCAACCTGTCTGAGTTTGTCCAATTGCTGCTGAACGGGCTGGCGGCCGGCTGCATTTACGGCCTGATCGCCCTTGGCTTCGTGCTCATCTACAAAGCCACCGAGATGGTGAACTTCGCCCAGGGCGACCTGCTGATGCTGGGCGCCTTCGTGGCCTTCACCCTGATCGAAATGATGGGCTTCAATTACTGGCTTGCCTTCATTGGCGCCGTGCTGTTCATGGCGGTATTCGGATATGTGCTGGATACCATCGTGCTGCGCCAGGTGATCGGGCAGCCGCAGTTCGCCGTGGTGATGCTTACCATCGGCCTTGGCTTCATCTTCCGCGCTGCCGCCTCGATGATCTGGGGCACCGAGACGCGGGCTTTCGCCACGCCGTTTACCGATGGCGTTACCCGCATCGGCGGTTTCGTCATCGCTGATGTGAATGTCTCCATCGTGGTCGGCACCGCGCTGCTCTGCGCCGCGCTGTATGCCTTCTTCCGCTACACCCGGATCGGCATCGCCATGCAGGCGGCTTCGCAGAACCAGCTCGCCGCCTATTACATGGGCATCCCGGTGAAGATGATCTTCTCGCTGATCTGGGCGATCTCCGCCGGCGTTGCCGCGGTGGCCGGCATCCTGCTGGCGCCGGTGGCGCTGATCGATGTCACCATCGGCCTGCTGGGCCTGAAGGCCTTTGCTGCCGCGGTGCTGGGCGGTTTCGGCTCGATCCCGGGCGCGGTGATCGGCGGCCTGGTGATCGGCGTGATCGAACAATTTTCCGGCGTCTACATGGCTGAGGGCTTCAAGGACGTAGCGGCTTACGTGGTGATCCTGGCTGTGCTGTTCCTGCGCCCGCAGGGACTGTTCGGCAATATCGGCCGCAAGCGGGTCTAGGCGAGGCTTCAGGCAATGCGTTTCTTCTTCAAGACCCATTACAACCAAGACATCAACCTGTTCCGCGACAATGTCGACCGGTTCTGGTACGGCCTGCTGATCGCCGCCCTTCTCCTTGCCCCGCTGGTGCTGGAGAATTTCTGGCTCGGCGAGATTTCCTATGTGCTGATCCTCGCCATCGTCGGCATCGGTCTGATGCTGCTGACCGGCTTCACGGGGCAGGTCTCGCTCGGCCATGCCGCCTTCCTCGGCATCGGCGCCTACACCCATGCGGTGCTGCTCAAGATGGGCGTGCCCTTTGTGCTGTCGGTGCCCGCGGCAACGCTGCTGTCGGCCTTCATCGGCGCGGTGATCGGCTTCCCGGCGCTGCGGCTGACCGGCATTTATCTGGCCATCGCCACGCTGGCCTTCGCCTTCATCATCGAGCAGATCCTGATCCGCTGGGAGGACGTCACGGGCGGCTTTGCCGGCTTCCCGGTCGACCGGCCGGAAATCTTCGGCATGTCGATCACCGATGACGTCTTCTTCTACTATCTCTGCCTCGGCGCGCTGATCCTGGCCGTGCTGGCGGCGCTGAACCTTCTGCGCTCGCCGACCGGCCGCGCCTTCATCGCCATTCGCGATTCCGAGATCGCGGCACAGTCGATGGGCGTGAATCTGTCGCTCTACAAGACCCTGGCTTTCGCCATCTCGGCCGGCTTCACCGGCTTCGGCGGCACGCTGTTCGCCCACAAGATCGGCTATCTGGCGCCGGATGCCTTCAACATCCTGCTGTCGATCCAGCTTCTGCTGATGGTCGTGGTCGGCGGCCTGGGCTCGATCCATGGCGCCATCTACGGCGCGATCTTCGTCGGCTCGCTGCCGCAGCTGATTGCCATCATGCGCGATTACCTGCCTGACAACATCGCGCGGCAGCCGGGTCTGGAGCCCGGATTATTCGGCGTGATCCTGGTCTTCTTCATCCTGTTCGAGCCGCTCGGCATCTATGGCCGCTGGCTCAAGGTGAAGCTCTATTTCTCGCTCTTCCCGCTCTACAAGAAGGCCACCTTCAAGCGGCAGAAGACCTATACCAAGTCGGAGCGCTTCCGGTGATGCTGTTCCAGGCCGACAACCTCGCCATCAATTTCGGCGGCATCAAGGCCGTCGACGGCGTCAGCTTTGGCATCGAGAAGGGCCAGGTCTTCACCATCATCGGTCCGAACGGCGCCGGCAAGACGACGGTGTTCAATCTGATCAGCCGCATCTACAACCCGACCGAAGGCCGGCTGATCTTCGAAGGCAACGACATCACCACCGTGCCTCCGCACAAGATCGCGGCACTGGGGATCGCACGGACCTTCCAGAATATCGAGCTGTTCGAGCATGCCACTGTGCTGCAGAACCTGCTGCTCGGCCGCCATGCCCATCGCGGCGGCAATGCCATTGCCGACATGCTGTTCCTGCCCAGCGTGCGCAAGCGCGAACTGGAGCACCGCGAGAAGGTCGAGCATGTCATCGACTTCCTCGATCTGCAGCATTACCGCGACACGCTGATCGTCAATTTGCCTTACGGCGCGCGCAAGGTGGTGGAACTGGCCCGCGCGCTATGCAGCGAGCCGAAGCTGCTGCTGCTGGATGAGCCGTCCTCCGGCCTCAACACGGAAGAGACCGAGGACATGGCCTGGTGGATTCAGGACATCAAGAACGAGCTTGGGATCACGGTGCTGATGGTCGAGCATGATATGGGACTGGTGAACGAGGTCTCCGATCGCGTGCTGGCGCTCAATTACGGCCGTGTCCTGGCGCTCGGCACCCCGCAGGAGGTGCAGAGCCATCCCGAAGTCATCAAGGCCTATCTGGGAGGCTGATGTCATGACAGCCGAACCGATCCTGCGCCTGAGCAACATCGAGACCTATTACGGTCCGATCATGGCGATCCGCGGCGTCAGCCTGGAAGTGCCGAAGGGCGCCATCGTCACCGTGCTGGGCGCCAATGGCGCCGGCAAGACCACGATTCTTAAGACCATCTCCGGCGTGATGGACCCGCAGAAGGGCACGGTCGTCTTCGAGGGCAAGGAAATCCAGAAGATGGACCCGGACAAGGTGATGCGGCTCGGCATCGGCCATGTGCCGGAGGGCCGCGAGACCTTTCCGTTCCTGAGCGTGCACGACAATCTGATGATGGGCGCGTTCACGCGGCGCGATGCCGATGGCATCGCCCAGGATCTGGAGATGGTCTACGGCTATTTCCCGCGCCTCAAGGAGCGTGCCGGCCAGCCGGCGGGTTCAATGTCGGGCGGCGAGCAGCAGATGCTGGCGATCGGCCGCGCGCTGATGGGCCGGCCGAAGCTGCTGTTGCTCGACGAGCCGTCGCTTGGCCTGTCGCCCAAGCTGGTGAAGGAAATCTTCGAGATCATCGTCCGCATCAATAAAGAGCAGAAGACCACCATTCTTCTGGTCGAGCAGAATGCCAATGTGGCGCTGCATGCGGCGCATTACGGCTACGTGCTGGAAGTCGGCCGCATCGTCATGGCCGATACCTGCGCCAAGCTGCTCGAGAAGGAGGACATCAAGGAGTTCTATCTCGGCATGAAGGAACAGGGCGTGCGCGGGAAGCGCCGCTGGAAGAAACGCAAGACCTGGCGGTAGACTGAACCAAAACCACCGCCACCAGGGAGGACGCCATCATGCATGGCAAAGCGGTCGATCCGAAGACGGGCGTGCTCATCGACGCCGACATCCTCGAAATCATCGAGCGGGACACGCTGCCGCGGTATTTCTGGCGCAAGGTGGCCGAGCGCGGCTCCAAGGTCGCGATGCGCGAGAAGGATCTCGGCATCTGGCGCTCGATCACCTGGACCGACTACGGCAACAACGTCAAGCATGCCGGCCTCGGCTTTGTCGCACTGGGGCTAAGGCGCGGCGAGGTGGTTTCGATCATCTCGGAAGGCAATCCCGAATGGCTCTTTGCCGATCTCGGCTGCCAGGGCGTCGGCGGCGTGACGAATGGCATCTACACCACCGATTCCTCCAAGCAGGTCGAGTACATCGTCAACGACAGCCGCACGGTCATCTATGTGGCTGAGAATGACGAGCAGCTCGACAAGGTGCTGGAGGTGCGCGACCGCTGCCCGACCTTGAAGAAGATCGTTGTCATCGACATGGAGGGCCTGACGGACTTCCACGATCCGATGGTGATCAGTTTCGAGCAACTGCTGCAGCTCGGCCGCGATTTCGAAAAAGCCAATCCCGGCTATTGGGAAGCTGAACTGGCCAAGGGCAAGCCGGATGATCTCGCCATCCTGATCTATACCTCGGGTACCACCGGCGCGCCGAAGGGGGCGATGATCAGCCATCGCAATCTGCTGTTCCAGATGGAGAATGCCGGCCGCCTGCTGGATCAGACCACCCATGACGAGCAGCTCAGCTTCCTGCCGCTTTGCCATATCGCGGAGCGCGGCTTCTCGCTGCTCTGGCCGCTCCGTTCCGGCTCGACGGTGAACTTTGCCGAAAGCCCGGAAACGGTACCGCAGAATCTCCAGGAAGTGCAGCCGACCGTCTTTTTCGCCGTGCCGCGCCTGTGGGAAAAGTTCTACTCGGCCATCGCCATCCGCATGAAGGATGCAACGACCGTCGGTAAATGGGCCTACAAGACAGCTTTGGGCATCGGCTACAAGCTGGCGCAATGCCGCCTGGAGGGACGACAGCCGTCACTGGGGCTGAAGATCGCCTTCTGGCTGGCCGATCATCTGGTGCTCAAGAACATAAAGCGCATGATCGGCATCGATCGCTGCAAGTGGCTGCTGACGGGCGCGGCGCCGATTTCGCCTGACCTGATCAAATGGTATCTGGCGCTGGGCAAGGACATGCGCGAAGTCTATGGTCAGACCGAGAATGTCGGTCTCGCCACGGCGCCGCCGGAAGGCGAGGTCAAGCTCGGCTCGATCGGCAAGGCGGTGCCGAATACCGAAGTCAAGCTCAGCCCCGAGGGCGAAATCCTGCTCAAGGGCCCGCATGTCTTCATGGGCTATCTGAACAACCCGTCCAAGACGGCGGAGACCATCGTCGATGGCTGGCTGCATACCGGCGATGTCGGCGTGGTCGACAACGAGGGCTGGTACCGCATCACGGACCGGATGAAGGACATCATCATCACGGCGGGCGGCAAGAACATCACACCGTCGGAGATCGAGAACCAGCTGAAATTCAGCCCCTATATCTCGGATGCGGTGGTGATCGGCGACCGGCGCAAGTACCTCACCTGCCTGATCATGATCGACCACGAGAATGTGGTGAAGTTCGCCCAGGACCTGAACGTGCCCTTCACCAACTTCGCCTCGCTGTGCCACGCCAAGGAGGTGCAGGAGCTGATCTGGGAAGAGATCGAGAAGGTCAACAAGAATTTCGCCCGGGTCGAGACGATCAAGAAGTTTCGCCTGATCGACCAGCAGTTGACGGCGGAAGACGACGAATTGACGCCGACGATGAAACTGAAGCGCAAATTCGTCAACGAGAAGTACAAGGCGTTGATTGATGAAATGTATGCCGGAGCGGACGCGTAAAACGCCGCACGGTTATCAAAAAAGCATGGTGTGAAGCCTGCCTAGAGAGGGAGCGAAAGAAAGAGATGCGGTTTAAATCATTGGGGTTGATGGCGGCGCTGCTTGCCGCCACGGGTATATCGGGCGTGGCCCAGGCGCAGAACGTCCGGGGCGTGACGAAGAGCGAAATCGTGATCGGCATGCATACCGATCTGTCCGGCGTGGCGGCTTCCTATGGCGTGAGCTCGTCCAATGCCATGCGCATGCAGTTCGACAAGGTCAATGCCGAAGGCGGCATCCATGGCCGTAAGATCCGCCTGATCGTCGAGGATACGCAGTACCAGGTGCCGCGCGCGGTGCAGGCAGCGAACAAGCTGATCAACCGCGACAAGATCTTCCTGATGGCCGGCGCACTGGGCACGCCGCATAACAACGCGGTGTTTGCCGAGCAGTTCAAGGCGGGCATTCCGAACATCAACCCGGTGACCGCCGCCCGCTCGATGTTCGAGCCGTTCCATCCGCTGAAGTTCCAGGCCATCTCCAGCTATTACGACCATATCCGCGCCGGCATTAAATACGTCGCCGAGAAGAATGGCCGCAAGAAGATCTGCACGCTGTATCAGGACACCGATTTCGGCAAGGAAATCCTGGAAGGCGTGCAGGATCAGACCAAGGCGATGAACCTGCCGCTGGTTGAGGCGACGACCAACAAGCCGGCCGATACCGACTTCACCGCCCAGATCACCAAGCTGCGCAATGCCGGCTGCGATCTCGTGGCGCTGGGCGCCATCGTGCGCGACGCGATCCTCGCCTATGGCACTGCGCGCAAGATGGGCTGGACGGATGTCGATTTCGTCTCGCAGTCGGCGAGCTTCGACCAGATCGTCGCCAGCGCGCCGGGCGGCGCCACCGAGGGCCTCTATGTCGGCGCCGGCACGGTGATGCCCTATCGCGATACTGCGGACGCCACTGTCGCGGCCTGGTGGGATGCCTACAAGGCCAAGTTTGGCAGCGACCCGAATATCGGCGCCGTCTACGGCACCAATACGGCCAACCTGATCATCACGGCGCTGGACAAGGCCGGCAAGGACCTGACCACCGAGAAGTTCCTGAAGGCGCTGGAAAGCATCCAGGGCTATCGCGACATCTTCGGCGGCCCGGTGCTCAATTTCGGCCCGGACAAGCATCTCGGCACGAACGAAGTGCTGCTCTACCAGATCCAGAAGGGCCGCTTCGTCCAGATTGCCGGTCCGCTGAAATACTGAGCAAATCCCAATCCGTTCAGTCGGGTAGGACGCCCGCGGCTTCTGGCCGCGGGTGTTTCTTTTTTGCACTGCAGCAGGGCGGTCAATACCGCAAATGAGAGCGCAAAATCCGCTTACGCCCCGGACAGTTCCGCGCTAGCCTGATCCTGCAAATAACAAAAACTTATAGGGAGCTTGAAATGCAACGGGGATTTATATTCGGGGTTGCCGCCACAGCCTTGGCCATGGTCCTAACTGCACCGGCCATGGCGCAGGACGTGCGGGGCGTCACCAAGAATGAGATCGTGATCGGTCAGCATACCGATCTGAGCGGACCCGCGGCGTCCTATGGCGTTCATGTGTCGAATGCGATGCGGCTGTATTTTGACAAGGTCAATGCCGAGGGTGGCGTGCATGGCCGCAAGATCCGCCTGATCGTCGAGGACCACCAGTATCAGGTGCCGCGCGCGGTGCAGGCGGCGAACAAGCTGATCAACCGCGACAAGATCTTCCTGATGGCCGGCGCGCTGGGCACGCCGCATAACAACGCGGTGTTTGCCGAGCAGTTCAAGGCAGGCGTGCCGAACCTGTCGCCGCTGACGGCGGCGCGCTCGATGGTCGAGCCGTTCCATCCGCTGAAGTTCCAGACCTTCTCCAGCTATTACGACCATATCCGCGCAGGCATTAAGTATCTGGTCGAGAAGAACGGCCGCAAGAAGCTCTGCACGCTGTATCAGGACACCGATTTCGGCAAGGAAATCCTGGAAGGCGTGCAGGATCAGGCCAAGGCGATGAACATGCAGGTGGTGGATACGGCGACGAACAAGCCGACCGATACCGACTTCACCGCCCAGATCACCAAGCTGCGCAACTCCGGCTGCGATCTCGTGGCGCTGGGCGCCATCGTGCGCGACGCCATCGTGCCTTATGCCACCGCGCGCAAGATGGGCTGGACCGATGTGGACTTCGTCTCGCAGTCGGCGAGCTTCGACCAGATCGTCGCCAGCGCGCCGGGCGGCGCCACCGAAGGCCTTTATGTCGGCGCCGGTACGGTGATGCCCTATCGCGATACCGCCAATGCCACCGTCGCGGCCTGGTGGGATGCCTACAAGGCGAAGTATGGCAGCGATCCGAATATCGGCGCGGTCTATGGCCACAACATCGCCGACCTGATCGTGACGGCGCTGCAGCGGGTGGGCAAGGACGTGACCACCGAGAAGTTCGTCAAGGCGCTGGAAGGCATCCAGGGCTACCGCGACATCTTCGGCGGCCCCGTGATCAATTTCGGCCCGCAGAAGCATCAGGGCACGACAGAAGTGCTGTTCTATCAGATTCAGAAGGGCCGCTTCGTGCAGATCGCCGGTCCGCTGAAATACTGACGCTGACTGCATATCCGCTGAAATCGGCGAGAAACGTAACGCCCGCGGTATCTGCCGCGGGCGTTTTCATTTGCAGCTGCCAATGTCATTACACTGAAGGGACAATAACACTGTCATAACGTAAATTGACAATGCCCTCGTTGGCGTTCCGGGCTAGGCTTGCCCGGCATAACCACACAAAAGACGAGGGAGGTTGGCATGCGTAGGGTCAATGTACTCGCGGTCGCTGCGGCGGCCTCTTCAGTGCTTTTTGTTGGACATGTTGCCGCACAGCCCGCCAAGGTTCGCGGCGTCACCAAAACCGAAATCGTCATCGGCATGCACACGGACCTCAGCGGCCCGGCGGCATCCTACGGTGTCAATTCATCGAATGCGATGCGGATGCGCATTGAGGAGGTGAATGCGCAAGGCGGTATCCATGGCCGCAAGATCAAGCTGGTGGTCGAGGACAATCAGTATCAGGTGCCGCGCGCGGTGCAGGCGGCGAACAAGCTGCTCCATCGCGACAACATTTTTCTGATGGCCGGCTCGCTGGGCACGCCGATGAACAATGCGGTGCTGCCGGACCAGTTCAAGGCGGGCGTGCCGAACCTGTTTCCGCTGACGGCGGCGCGCCAGATGTATCAGCCCTTCGATCGCATGAAATTCGTGGCGCAGTCTTCCTATTATGACCAGATCCGCGCCGGCATCGCCTGGATGGTGGCCAGCAAGGGCAAAAAGCGCATCTGCAGCCTGTATCAGGACACCGATTTCGGCAAAGAGATCTTCGAAGCGGCGCGCGATCAGGCCAAGGCGATGAATATGGAACTGGTCGAAACCGCCACCAACAAGCCGGCCGATACCGACTTCACCGCTCAGATTTCCAAACTGCGCGCGGCAAATTGCGACCTGATTGCCTCCGGATCGATCATCCGCGATGCCATCGTGCCCTATGGCACGGCCCGGAAGATGGGATGGAATGACGTCGACTTCATCGGATCGTCGGCCAGCTACGACCAGACGGTTGCCGGCGCGCCGGGCGGGGCCACCGAAGGCTTCTACGCCATGGCTGGAACCGTGTTTCCCTATCGTGACACCGCGCCGCAGCATCTGGTTGCCTGGATGGATCGCTACAAGGAGACGTTCGGCAGCGATCCGAATATCGGCGCCGTCTATGGATACAGCCTGATGGATCTGATCATCACCGCGCTGGATCGCGCCGGCAAGGACCTGACGACCGACGCCTTCATCAAGGGGATGGAATCGATCAAAGGCTATCGCGACATGTTCGGGGGGCCGGTGGTCAGTTTCGGTCCGGACAAACATCAGGGCTCGAACGAAAGCTTCCTGTATCAGGTGCAAAAGGGGAAGTTCGTCACTGTTGCCGGCCCGGTCAATTACGGCAGCTGACGGCATCCGCGATGTTGGGCTGTGACCGCTTAGCAGCGGTCGCAGCCTTTTTCATGCTGAAAAATCAGAATCGGGAGAACGACGATGAAGGCGGTGCGTAACATCTGCGGCGCGGCCGCGGTTATCCTGATTGCCGCCAGCGGCGGCCTGGCGGTTGCCCAAAACAAGGGCCAGGGCATCACCAAGACGGAGATCGTGATCGGCACCCATACCGATCTGTCCGGCGTGGCGGCAGCTTTCGGGGTGCATTCCTCCAATGCGGCCCGCATGCGTTTCGATGAGGTGAATGCAGCAGGCGGGATTCATGGCCGCATGATCCGCTATATTGTCGAAGACAGCCAGTATCAGGTGCCACGTGCCGTACAGGCGGCCAACAAGCTGCTGCACCGGGACAAGGTGTTTCTCATCCTGCTGGGCGCCGGCACGCCGATGAACAACGCGGTCCTGCCCGAACAGATCAAGCTGGGTGTGCCGAACTTCTTTCCCTTGAGCTGGGCGCGGCAGCTTTATGAGCCGTTCCATCCGATGAAATGGGCGGCGGGTGCGTCCTACTACGCCCAGATGCGGAGCGCGATGCGCTACTTCGTGCAGGAGCGGGGCAAGAAGAACATCTGCGCTCTTTACCAGGACACCGATTTCGGCCGCGAAGTCTTCGAGGGCGTGAAGGATCAGCTGGCGGCGATGAACGTGAAGCTGGCGGATTCAACCACGCATAAGCCGACCGATACCGACTTCACCGCGCATCTGACCAAGCTGCGGGCGTCCGGTTGCGACCTGATCGCTTTGGGTTCAATCATCCGCGACAGCATCCTGCCGGTCAGTACGGCGAAGAAGATGGGCTGGGATGTCGACATGGTCGGAACGACGGCCACATTCGATCTGGCGGTTGCCAGCGCACCGGGCGGCGCCACCGAGGGGCTGTACGCCATGACGCAGATCGAAGCGCCCTATCGGGATTCCAGCAATGCGGCCTTGCAGCAATGGGTGGAGAAGTATCGCGAGAAATACGGCGCCGATCCCAATCCGGCGGCACAATTCTCCTATGTGGCGGCCGATCTGATCGTCATGGGGCTGGACCGCGCGGGCAAGGATCTGACGCTGGAGAGCTTCCTGAAGGCGATGGAATCGATCCAGGGCTATCGGGACATCTTCGGCGGGCCGGTGATGACCTTCGGGCCGAACAAGCATCACGGCACCGATGCTGTTTTCATGGCACAGGTCAAGAATGGCCGCTGGCAGCGCGTGACCGAGCCGCTGGCTTTCTAGCCGTTGCGGCCGGGCGCGATCTGGCCGATCGCGAAAGCTTCCGCTAATCTGTTGCGTAACCGGCCCGGCATGGCAGACATGCCGGGCCATCCTTTTCCGGTTCGCTTTCACATGTCGTCTTCCCCATTCGCTGCCCCGATGTCGAACGTGCCGCTCGGCATCGGCTATATGGTTGCTGCTGTCACGCTGTTCGGCGTCATGGACGCTCTGGTGAAGTGGCTGGTCGCCAGCTATCCCACAGTGCAGGTGATGTTTTTCCGCAGTCTCTGCGCCTTTCCGCCCATCCTGTTCATGGTGGCGCGCGGACCCGGCGGCTTCGGCGTGCTGCGCACCCGGCGGGTCCTGGATCACGGCCTGCGGTCCGGCTTCGGCTGTGTTGCGATGCTCGGCTTTTTCTTCGCTTACGGCTCGATGCCGCTGGCCGATGTCACCGCGATCTCGTTTTCGGGACCGATCTTCATCGCCTTCCTGTCGATCTGGCTGCTGCGCGAGAAGGTCGGCATCCATCGCTGGTCGGCCATTGTGGTCGGCTTCATCGGCATGTTGGTGATCGTGCGGCCGGGCGAGGGGATGCTGCAAAGCGGCGCCATCGTCGTCGTCGGCGCCACGGCGCTCTATGCGCTGGCGATGATTCAGATCCGCAAATTGAGCGACACCGAACCCTCGACCACCATCGCCTTCTATTTCACCGCTTTCTGCACCCTGTTCACCGGCCTGGCCTTGCCGTGGTTCTGGGTAACGCCAGCTTGGAGCGACTTGCCGCTGCTGATCGCCGTTGGCCTGGTGGGCGGATTGGCGCAGCTTGCCATGACCCGCGCCTATGGGCTTGCGCCGGCCTCGGTGGTGGCGCCGTTCGATTACACCCACCTGATCTGGTCGGTGCTGTTCGGCTGGTATATCTGGGGCGACTTTCCCGATCTGCAGACCTGGATCGGCTGCGCCATCGTGGTGGCGAGCGGGCTTTACATCCTCTATCGCGAAACGATCCGCCGGCAGAAGGTGCCGAAGGTCTGGACCGAATAAGGACTGGGCTGAAGAGAGGGGATATGCGGGAGAAAACTGCGCGCTGGTCGGAGTGAGAGGATTCGAACCTCCGGCCCCTAGCTCCCGAAGCTAGTGCTCTACCAGGCTGAGCTACACTCCGACACCGGCGCGGGCGCCTGTATAGCGCCTAGGGGGCTTGGCCGCAAGCGGCAAGGGTTAAGGAAAATCGGCGGCGTTTTCAGCCGTTTACAGAGCCCGCTCGATGGCGAAATCGATGGTTTCCGCCATGGCATCGCGCATCGCGCCGGCCGGAAGCGTCAGCAGCGCCTGGCGCGCCTTCTGGCCGTAGAGGCGGGCGCGGGCCAGGGTTTCGTCGATGGCATTGTAGCGGTCGATGTAGCGCAGAGCCTGTGGCCAGTCCTCGGCGGTCTGCTCCTCCGGGCGCTCGATCACCCGGCGCCAGAAATCCCGCTCGGCTTCCGAGCCGCGGCTGAAGGCCAGCGTCACCGGCAGGGTGACCTTGCCTTCGCGGAAGTCATCGCCGGTATTCTTGCCCAAGATCGCCCCGTCGGAGGCATAATCCAGCGCATCGTCAACGAGCTGGAAGGCAATACCCAGATACCGGCCATAATCGTCCAGCGCCTGAACGTCCTCGGCCGGGCGCTCGGCAATCACGCCGCCGACCCGGCAGGCCGCGGCGAACAGCGCCGCCGTCTTCGATTCGATGACCTTCAGGTAATCGGCCTCGGTTGAATTCATGTCATTGGCGGTCATCAGCTGCAGCACTTCGCCTTCGGCAATCACCGCCGAGGCGTTTGCCAGGATGCGCAGCACCTCCAGCGAGCCGGTTTCCACCATCAGCTGGAAGGCGCGGCTGAACAGGAAGTCGCCGACCAGCACCGAGGCCTGGTTGCCCCACAGCACGTTGGCCGTGGTGTTGCCGCGGCGGCGTTCGCTCTCATCCACCACGTCGTCATGCAGCAGCGTGGCGGTATGGATGAATTCGACACAGGTCGCGAGCAGGACATGCTTGTCGCCGCGATAGCCGCACAGCTTGGCGGCGCCAAGCGTCAGCAGCGGCCGGATGCGCTTGCCACCGGCGGCGATCAGATGGCTGGCCAGTTCCGGAATCAGCCTGACGTCACTTTCCATGCGACGCAGGATTTCGCGGTTCACCGCCTCCATATCAGCGGCGACCAACGCGCGCAGCGGTTCGATGCTCGGCTTCACGGCACCCGAAACGGTATCATGGGGCTGTTTTTTCGGAGCGGTCTGCACTACGCGGCCTGTGGTGTCTGGCTATGTTGTCTGGAACGGTCTGGCTGGAGCATAGTGGGATGGCAAGGTCGGTCAAGCGCCACTCCGGCCTCAAAACGCGCCATTAAGGGCTTATGACGCCTACAGAACTGACTTGTGACGCCCTTTTGGGGGGATTGGTACGCATTGAGCAGCCGCGCAAGGGCCAGCGCGCCAGTGCCGATGCCGTGATGCTGGCCGCCGCCGTGCCGGCCCGTCCGGGCATGCGGGTGCTGGAACTGGGCTGCGGCACCGGCGTTGGCATGCTGTGCCTTGCCGCCAGGCAGCCGGATATTGCCGTCGACGGGATCGAAATCCAGGAGGATCTGGTTTCCCTCTGCACCCGCAATATCGCGGCCAATAAGATGGAGGGGCGTTTGCGGGTCGTCGCCGGCGATATCCGCAAGCGCATCGCCGGAATCACGCCCAACACTTATGATCAGGTTTTTGCGAATCCGCCCTATTTCGACGCCAGCCGGCATCGCATATCGCCCCATGCCGGCCGCGCCACCGCGCGCCATGAAAATGGTGAGGCGGACCTGGGACAATGGGTCGCAGCCTTGCTGCGCCATGCCAGGCCAGGCGGCGGCATCACGCTGATCCATCGCAGCGAACGCCTGCCGGAATTATTAGACGCCCTGATGGCAAAAAAAGCCGGCGCGATCCGCATCACGCCGCTGTGGTCGCGCGCAGGCGAGCCGGCCAAGCGCGTCATCCTGCGGGCCATCAAGGGCAGCAAGGCGCCCCTCACCCTGGAACCGGGCATCGTGCTGCATCGTCCAGATGGCAGTTATTTTCCCGAGGTCGATGCGGTGCTGCGCAGCGGTGCGGCCCTGCCGGCCTAGCCAGGCCTTGCGGCCGGGCGGGGGAGGCCGCAGTATCGGTGAGCGATCCCCTGCCATAGACCCGCTGCCGGCTACGGCAAATAGGCCCCCATGCTGAAATACCTGTTGCTGATTCTTGTGATTGCCGGTGTCTGGTACGGCTTTCGTTACGTTAACCGGAAGAAGGCCGTCGGCGACAAGCCCGCTGCCGATACCGTCGACTCGCAGCCGCGCCGGCCGGTCACTGCGGAGGACATGGTGGCATGCTCCGTTTGCGGCATCTATGTCGCGCCGGGCGCGGCGAAATCCTGCGGCCAGCAGAATTGTCCGTATCCGTCCGCATAAAATCCCCAATCCCTTGACCCTGAGGCGGGCGGTGGTTAAGGTCCGCCCGTTTTTCGATCACCCCGCACCGCAACAAAGGGCGAGAGCGCAAAGGACTCCACGATGGCGCCCACCGGAATCGCCGCGGCTTCGTCGTTTCAGGACCTGATTCTCGCTCTGCAGACCTATTGGGCGCGTCAAGGTTGCATCCTGCTGCAGCCTTATGACATGGAGGTCGGTGCCGGCACCTCGCATCCCGCGACCACGCTGCGCGCGCTGGGGCCTGAGCCTTGGAATGCCGCCTATGTGCAGCCCTCGCGCCGGCCGAAAGACGGCCGTTATGGCGAGAACCCGAATCGCCTGCAGCATTACTATCAGTTCCAGGTGATTCTGAAGCCAAGCCCGGAAAACGTGCTCGATCTTTATCTCGGGTCGCTGGAAGCGCTCGGCATCTCGCCCAAGCGCCACGACATCCGCTTCGTCGAGGACGACTGGGAGAATCCGACGCTCGGCGCCTGGGGCCTGGGCTGGGAAGTCTGGTGCGACGGCATGGAAGTGACGCAGTTCACCTATTTCCAGCAGGTCGGCGGCTTTGACTGCAATCCGGTTTCCGCCGAGATCACCTACGGTCTCGAGCGTCTTGCCATGTATGTGCAGGGCAAGGACAACGTCTACGACCTCGATTTCAACGGCCGCGGCAACACCTATGGCGAGGTGTTCCTGCAGGCCGAGCGGGAATTCTCCGCCTACAATTTCGAGCATGCCGACACGGAACAGCTGTTCCGCCGCTTTGCCGATGTCGAGCAGGAATGCGGCCGTCTGATCGCGGCCGGCCTGGCTTTGCCTGCCTATGACCAATGTTTGAAGGCGAGCCATACCTTCAACCTGCTCGATGCACGCGGCGTGATCAGCGTGACCGAGCGGGCCGCCTATATCGGTCGGGTGCGCGCGCTGGCGAAGGCATGCTGCGCCCAGTGGCTGAAGTCGCGCGGCCATAACGGGGAGATTGGCTGATGCTCGGCGAATTACTGCTCGAGCTGCAGTCGGAAGAGATTCCGGCCCGCATGCAGCAGCGTGCGGCCGACGATCTTGCGCGCCTGGCCACCGAGGCGCTGAAGAAAGCCGGTCTGACCTTTGAGAGCTATCAGAGCTATGTGACGCCGCGCCGCCTGGCGCTGGTGGTCAAGGGCCTGCCGCGTCAGACGCAGACCGTGCGCGAGGAAAAGAAGGGACCGCGCGTCGGCTCGCCCGATGCGGCCATTCAGGGTTTCTTGCGTTCGGCGGGCCTGACTTCGCTCGATCAATGCGAGAAGCGTGAAGTCGGCAAGGCGGAATTCTGGTTTGCCGTGGTTGAAAAGCCCGGCGCTGCAACGGCCGATGTGCTGGCAGGCCTGCTGCCTGAGGTGATCGGTCAGTTGCCCTGGCCGAAATCCATGCGCTGGGGCGCGTATGACCTGCGCTGGGTGCGACCGCTGCATTCGATCCTGTGCCTGTTCGAGGGCCAGGTTGTCCCGTTTGCTTTTGGTCATCTCACCAGCGGCGATACCACCTGTGGCCATCGCTTCCAGGCGCCGCAGCGTTTTGCCGTACGCGATGCCGCCGATTATCTGCGCCGCCTGCGCGCCGCCTATGTCGAGCCCGATTTTGCCGCGCGCCGCGAACGCATCCTGAAGGACGCGCAATTCGCCGCCGCCAATGAAGGGCTGACCCTGGTGGACGATCCGGGCCTGGCCGATGAGGTGACTGGCCTGGTCGAGCAGCCGGTGGTCCTGCTGGGCACGATCCCGCAGGAATACATGGATGTGCCGCGCGAAATCCTGACCACAACGATGCGGACGCATCAGAAGTATTTCGCGCTCAACGATGCGACCGGCAAACTGGCGCCGCGTTTCGTCATCGTCGCCAACACGCTGACCGACGACGGCGGCAAGCAGGTGGTGGCGGGCAATCAGCGCGTGCTGAATGCGCGTCTGTCGGATGCCAAGTTTTTCTGGGACCAGGACCGCAAGCAGAAGCTGGAAAGCCGTCTGCCGGCGCTGAACGACATCGTCTTCCATGCCAAGCTGGGCACGGTGGCGCAGAAGGTCGAGCGTGTGGAGCGCCTGGCCTATGAGATCGCCACCCAGATCCAGGGCGATGCCACGCAGGCACGCCGCGCCGCGCGGCTGGCCAAGGCCGATCTGGTCAGCGGCGTGGTGGGCGAGTTCCCTGAACTGCAGGGAATCATGGGCCGCTATTACGCGCTGCATGACGGCGAGCCCGCGCCCGTGGCTGAGGCGATCGCCCAGCATTATTCGCCGCAGGGCCCGAATGACCGCTGTCCGTCGGATAAGGTGGCGGTGGCTGTTGCGCTGGCCGACAAGATCGACACGCTGAGTGGCTTCTTCGCCATCGACGAGAAGCCGACCGGTTCGAAAGACCCCTTCGCCCTGCGCCGCGCCGCTCTGGGCGTGATCCGCCTGATCATCGAAAACAAGCTGTCATTGCCGCTGCGGCCGCTATTCCGCTCGGCGCTGTCGCTGCAACTGGTTCAGGCCGCCCCCGACCGCAATCCGGTCGAGGAGCTGATGCAGTTCTTCGTCGACCGCCTGAAGGTGCATCTGCGCGAGAAGGGCGTGCGGCACGATCTGATCGCGGCCGTCTTCGCCAAGGGCGGCGACGACGATCTGGTCCGGGTGCTGGCCAAGGTCGACGCGCTGAGCCGCTTCCTGGCCGAGCCCGACGGCGGCAATCTGCTGGTCGCTTATCGCCGCGCCAACAATATCGTGCGCGCGGAACTGAAGAAGACGCCCGATCTGCAACTGGGCGAAGTCGATGGCGGACTGATCAAGCAGGACGAGGAACGTGCGCTGGTTGCCGGCCTTGCCGAATTCGGCGGTGACAAAGCGGGGGCGACGCAAGATGAGGCTGATTTCCGCCTTTATCTGGCCACACTTTCTCGGCTACGTCAGCCCGTCGACGCTTTCTTCGACCGCGTGACTGTGAACAGCGACGATGCCGCCGTGCGTCGCAATCGCTTGAGTTTGCTTTCAGCGGTCGCTGGAAGCATGGATCGTATTGCGGATTTTTCCCAGATCGAAGGGTGAGAGCGCTATGGCCAAGCCGAAGCAGAAAAAAGCCAAAACCAAGCTCAAGGCTAAGACGGCCAGCACACGAGCTAAAACTGCGGTGCGCAAGACCGCGGTGAAGGTCAAGAAGGCTGTCAAGGCGAAGAAGGCCGCCAAGGCCAGGAAGCCGGTCGCAAAGAAGTCCGTTACGAAGAAGCTGGTTGCGAAGAAGGCTGCCGCTTCCAAGGCGCCAGCCCCGATCAAGGGCAAGCTGGTTTACAGCTTCGGCGACGGCAAGGCGGAAGGCCGCGCCGATATGCGCGAACTGCTGGGCGGCAAGGGCGCCAACCTCGCCGAGATGTCCAATCTCGGCCTGCCGGTGCCGCCGGGCTTTACCATCACCACCGAAGTCTGCACCGCCTATTACGACAACGGCAAGAAGTATCCGCCCGCGCTGAAGGGGCAGGTCGAGGCGGCGCTGGCCACCGTCGAGAAGCTGGTCGGCGCCAAGTTCGGCGATTCCACCATGCCGCTGCTGGTCTCGGTGCGCTCCGGCGCCCGCGCCTCGATGCCGGGCATGATGGACACCGTGCTCAATCTCGGTCTCAACGACGTCACCGTCGAGGCGCTGGCGCGCCAGTCCGGCAATGAGCGGTTTGCCTGGGACAGCTACCGCCGCTTCATCCAGATGTATTCCGACGTCGTGCTTGGCGTCGGGCACGAGCATTTCGAGGAAATTCTCGAGATGCATAAGGAAGAACGCGGCTTCAATCTCGATACCGATCTGAAGGCCGAGGACTGGAAGGAAATCGTCGCCGCCTACAAGAAGATGGTCGAGAAGGAGCTGGGCAAGCCCTTCCCGCAGGATGTCCATGACCAGCTTTGGGGCGCCATCGGCGCCGTCTTCCAGAGCTGGATGAACCAGCGTGCCATCACCTACCGCGCGCTGAACAACATCCCGGCCTCGTGGGGCACGGCGGTGAACGTGCAGGCGATGGTGTTCGGCAATATGGGCGACACCTCCTGCACCGGCGTTGCCTTCACCCGCGATCCGGCGACAGGCGAGAAGAACTATTACGGCGAATACCTGATCAACGCTCAGGGCGAAGACGTGGTCGCCGGTATCCGCACGCCGCAGCAGCTCACCAAGGCTGCCCGCCTGAAGGCCGGCAACGACCTGCCCTCGATGGAAGAGTCGATGCCCGAGACCTTCAAGCAGCTGGTGAATGTTTTCCAGAAGCTGGAAAAGCATTACCGCGACATGCAGGACATCGAATTCACGGTCCAGCAGGGCAAGCTGTGGATGCTGCAGACCCGTTCGGGCAAGCGCACCGCCAAGGCGGCGATCAAGATCGCCGTCGACATGGTGAAGGAAAAGCTGATCAGCCAGGCTGAGGCGGTGGATCGCATCGATCCGGCTTCGCTGGACCAGCTGTTGCATCCGACGCCCGATCCGAAGGCGCCGCGCAAGGTGATCGCCAAGGGCTTGGCGGCGTCGCCGGGCGCTGCCAGCGGCAAGGTTGTCTTCCAGGCCGACGAAGCTGAGCAGATGGCGTCGAAGGGCGAGGCGGTGATCCTCTGCCGCGTCGAGACCTCGCCGGAAGACATCCACGGCATGCATGCCGCCAAGGGCATCCTCACGGCGCGCGGGGGCACCACCAGCCATGCGGCGGTGGTCGCGCGCGGCATGGGCCGGCCCTGCGTTTCCGGTGCCGGTGGCATCCGCATCGACTATGCCGCCAACAAGATGACGGCTGGCGATATCACCGTGAACAAGGGTGATGTCATCACCATCGACGGCTCCACCGGCGAAGTGATCCTCGGCCTGATGCCGATGATCGAGCCGCAGCTCTCGGGCGATTTCGGCCTGCTGATGAGCTGGGCCGACAAGCTGCGCAAGCTGAAGGTCCGCACCAATGCCGAAACCCCGGCCGATGCGGAAACCGCCGTGCGCTTCGGCTGCGAAGGCATCGGCCTGTGCCGCACCGAGCATATGTTCTTCGACGCCGACCGCATCACCGCGGTGCGCGAGATGATCCTGTCGGACAATGTCGAAGGCCGCCGCAAGGCTCTGGCCAAGATTCTGCCGATGCAGCGCAACGACTTCGTGCAGCTGTTCAAGATCATGGCCGGCCGTCCGGTGACGATCCGCCTGCTCGATCCGCCGCTGCATGAATTCCTGCCCAAGACCGACGCCGATTTCGAGGCGGTCGCCAAGGGCACGGGCCTGTCGGTGGCGGCGCTGAAGGAACGCAAGAAGGCTCTGGAAGAGACCAACCCGATGCTGGGCCATCGCGGTTGCCGCCTCGGCATCACCTATCCGGAAATCTACGAGATGCAGGCGCGCGCCATCTTCGAGGCTGCCGTCGAGGTCACGCAGGGCGGCGGCAAGCCGGTCGAGCCGGAGGTGATGATCCCGCTGGTCGCCACCAAGGCCGAGATCGACTTCATGAAGAAGCGCGTCGATGCCGTTGCCCAGGCCGTCTTCAAGGAGAAGGGCAAGAAGGTGAAGTACCTGGTCGGCACGATGATCGAGCTGCCGCGCGCCGCTCTGCGCGCCGCCGAGATCGCCGAGACCGCTGAGTTCTTCTCCTTCGGCACCAACGACCTGACGCAGACGACGCTCGGCATCAGCCGCGACGACTCGGCCCTGTTCATGGAAGACTACCTGAAGGCCGGCATCTTCGACCGCGATCCGTTTGTCAGCATCGATCAGGCTGGCGTCGGCGAGCTGGTCAAGATCGCGGCCGAACGTGGCCGCAGCAGCCGCAAGGATCTGAAGCTCGGCATCTGCGGCGAGCATGGCGGCGATCCCTCGTCCGTCCGCTTCTGCCACAAGGCGGGACTGGATTACGTGTCCTGCTCGCCCTATCGCGTGCCGATCGCGCGCCTGGCCGCCGCCCAGGCCGCCATCTCGGAAGAGAAGGCGAGCGAAGCCTGAGTTGCGGCATTCACTGCTTCGTGAAGCGGCGCCGGAGAAATCCGGCGCCGTTTTCGTTTTCAGCACGGCTTTGTTATTTGTTTCCTGTGGCGATCCGCGACAGGTTGGGGCCATGCTTCCTTGGACCGAACGCAACGGCGCTGTCTCGCCGCTGAAGCTCACCTGCTTCCTTCTGCTGTGCCTGCCCGCCGTGTGGATCGGCTGGGATGCGCTGATGCAGAATCTTGGGCCGCGTCCCTATGACGAAGCCCTGCACCGGGCAGGGCTTTGGGCGGTGCGTTTCCTGCTGATCTCGCTGGCGATCACGCCGCTGCGCCGCCTGCTGCGCTGGCCGAAGCTGATTACCCTGCGGCGGCAGATCGGCCTGGCCGCTTTGTTCTATGCCCTGCTGCACCTGACGCTTTATGCCGGGGATCAGGGCTTTCTGCTGAGCAAGGTGGCAACCGAGATCGCCAGCCGGATTTATCTCACCATCGGCTTTGCTGCGCTATGCGGTCTGATCGCCCTTGGCGTGACCTCCACGGATAGCGCGATCCGCCGGATGGGCGGCAGGAACTGGCAGAGGCTGCACCGCATCGTTTATGCCATCGCTGTCCTTGCCCTGGTGCATTACCTGCTGCAAAGCAAGCGCGATATGACCGCGCCGATCCTGCATCTGGGCCTGCTGGCCTGGATGTTCGGCTACCGCATCGCCTACGCTTTCGGCGCGATGCAGAAGCCCTGGCATGCACTTCCGCTTTCGGCAATTGCTGGATTGGCAACTGTCGTCATCGAGGCGGGCTGGTATTTCGGCTTCACGAAGATACCGGTCGAGCAGGTTCTTGCGGCCAATCTGCAATTCGATTTCCGCATCGCGCCCGCCTGGTGGGTTTTTGCAGTGGGGCTGGCGATTGCTGCATTGGCCTGGGCACGCCAGGCCTGGCCGCTCTCGCGGCCAGCACCTTCGGCGGCTGAGTGATATTTATTGAATGACGATGCGCGGCATCTTGGGCGCAGCGCCGTCGCGATCCAGCTTGTCGCCGATCTGCCTGGCAATCGCCAGATAGGCCTTGGCTTCCTCGCTGTCGGGCTGGCTGGCGACAATCGGCGTTCCGGCATCGGATGTTTCGCGGATCGCGATATTGAGCGGCAGTTCGCCGAGGAAATCGCAGCCGAGTTCAGCGGCCGTCTTGCGCGCGCCGCCATGAGCGAAGATCTCGCTGCGATGGCCGCAATTCGGGCAGCAGAAATAGCTCATATTCTCGACGATCCCGAGCACCGGCACGTCGACGCGGCGGAACATGTTCAGGCCCTTGCGCGCATCCAGCAGTGCGATGTCCTGCGGCGTCGAGACGATCACGGCGCCGGCCAGCGGCACGCGCTGCGCCATGGTAAGCTGCGCATCGCCGGTGCCGGGCGGCATGTCGACCACCAGCACGTCCAATTCGCCCCAGCTGACGTCGCGCAGCATCTGCTCCAGCGCGCTCATCACCATCGGACCACGCCAGATCATCGGCGTATCCTCCGGCACCAGGAAGCCCATCGACATGCAGGGAATGCCCCAGCCCTGCATGGGATGCAGGTGCTTGCCGTCCGGCGAATGCGGTTTGCCGGTGATGCCCAGCATGCGCGGAATCGACGGGCCGTAGATATCGGCATCCAGCAGCCCGACCTTGCGTCCGGTCTGCGCCAGCGCCAGAGCGAGGTTCACTGCCGTGGTCGACTTGCCCACGCCACCCTTGCCGGAAGCGACCGCGATGATCGATTTGATGCCGGGAATGGCGGGGCGGGGACCGACCGTCGGCTCGGCGCCCGGCTTGCCGCGGCTTGGTCCGTGGCCATGCGGCGCAGCGGGGCGGGCAGTTTCGGATTTGCCGACCCGCTCGGCAGTCAGAACCACGGTGGCAGAGGTCACGCCGGGCAGTGCTGCGACGGCTTGCTCGCAGGCCTTGCGCAAAGGCTCCTTGCGTGGGCCTTCCTCCGGGCGGACTTCGAGGACGAATCCGACATTGCCGCCTTTGATGACAAGGCCGGACACCATGCCCAGATCCACCACATTCCTGCCATGTTCGTTATCTACGACTTGCCGCAGCGCGTTCAGGATCTGCGCCTCCGTAACCTCGGTCATGCTTGAAATTCCCGCAAAAGTTCCAATATTGTCGGCAGTTAGCTGGGCAAGGCTCGGTCGACGCCAAACGCTTGATATATCAGGGTCGGATATATCGCAGGCAGTCGGTCTGGGCAATTCGCTGGCCAAAAATGCGCAGGCGCTGGGGATAGGGCGCCACAATTTTCAGTAAAAGAAGAAGGACGACAGGATGCCCTGGAGCAATCAAGGTGGGGGATGGCAAGGCGGCGGTGGCCGTGGACCTTGGGGACAGGGCCCTCGTGGCGGAGGGTCTGGCGGCGGTTTCGGCGGCGGACCCACACCTCCCAACCTGGAAGAACTCCTTCGCAAAGGACAGGACCGTTTCCGCAATCTCCTGCCCGGCGGTGACGTTTCCGGCCGCGGCATTCTGCTGCTGATCCTGGTGGCGCTCGCCATCTGGCTCGGCACCGGCTTCTACCGCGTCGACACGGACGAGCAGGGTGTGGTGCTGCGCTTCGGCAAGGTGCATGCCGTCACCGAGCCCGGCCTGCGCTATCGCCTGCCCTGGCCGATTGACAGCGTGTTGACCCCGAAGGTGACCACCGTCAACCGCGAGGAGATCGGCTTTCGCTCGCTCGGCGACAGCGCCAATCGCGGCGTGCAGACGCGAGACGTGCCCGAGGAAAGCCTCATGCTGACGGGCGACGAGAACATCGTCGATATCGACTTCACGGTGCTGTGGCAGGTGCGCGACGCCGGCCAGTATCTGTTCAACGTGCTCGATCCCTCGCGCACCATCAAGCAGGTCGCCGAAAGCGCCATGCGTGAAGTGGTCGGCAAGAACAACATCCAGTTCATCCTGACCGATGGCCGCACCAAGGTGGCTGACGATACCCGAATACTGATCCAGCAGATTCTCGACAGCTACAATGCCGGTGTGGTGATCAATTCGGTGGCGCTGCAGCGCACCGAGCCGCCGGCTTCGGTGATCGACGCCTTCCGCGACGTGCAGGCCGCCCAGGCCGACCGCGAGCGCGCGCAGAACGAAGCGGAAGCCTATCGCAACGACATTATCCCGCGTGCCCGCGGTGAGGCGCAGCGCATTCTGCAGCAGGCGGAAGCCTACAAGCAGGAAGTGATCGCCAATGCCCAGGGTGAAGCGAGCCGCTTCAGCCAGGTCTATGAGGAATACCGTCAGGCCAAGGACGTCACGACGCGCCGCATGTATCTGGAGACCATGGAGCAGATCCTGCGTGGCACCACCAAGGTGGTGATCGACAATCAGGGCGGCAGCGGCGTGGTACCGTATCTGCCGCTGACCGAGCTGCAGAAACGGCAGACGCCGCCGGCGCAGCCGCAGCAGCAGCAGAACGCGCGCTAAGGGAGGGCAAGCCATGAACCGTTCGTTGCTCACTCTCCTCGTCATCGTGGTGGTGGTCCTTGGCTTCATCGTCAAGGGATCGGTATTCACCGTCCATCAGGCGCAGCAGGCCCTCGTCGTGCAGTTCGGCGATCCACGCCGCGTCATCTCCGAGCCCGGCCTGAACTTCAAGATCCCGCTGATCCAGGATGTCGTTTATTTCGACAAGCGCATCCTTGGCCTCGACGCCCAGCCGGAAGAAGTGCTGACCAGCGACCAGCGCCGCCTGGTGGTCGACAGCTTCGTGCGCTATCGCATCACCAATCCGCTGCTGTTCTATCAGACCGTCCGCAACGAGTTCGGCCTGCGCGGCCGCTTGGCGCCGAGCGTGGCCAACGCGCTGCGCGGCGCCTTCGGTAAGCTGGATGCTGTGTCGATCATCTCGGGCGACCGCCCGTCGGCGATGCAGCAGGTCTTCCGCAGCCTGCAGGAGAACGCCCAGCGCCTCGGCATCGAGGTGGTGGATGTGCGCGTCAAGCGCGCCGACTTCCCCGATGCGATCAGCCAGGCGATCTTCCGCCGCATGCAGACCGAGCGTCAGCGTGAGGCGAATGAGCAGCGCGCCACCGGCTTTGAGCTGGCCGAGCGCATCCGCGCCGAAGCCGAACGGCAGCGCACCGTGCTGCTGGCCGAGGCCCGCCGCAAGTCGGAAATCCTGCGCGGTGAAGGCGATGCCGAACGCACCCGCATCTTTGCCGAGGCGGCCAGCCGCGATCCGCAATTCTACGACTTCTACCGGTCGCTGCAGGCTTATTCGAAGGCGTTGCAGCAGAGCGACACGACCATGGTGCTGTCGCCGGATTCGGATTTCTTCCGGTATTTCGAGAATCCGGCAGGCACGCCTCGTCGTTCTCCCGCCCAGCGATAGGCGGCAGGAAGCACGCGTAACGGTCGCCGCCCGTCCGGGCGGCGAGGAGGTTGGAAGATGAAAGCGACCATGCAATTGCGGTTGATCCGCGCCTGCGCTGCAACGGCCGGACTTTTGTTCGTCATCCTGATCGGCGCGGCCGCCCAGGCGCGGCCGCCGGAGGGCGACTTTGCCGATCTGGCCGAGCAGCTTCTGCCTTCGGTGGTCAATATCTCGACCACCCAGACGCTGCAGAATCGCGGCCTGCCCGACGGCATGCCGCAATTCCCTCCCGGCTCACCGTTTGAGGAATTCTTCAAGGACTTCTTCGAGCGTCAGCAGCGCGGCGAGGGCAACCGTCCGCCGCGTCAGGTTTCCTCGCTGGGCTCGGGCTTCATCGTCGATCCGCGCGGCTATGTGGTGACCAACAACCACGTGATCGCCGAGGCCGATCAGGTGCGCGTCATCCTGCATGACAATACTGAACTGGAAGCCAAGATCGTCGGCCGCGATCCGGAAGTCGATATCGCCGTGCTGAAGGTCGAGCCGAAGAACGGCGAGTTCAGGGCGATCAAATGGGGTGATTCCGACAAGCTGCGCGTTGGCGAATGGACCCTGGCGATCGGCAATCCCTTCGGCCTTGGCGGCACGGTGACGGCGGGCATCATCTCGGCGCGCGGCCGCGACATCAATGCCGGTCGCTATGACGATTTCCTGCAGACCGACGCCTCGATCAACAAGGGCAATTCCGGCGGTCCGCTGTTCAACCGCAATGGCGAGGTGATCGGCATCAACACTGCGATCTTCTCCCAGTCGGGCGGCTCGATCGGCATTGGCTTTGCCGTGCCGGCCAATCTCGCCCGTCCGGTGGTGCAGCAGCTCATCGAATTCGGCCGCACCCGCCGTGGCTGGCTGGGCGTGCAGATCCAGTCGGTGACCGAAGAGATGGTGGAGGCTCTGGGCCTCGATAAGGCGCGCGGCGCGCTGGTCGCCAAGGTCGTGCCCGGCGGCCCGGCCGAGAAGGCGGGGATCGAATCCGGCGATGTCATCGTCAGCCTCGACGGCAAGCCGGTCGCGACCACCAATGCGCTGACCCGCGCGGTGGCCGAAACGCCGGTTGGGCGCACCGTCAATGTCGAGGTCATGCGCAAGGGCAAGAAGCGCACCGTGAAGGCCACGCTTGGCGAGCTTGAGACGGCGATGGCCTCGGCAAAAGAGGAAGGCAAGAACGGCAATGCGAACCGCCCGAAGGCTGGCCGCAACGAAACCGAGCTGGCTGACCTTGGCCTGCGGGTGTCGCCTTTGACCAAGGAGCTCCGGCAGCAGCACAACATCAAGGACGACGTCAAAGGCGTGGTGGTTACCGATGTCGATCCGGAAGGCCCGGCCGCAAAGCGCGATGTGCGTGTCGGCGACGTGATCATCGAAGTGGCGCAGTCGGAAGTCCGCACGCCGGACGACGTCACCGAGATGCTGAAGGCGCTGAAGGATGCGAAGCGCAAGGTGGCGTTGCTGCAGATCCAGCGCGGCGGCGAACCGCGCTTCGTGCCGGTGCCGTTGAAGTCGTAATTGGCAGCATCAGCCAATAAAAAGGCCGGCTTTGAGCCGGCCTTTTGTTTTCAGAGATGTCGGATTTTCAGCCCGGAATTTCTGTGACGTTCTGCACGATCTTGCCGACCAGGCCGTAAGTGACGGCATCCTCGGCGCTGATCCAGAAGTCGCGGTCGGTATCCTTTTCGATCTTCTCGATCGGCTGGCCGGTCTCGCGGGCGAAAATCTCGTTCAGGCGCCGGCGCATGCGGATGATCTCCTTGGCCTGGATCGCGACATCCGAGGCCGGGCCCATCGCGCCGCCCGCCGGCTGGTGCAGCAGGAAGCGGGTATTGGGCAGGGCGAAGCGGTTTTCCTTCTTCGCCGCCACGTAGATCAGCGCACCGGCCGAGGCCACCCAGCCGGTCCCGACGACACGGACTTCCGGCTTCACGAACTTGATCATGTCGTAGATCGTGTCGCCCGACTCGACATGGCCGCCCTGGCTGTTGATGAAGATGGTGATCGGATCATCGCCCTCGGCCTGCAGGGCCAGCAGGCGGGCGGACACGTCCTTGGCCACTTTCTGGTCGATGCCGCCATAGATCAGGATGGTGCGGGCCTTGAACAGGCGCTCCTCGATGCCGGCCGACTTCTCGCGGACCTTCTCGGCCTCGCCATTCTTCTCCGGCTCGTCCTCGTTCATGACGGCCAGATTGCGATGATTGGTGGGGTTCAGCATGCGCGGAAAACTCCTTGGAACGGGCTCAATTGGTATCCCATGGGGGCAGGGGGCTTGCAAGGCTCAGGCTGCTTTGGCCGGTGGCCGATCCGGGGCTGATACTGGTCCGGCCGGGGCGTTTCCGTTACGCTTTTGGCCGTTTTCGCTCCCCAAGAGATGAGGTCGCCCATGCTGAAAGGCAAGTCTGCCGTCGTCACCGGCTCCACCAGCGGTATCGGGCTCGGCATCGCCCGCGCGCTCGCCAAGGAAGGCGTCAACGTGATGCTGAACGGCTTCGGCGACGCGGCTGAGATCGAAAAGACCCGGGCCGGCCTGGCGGCGGAGGCCGGCGTAAAGGTGCTCTACGACGGTGCCGATATGAGCCAGGGCGAGGCCGTTGCGGGCTTCATCAAGAAGGCCGAGGACGCCTTCGGCGGCATCGACATCCTCATCAACAATGCCGGTATCCAGTTCGTCTCTGCGGTGGACGAATTCCCCGAGGCGAAATGGTTGGCGATCCAGAACATCATCCTCAATTCCACCTTCCACGCCACCAAGGCGGCCCTGCCGGGCATGAAGAAGAGGAACTGGGGCCGCGTGATCAACATCGTCTCGGCGCATGGCCTGGTCGCCTCGCCGTTCAAGTCGGCCTATGTCTCGGCCAAGCATGGCCAGATCGGCTTCACCAAGTCGGTGGCGCTGGAAGTGGCGGAAACCAACATCACGGTGAATGCGATCTGCCCGGGCTATGTGCGCACGCCGCTGGTGGAGGGTCAGATCGACGATCAGGCCAAGGTGCATAACATGCCGCGCGACAAGGTGATCCGCGAGGTGATCCTGGCATCGCAGCCGAACAAGCGATTCATCGAGATCGAGGAAGTTGCCGCGCTGGCACTGTTCCTCTGCGGCGAGATGGCCAAGTCGATCACCGGCACGGCCATCGCCATCGATGGTGGCTGGACCGCCCGGTAAGGCTAATCGTCATGCCCGGGCCCAGGTAACGCTTCTGGGCCGGGCATCTTGCCCAGAACGGCGAAAGACCCGCGAAATCAAGTCCGCGGGGGGACGCTTTTTTTTACAGGTGATGCTTTTTGTACCGCTAACCGCGCCCGACGATCTCGTCGCGGCGATAGCCCTGCGCATAGAGCAAGGCCGTCAGATCGCCATGGCGCACGTTGAAGCGCGCTGCTTCCTGCACCTTCGGCTTGGCATGGAAGGCGATGCCCAGGCCGGCGGCGCGCAGCATGTCGAGGTCATTGGCGCCGTCGCCGACGGTGATGCAGTCGTCCAGGCTGATGCCGCGCTCTTGCGCTACGCGCTGCAAGGCTTCCAGCTTGGCCTCGCGGCCCAGGATCGGCTCACGCACTGCGCCGGTGATCACGCCGTCTTCGATGATCATATGGTTTGCCTGCTGATCGTCGAAGCCGAGCTTCATGGCTATCGGCACGGTGTAGTAGTCGAAACCGCCGGAAACCAGCACGGTATAGACGCCATTCTCCTTCAGCGTCTGCAGAAGCTGCATCGCGCCCGGCATCAGCTTGATCCGTTCGCCCGCCTTTTCCAGCAAGGTTGCCGGCTGGCCTTTCAGAAGGCCGACGCGCTCGCGCAGCGCGCCGTGGAAATCGATCTCGCCGTTCATGGCGCGGCGGGTGATCTCCGCCACCTGCGGGCCGATATCCGCCTCGAAGGCGATCTCGTCCAGCATCTCGTTGCGGATGATGGTGGATTCCATATCGGCAACCAGCGCCTTCTTGCGCCGGTTCTCCGGCTTCAGCACCAGGATGTCGACCGGGGCGCCGCGCAGCGCCACGCGGGCGGCCTTTTCGGCCTCGGCGGGGGCGACATTGTCGAAGGGAATGTCGCAGGCCACGCCCTGGTCCAGCCAATCCGCCGGACCGACCTTGCCCCGCGCCAAAGCCAGGGCATCGCGCACGGCATTGGCCAGTTTTGGCGTCAATACGGCGTTATGGGGGGCGGTGATCAGCGTCAGAATATTTTGCATTGATCTGTTCTAGGACTGTAGAAGGGGCGGCGCAACCCGGGCTGACCCTCCGTATGGACACCAAATTCGTTCCAATCATCATCCTTGCGGGTCCCACCGCCAGCGGCAAGTCGGCGCTGGGAATCGCCATTGCCGAGAAGATCGGGGGCATGATCATCAACGCCGACAGCATGCAGGTGTATCGCGACCTGCGGGTGATCACCGCGCGTCCCACCGACGAGGAGATGGCGCAGGTGCCGCATCGCCTCTATGGGGTACTGGATGGCGCGGCGCATGGTACGGCGGCGCTGTGGCGGGAAATGGCGCTTGAGGCCATCGCCGAAGCGGCTTCCTCCGGCCGGATCCCGATCCTGCTGGGCGGCACTGGCATGTATTTGCGCAGCCTGCTCGAAGGCCTGGTTGAAATCCCGCCGATCCCGGATGAAGCCAGGGCGGAGGCGCGCAAGCTGCTCGAAACCCTCGGTCCGGCCGGTCTGCATAAGGCGCTGGCAGAGCGCGACCCGCAAAGCGCCGCCCGGCTGAAGCCCGGCGACAGCCAGCGCCTGGTTCGCGCCTATGAGGTTGTCGCCGGCACCGGCCGCAGCCTGCTGGACTGGCAGAAGGAGGCGGCCGCGCCGTCCTTGCCCAATCCGGTCTTCAAGCTGCTGCTGCAGCCGCCGAGGGCTGCGCTTTACGCCCGGATTGACCGCCGGTTCGAGGCGATGGTGCAGGCCGGCGCGCTGGACGAGGCCCGCGCGGTGCTGGCCCGGACCGACCTGCCGCCCGACGCACCGATGCTGAAAGCCCATGGATTACCGGAACTTATGCGCCACCTGAAAGGCGAAATCGGGCTGGACGAAGCCGTTCGGATTGCCCAGGCCAACACCCGGCACTACGCTAAACGCCAGACCACCTGGTTCCGGCACCAGTTCCGGCCGGACCTGGTTGTGGAAAACGATCTTGGGCGGCAAGAAAATTTCAACCCTGAGGTGGAAATCTTTCCATTCATTGTGAGATACCTATTGACCGCCCGCGGAGGCGGCGTTTAGGTTGGCCGCCTTTCGCGGCCGGGGCCTCTCTGCCGTCGAAACGACTTCCCTTAGGAGAATGGTGCGTTATGCAGTCCGGTAAGCAGGCTGCGCCGGCCGAACAGATGTCCGGCGCCGAATTGGTGATCAAAGCCCTCATCGATCAGGGGGTTGAGGTCATTTTCGGCTATCCTGGCGGCGCCGTACTCCCGATCTATGACGCGCTGTTCAAGCAGAACGCGATCCGCCATGTGCTGGTGCGCCACGAGCAGGGCGCGGTTCATGCGGCGGAAGGCTATGCGCGCTCCACCGGGAAGCCCGGCGTGGTGCTGGTCACTTCCGGTCCGGGCGCGACCAATGCCGTTACCGGCCTGACCGATGCGTTGCTCGACTCCATTCCGGTGATCTGCCTGACCGGTCAGGTCGCCACGCATCTGATCGGCAGCGATGCCTTTCAGGAATGCGACACGACCGGCATCACCCGGCCCTGCACCAAGCACAATTATCTGGTGAAGGACGTCAACGATCTCGCCCGCGTCGTCCATGAGGCCTTCTATGTTGCGACGACTGGCCGTCCGGGTCCGGTGGTGATCGATCTGCCGAAGGATATCCAGGTCGCGCAGGGGCCCTATACCGGTCCGGCGAATGTGAAGCACAAGACCTATCGCCCGCGCGTCGATGGAGATGAGGCCAAGATCAAGGAAGCGGTGGCCTTGATGGCCGCAGCCGAGCGGCCGATCTTCTATACCGGTGGCGGCATCATCAATGCCGGTCCGCGCGCGTCCGAATTGCTGCGCGAACTGGTCAAGCTGACCGGTTTCCCGATCACCAACACTCTGATGGGCCTGGGCGCCTATCCTGGCACCGACAAGCAGTTCCTCGGCATGCTGGGCATGCATGGCACCTGGGAAGCCAATCATGCGATGCACGATTGCGATGTGATGATCGCCATCGGCGCCCGTTTCGATGACCGCATCACTGGCCGCCTGAATGCCTTCTCGCCGGGATCGAAGAAGATCCATGTCGACATCGATCCGTCCTCGCATAACAAGACGGTGCGCTGCGATCTCAACATCGTCGGCGATGCCTGCAAGGTGCTGGCGCAGATGATCGCTGCCTGGAAGCAGGGCGGCTACAAGCCGAACCGCAAGGCACTCGATGCCTGGTGGCAGCAGATCGATCAGTGGCGTGCCCGCGACTGCCTGAAATACAAGACCGATCCCAAGATCATCAAACCGCAGCAGGCGATCCAGCGCCTGTACGAGCTGACCAAGGACCGCGACACCTTCATCACCACGGAAGTGGGCCAGCATCAGATGTGGGCGGCGCAGTTCTACAAGTTCGACAAGCCGAACCGCTGGATGACTTCGGGCGGCCTAGGCACGATGGGCTATGGCCTGCCGGCTGCGGTCGGCGTGCAGATCGGCAATCCGGGCAAGCTGGTGGTCGATATCGCCGGCGAGGCCTCGATCCTGATGAACATCCAGGAACTCGGCACGGCGGCGCAGTATCGCCTGCCGGTGAAGGTCTTCATCCTGAACAACGAATATATGGGCATGGTGCGCCAGTGGCAGGAATTGCTGCATGGCGGCCGTTACTCGCAGAGCTATTCAGAAGCGCTGCCTGATTTCGTCAAGCTGGCGGAGGCCTTCCATTGCGTCGGCTTGCGCTGCACCGATCCGGCCGATCTCGATGGCGTGATCAAGGAGATGATCGCCATCGACCGTCCGGTGGTCGTCGATGTTGCTGTCGACAAGACGGAGAACTGCTTCCCCATGGTGCCTTCGGGCGCGGCGCATAACGAAATGATCGTCGCGGAAGAGGGCGGCGGCGATTCCGCCACCGTCAGTGAAGAAGGCATGGCTCTCGTCTGAGGCCGCTAGAAAATACGCGAAAGCTCAAGATCATGTCCGCGCCTAAGCAGCCGATCCAATCCCATATCCTCTCCGTGCTGGTCGACAACGAGCCGGGGATCCTGGCCCGCGTCGTCGGGATGTTCTCCGGCCGGGGGTACAATATCGAAAGCCTGACCGTGGCCGAGGTCTCCGATGCCGCGCATCTGTCGCGCATCACGGTCGTCACCTCCGGCCCTGCCAACGTCATCGAGCAGATCAAGGCCCAGCTCGGCCGCCTGGTGCCGGTGCATCGCGTGCACGATCTGACCGTCGAAGGGCCGCATGTCGCGCGCGAACTGGCGCTGATCAAGGTGGCCGGCACCGGCGAGAAACGCGTCGAATCCCTGCGCATAGCCGATATCTTCCGGGCGCGCGCCGTGGACTCGACCATCGAATCCTTCGTCTTCGAGCTGACCGGCACGCCGGAGAAGATTTCCGCCTTCATCGAACTGATGAAGCCGCTTGGTCTGGTTGACGTGTCGCGCACCGGCGTGGTCGCGATCAGCCGCGGCGCCCAGGCGATGTGATTTGCCGTTTTGAACTGAAATAACCAACGACGCAGTCCCGAGGAGATACGACAATGCGCGTTTACTACGACCGCGATGCGGACCTGAACCTGATCAAGGGCAAAAAGGTCGTCATCGTCGGCTATGGCAGCCAGGGCCACGCCCATGCAATGAACCTGAGAGACAGCGGCGTGAAGAATGTCGCTGTCGCCCTGCGCAAGGGTTCGGCCGGCGTGAAGAAGGCCGAAGAGGCCGGCTTCAAGGTGATGACCCCGGCTGAAGCCGCGAAATGGGCCGACGTCGTCATGGTGCTGACGCCCGACGAGGGCCAGTCGGACCTGTGGAACAACGACCTGCGCGACAACATGAAGGAAGGCGCCGCGCTTGCCTTCGCGCATGGCCTGAACATCCACTTCAACCTGATCGAGCCGCGCAAGGATCTCGACGTGTTCATGATCGCGCCGAAGGGCCCTGGCCATACGGTGCGTTCGGAATACCTCAAGGGCGGCGGCGTACCCTCGCTGGTGGCCGTGCATCAGAATGCCTCGGGCAACGCGCTGGAAATCGCGCTGTCCTACGCCTCCGCCATCGGCGGCGGCCGCGCCGGCATCATCGAGACCACCTTCCGCGAGGAATGCGAGACCGACCTGTTCGGCGAGCAGGCGGTGCTGTGCGGCGGTCTGGTCGAGCTGATCAAGGCGGGCTACGAGACGCTGGTCGAAGCCGGTTATGCGCCGGAGATGGCCTATTTCGAGTGCCTGCATGAAGTGAAGCTGATTGTCGACCTCATCTACGAGGGCGGCATCGCCAACATGAACTACTCGATCTCGAACACCGCCGAATACGGCGAATACGTCACCGGCCCGCGTATCATCACCGCCGAGACCAAGGCCGAGATGAAGCGCGTTCTGGAAGACATCCAGTCGGGCCGCTTCACTCGCAACTGGATGCTGGAGAACAAGGTCAATCAGACCTCGTTCAAGGCCACCCGCGCCAAGATGGCTGCGCATCCGATCGAGGAAGTCGGCGCCAAGCTGCGCGCGATGATGCCCTGGATCGCCAAGAACAAGCTGGTCGACAAGGACCGCTCGAACTAAGTCCGCAAGGACGTTGCGTCAGCGGCCGCCGGAGCAATCCGGCGGCCGTTTTCGTTTGTGCCAGGCCGCATCTGCCGTAGACTTCGCGCAAAACAGCAGGAGGAAACGTCATGGCCAAAGTCATTGTCGCCGGCGTCGGCATGATTCCGTTCGCGAAGCCCGGCGCCTCTGCCCCCTATGACGAGTTGGGCGCGGAGGCGGCCAGGCTGGCGCTGAAGGATGCAGGCATTGGCTACGATGCCGTGCAGCAGGCCTATGCGGGCTATGTCTATGGCGACAGCACCTGCGGCCAGAAGGCGCTCTATCGCGTCGGCATGACCGGCATTCCGGTGATCAACGTCAACAACAACTGCTCGACCGGCTCGACGGCCCTGTTCCTGGCGCGGCAGGCGGTCGAAAGCGGCGCGGCCGACTGCGTGCTTGCGCTCGGGTTCGAGCAGATGAAGCCCGGCGCTCTGGGCTCGGTCTATCAGGACCGCCCCAGCCCCTTTGTGGAATTCGACAAGGTCTGCGACGATATCGTCGGGCAGCCCGACATTCCACTCGCCTTGCGCTATTTCGGCGGCGCGGGCTTAAGCCATATGCAGAAATACGGCACCAGGCTGGAGACCTTTGCGCGCATCCGCGCCAAGGCGAGCCGCCATGCCAAAAACAATCCGCTGGCGCTGTTCCGTCAGGAGGTCAGCGTCGATGACGTGATGAACGCGCAGGTGATCTGGCCCGGCGTGATGACGCGCCTGATGGCCTGCCCGCCGACCTGCGGCGCAGCGGCGGCCCTATTGGTATCGGAGACATTCGCCGCCAAACATGGCCTGCGCAGCGATATCCGCATCGCCGCGCAGGCGATGACGACGGATTATCCTTCGACTTTCGAGGCGCGCGACATGATGCAGGTGGTCGGCGCCGATATGAGCCGCGCGGCCGCCGATAAGGTCTATGAGCAGGCTGGCATCGGACCGGAGGATCTCGACGTGGTCGAGCTGCATGACTGCTTTGCCCATAACGAGCTGATCACCTACGAGGCGCTGGGGCTTTGCGCCGACGGCGAGGCCGAGCGCTTCGTCGAAGATGGCGACAACACCTATGGCGGCAAGGTCGTCACCAATCCATCCGGTGGACTGCTTTCGAAAGGCCACCCCCTCGGCGCCACCGGTCTTGCGCAATGCTACGAGCTGACGCATCAGCTTCGTGGCACGGCGGAAGCGCGGCAGGTGGAAGGCGCGCGCCTCGCGCTGCAGCATAATCTGGGCCTTGGCGGCGCCTGCGTGGTGACGCTGTATCAGCGCGCCTGACGAGAAACCTCATTTTAATGATCGAAATGTTCTAACGGCTGGAGGCGGTGCATGGGATGAACTGACCTCAGGTGGTCGCTTCCGCCGCCAATCGGCGATTGTAGATGCTTGCCCATGTGACAAAGCTGTTTCCGTCGAAAGGCTTTTGTCTACGTGGGTGCCACTTCATCTGTCCTGGTCGAGCCTCGGATTTATAGGATTGCAGCGTTTGTCCGGGCTGAAGCTGAGGTAGAAGGTAGTTTCCCCTCATGGCCTTAACCAGAATCCAGTCTGGAAGATCCTCCCAAAAATCATAAAGTGCTTTCGCGTAGTGCGGAGCAATTCCTGGTTCTCTGTCCAACTGGTCAAGACGGTCGGAATTGCTGGTCTGAAATACCAGTATCGTAAGTCCGTTTGAGCGGAAGGACAGCGCGGGTATCTCCGTCAGATAGAATGTGCTCCCCTGAACCCGCCAGCGTTCCGCCGCATCACAGGCGGCATTATAGCTGACGTGAAAACTGCCATCCTCCCGATACCACTCTGTCCAAGTTGAGTGCCATGCATTTCGCCCGTAGTAAAGGTAAAACAGCTTTACAACGTCTGCCGATATGACGCGATCGTCAGAATCCGTGTCGGCCTCCGTATAGCTGTCAATTTGGGGCGGTTTGCTCAACCAGTCCGCACGCAATGCCAGACGGCTCGTCACATCGGATTCGCACCGTGTGATCTCGGCCTGACTAAGCATGCCGAGAAACAGCGGATTGATGTCAGGCCCAAGGTCGCGAAACTCACCGTTAGCGATGGCACGAATCTCAAGAGAATGCAGTCCGCAATATTCGGCAATCTGGTCGAAACTGAGCCCGGTATTGTCGTACATCCAGCGTGCCAGCCTCTGAGGGCTGCGAACAAAGGCGGAGTCGAAGCGCATGGTGCGAATCGGAAGGGTAGAGAAATGTATTTTATAAGGCGCCCAGCAGCGTCAATCCGCCATCGACCAGCAGCGACTGGCCGGTGACGTAAGCCGCCAGCGGCGAAGCCAGGAACAGCACCGCGCCGGCGATGTCGTCCGGCGTGCCGGTGCGGCCCAGCGGCAGCTTGGCATTGAAGGCGGCGATGGCTTCCGGGCTGCTCTGGTTGGCGGTCATCTTGGTCGGCACGAAGCCGGGCCCGACGCCGTTCACGCGAATGCCCTGCTTGCCCCATTTCATCGCCAGCGCCTTGTTCAGATGCTTCAGGCCGATCTTGCTGGCCGAATAGGCCGGATTGTTGCGCGCCGCCTGCTCGGTCACCACGGAATCGAGATTGACGATGCAGCCCTGCCGTTTCGCCAGCGCGGGCTGCAGGCTGGTGCAAAGATCCATCACGCCGGTGAGATTGACATTGACCACGCGGGCGAAATGCTCGCGCTCGAATTCTTGGCCCTTGTAGAGGACGATGCCGACGCAGTTCACCAGAACATCCAGCGCATCGAACTTCGCCGTCACCGCTTTGACGGAAGCCGGATCGGACACATCAAGGCGATGGAAATCCAGGCCGCTGAAATCCTGATCGTAGGCCGAAGCTTCGCGCGTGCCGGTCACCGACACTTTCGCGCCAAGCGCTTCAAACGCGCGCGCCACGCCATAGCCGATGCCATCCGATCCGCCGGTGACGAGAACCGTCTTGCCGCTGAAATCCAATGCCTGCTGCCAAGCCGTCATGCTGTCCTCCCTCGACTCTGAGAGGCAGGTTAGCGGGGCTCTTTGCGGCTGGCGAGTTTACGCCGGGGCAGGCGGCTATGCGTCAGAGCTGCTCGATGACGATGGCGGACTCGATGACGATGCCCGTGACGGTCTGCTGCAGGACCAGAAAGCTCGCGGCTGGTATCCTTCCAGTTGCGCCAGCTTGCGACGCGCCGATGGGCCGGGCCTGCCGGCGCGGGCAAGGGGCCGGGCGGGGCTCTGGCGGCTGCGGCGGCATAAAGGATCGCCTTGGCCGGCGCGGGGCTTCCCCCCAACAGGCGGGGGAGGGGGATGATCGCCTGCAAATGAAGCCGGCGGGCCGCTTTGACCGCCATTTTGAGGAGATTTTCCACCTCTGGGCGCGATNGATCCTGGTTTTCTGCCACTTTCCAGATAACNGCTTCTTAACGTCGCGCAGCGGTAGTCATTCACCCTCTTTTAAGCNTGCTATCGGAGAGTGACCGGGTAAGTTTTTGACCCCGTGATGTTTTTCGCCCTTTGATTGGACCCGGCCGAAGCGTGTACACTATGGTTAAGCTACGGAAACGACGGCGAAATCGGGCGTGGCAGCCGGCGGAGACCCCAGGGCGGCCCGAGGGAAGGGTGTATTATGGCTAATGCTCCGGAACAGGCGCGCGGCCGCGACCGCGTAATCATTTTCGACACCACCCTGCGCGACGGCGAACAATCGCCCGGCGCCTCGATGAATTTGGAAGAGAAGCTGAAGATCGCCGCCGTGCTGGAAGGCATGGGCGTCGATGTGATCGAGGCCGGCTTCCCCATCGCATCCAACGGCGACTTCGAAGCGGTTCATGAAATCGCCAAGCGCGTCACCAACTCCATCGTCTGCGGCCTCAGCCGCGCGGGCCGCAAGGATATCGACCGTGCCTGGGAAGCTTTAAAGCCCGCCAAGCAGGCGCGCATTCACACCTTCATCTCCACCTCGCCGCTGCATATGAAATACAAGCTGCAGATGGACCCCGAGCAGGTCCATCAGGCGGTGATCGACAGCGTGTCCTATGCGCGCAACCTGTGCGACGACGTGGAATGGAGCTGCGAGGACGGCACGCGCTCGGACCGCGAATTCCTTTGCCGCCTGATCGAAAGCGCGATCAAGGCTGGCGCCACGACCATCAACGTGCCGGATACGGTCGGCTACACGATCCCGGAAGAATACACGGCGCTGATGCGCTACCTGATCGAGAACGTCCCCAACAGCGACAAGGCCAGATTTTCCGCGCATTGCCACAATGACCTCGGCCTGGCGGTGGCGAACTCGCTGGCGGCCGTGATCGGCGGCGCGCGCCAGGTGGAATGCACCATCAACGGCCTGGGCGAACGCGCCGGCAATGCCGCGCTGGAAGAAATCGTCATGGCGCTGCGCACCCGCGGCGACGCCATGCCCTATGAGACCAACATCAAGACCACCGAGATCATGAAGGCCTCGCGGCTCGTCTCGGCGGTCACCGGCTTCGTCGTGCAGCCCAACAAGGCCATCGTCGGCGCCAATGCCTTCGCCCATGAAAGCGGCATCCATCAGGACGGCATGCTGAAGCATGCCGGCACCTACGAGATCATGACGCCGGAATCGGTTGGCCTGAACCGCTCGACCCTGGTGATGGGCAAGCATTCCGGCCGCCATGCCTTCCGCAAGAAGCTCGAGGAACTCGGGTTCCGTCTGGCAGAGAATCAACTCAACGATGCATTCGGCCGCTTCAAGGATCTGGCCGACCGCAAGAAGGAGGTCTTCGACGAAGACCTCATCGCCCTGGTCGACGACACGGTCAGCCATGGCAACGACCGCATCCGCTTCGTCTCGCTCCAGGTGGTTGCCGGCTCGAAGGAGCCGCAGACCGCCGAACTGGAGCTGGAGATCGACGGCGCGCTCAAGGCGGTCAAGGCGACCGGCAACGGCCCGGTCGATGCCACCTTCAATGCGATCAAGGCCTTGTTCCCGCACCAGGCCAACCTGCAGCTCTACCAGGTCCATGCCGTGACCCAGGGCACGGATGCGCAGGCCGAGGTGACGGTGCGGCTGGAAGAGGCGGGCAAGACGGTGAATGGGCAGGCGGCGGATGCCGATACTTTGGTGGCGTCCTGCCGGGCTTATATCCATGCGCTCAACAAGCTGCTGGTGAAGCGGGAGAAGACCGCGCCGGCAGCATTGAGCGCCTGAAAATACGGGGGCTGGGGGTTGCGCTGCTCCGGTGCGAAAGCGATAACGGCGCAACGTTTTCGGTGAGGTGACTACTCGATGTTTTCGCGTTTGATGGGATTCATGTCGGCCGACATGGCGATTGACCTCGGCACGGCCAATACGCTGGTTTATGTGAAGGGCCGGGGCATCGTTTTGAACGAGCCGTCCGTGGTCGCCATCACCAATAACCGCGGCAAGAAGCAGGTCCTCGCGGTGGGTGACGAGGCCAAGCAGATGCTCGGCCGTACCCCCGGCAACATCGAGGCCATCCGCCCCTTACGCGACGGCGTCATCGCCGACTTCGAAGTGGCGGAGGAAATGATCAAGCATTTCATCCGCAAGGTGCATAACCGCCGTAGCTTTGCCTCGCCGCAGGTCATCATCTGCGTGCCGTCCGGCTCCACCGCGGTCGAGCGCCGCGCCATCATGGATTCTGCGGAATCCGCCGGCGCGCGCCGCGTCTTCCTGATCGAGGAACCGATGGCTGCCGCCATCGGTGCCGGCCTGCCGGTCACCGAGCCGACCGGCTCGATGGTGGTCGATATCGGCGGCGGCACCACGGAAGTTGCCGTCCTCTCGCTCGGCGGCATCGTCTATTCGCGCAGCGTGCGCGTCGGCGGCGACAAGATGGACGAAGCCATCATTGCCTATATCCGCCGCAATCATAACTTGCTGGTGGGCGAGGCCTCGGCCGAGCGCATCAAGAAGCAGATCGGCTCGGCCGCGCCGCCGGAAGACGGCAATGGCCTCTCCATGGAGATCAAGGGCCGCGACCTGATGAACGGCGTGCCGAAGGAATTGGTGATCAACCAGCGCCAGATCGCCGAAAGCCTGGCCGAACCGGTGGGTGCCATCGTCGAGGCAGTGAAGGTCGCCCTGGAGCATACCGCGCCGGAACTGGCGGCCGACATCGTCGACAAGGGCATCGTGCTCACCGGCGGCGGCGCGCTGCTGGGCAATCTCGACCTCGTGCTGCGCCATGCCACCGGCCTGCCGGTTTCGATTGCCGACGAGCCGCTGTCCTGCGTGGCTTTGGGCACCGGCCGCGCGCTGGAAGAGATGAAGACGCTCAAGCACGTTCTGTACAACCCGCCTTACTGATCGCATCGGTCGAATAGGCAAACCGGAGGGCATCGCGGGGGCACATGACGAGACGGTCGGGACGCAGTGCATGGATCGCGGCGCCGTTTCGGCTGCTGCTGCAGCGCTTCGCGTTCCTGCTGCTGCTCGGCGCTGCCATCGGCCTGATCCTGCTGGGCCGCATCGACCGCCCCTTGGTCGAGCGCACCCGCGCCTTCGTCGCCGATATTGTCGAGCCGGTGCTTTCCGCCATCGCACAGCCGGTGGCGGCGATCAATGCCATGGTCGGCTGGGTGGAAGACATCCTCTATGTCCATGAGGAGAATTTCCGCCTGCGCACCGAGAATGCCCGTCTGCTGCAATGGCAGGAGGTCGCGCGTCGGCTGGAACAGGACAATGCCAGCCTGCGGCGGCTGCTCGCGGCCGGCCCCGATATCAGCCAGACTTTTGTCACCGGCCGCGTGATCGCTGACGGCGCCGGATCCTATGTGCGCTCGGTGCTGGTCAATGTCGGCGCCCAGGACGGCGTGAAGAAGGGGCAGGCGGCAATCGGCCCGGGCGGTTATGCCGGCCGCGTCGCAGAAGTGGGCCAGCGCGCTGCACGCATCCTGCTGCTGACCGACTTGAACTCGCGTCTGCCGGTGATGCTGCAGGATGGCGGCCATCGCGCGGTGCTGACCGGCGACAACTCGCCCTTTCCCAAGCTGGAATATCTGCCCGGCCATGCCAAGCTGGCGATCGGCCAGCATGTCGTGACCTCGGGCGACGGCGGCCAGTTCCCCGCCGGCATCCCGGTGGGCGAAGTGATCTCATTGGCCGATGGCGCGGCCCGGGTGCGGCCCTTCGTGGATATCGGGCGGCTCGATTTCCTGCGCATCATGCAGTTCGACGAAACCAGGCTGGAAACCGACGAGCCAGTTCTGCTGGCTTCGCCGCCGCAGCAGCAACGCTAGGAGGCGGGCCGATGTCTGCGTTGCTCGGGCAAGCTAGCCGCCGCGCCCGCGCTCTGCTGCCGCTCCTGAGCAGCCTCGTGCTGGTCCTGATCGGCCTTCTGCCGCTCGGTCTGCCGCATTTCGGCGCCGTGGCCCCGGCGCTGGCCCTGATGGCGGTTTTCTACTGGAGCATCTTCCGCGCCGATCTGATGACCATGCTGGGTGCTGCGCTGATTGGCTTGTTTCTCGACCTGCTTGGCGGCGGCCCGCTGGGGCTTAATACGCTGATCCTGCTGCTGGTGCACGCGCTTGGCGTGTCGCAGCGCCGGATTTTCCTCGGCTCATCCTTCCTGGTGAACTGGTCGGGCTTTGCCCTCGTCGCCACGGTCACCGCGGCGGGCGGCTGGGCTGTTGTGTGCCTGCTGCATTGGACTTTGCTGCCGGTTCTGCCCCTGATCGGGCAATGGGGCCTTTCGCTTGCGATTTATCCCGCTATCTATTGGCTGCTGAGTCGCCTTGAGCGCCGCTATCTGCGCTCACTCGCGCCGATCTGAACGCCATGGCCATCAATCGCCGCGACAACGATCTGAAAGCCGTCTTCACGCGGCGTGCCCTGCTGCTGGGCACCGCGCAGCTCGCCCTGTTCGGCGTGCTGGCGGGCCGGCTGTATTACCTGCAGGTTCTGGAATCCGACAAATATACGCTGCTGGCCGAGGAAAACCGCATCAACATGCGGCTGCTGCCGCCGCGCCGCGGCCGCATTCTCGACCGCTACGGCATCGAGCTGGCCAGCAACCGCCGCAACTATCGTGTGCTGATCGTGGCTGAACAGGCCCGCGATGTCGATGCCACCCTGGCCGCCCTGGCGGAACTGATCCAGGTCGACGAGGTGCAGAAACAAAGGGTCAAGCGCGAGATCGAGCGCCGCCGCAAATTCGTGCCCGTGGTGGTGGCCGAGAATCTGTCCTGGGACGACTTCGCCAAGGTCAATCTGCATAGTCCGGATCTGCCGGGCGTGCAGCTCGATGTGGGCGAGACGCGCGACTATCCCTTCGGGCCCGATTTCGCCCATGTCGTCGGCTATGTCGGCGCGGTGTCGGAAGGCGACCAGGGCGACGATCCCTTGCTCGAGCTGCCGGGCTTCCGCATCGGCAAGAGCGGCGTGGAAAAAGTCTATGACGAGCGCCTGCGCGGGCGCGCCGGTCACAGCCAGATGGAAGTCAACGCCTATGGCCGCGCCATCCGCGAGCTGACCCGTTACGACGGCCAGCCCGGCGACGATGTGGTGCTGACCATCGATGCCGAGCTGCAGCGCATGGCGATGCAGCGCTTCGGCGAGGAAAGCGGCGCCGCCGTGGTGATGGATGTCCATACCGGCGACATCCTGGCGCTGGTATCCAATCCCGGCTTCGATCCGAACTGGTTCAATGTCGGCATCACCCAGGCCCAGTGGCGCCAGCTCAATAGCGACAAGTTCAAGCCGCTGATCAACAAGGCGGTGCAGGGCACCTATCCGCCCGGCTCCACCTTCAAGATGGCGGTGGCGATCGCCGCGCTGGAGGCCGGCGCGGTGGATGCCAGCACCCGCGTTTTCTGTCCGGGCCATATGGAATTCGGCAACACCCGCTTCCATTGCTGGAAGAAGGGTGGCCATGGCGCCATGAATGTCGTCTCCGCCCTGGAGGAAAGCTGCGACATCTTCTTCTACGAAGCCGCGCGCCGCATTGGCGTCGACAAGATCGCCGAAGTCGCGAAGAAGCTGGGCCTGGGCGCGGTGACAGGCCTGGACGTGACCGGCGAGCGCAGGGGCCTGATCCCGACGCGCGAATGGAAACGCGCCGCCCTGAACCAGCCTTGGCATCCGGGCGAGAACCTGATCACCGGCATCGGGCAGGGCTACGTTTTGGCCACGCCGCTGCAGCTTGCCGTGATGGCTGCGCGCATTGCCAACGGCGGATATGCTGTTGAACCGCGTATCGTGCGGCCCAGCGCCACCTTTGGGCCCGAGCCGGATCAGCGGCTGGCCAAGGACCGCTGGCCGTCGCTCGGCATCAAGCGCGAATATCTGGAACTGGCGCAGGAAGGCATGATCCGCGTCACCTCGCCGCCGCGCGGTACCGCGCAGCGCGCCCGCATCACGCTGGCCGAATATGCCATGGCCGGCAAGACCGGCTCCGCCCAGGTGCGCCGGATCAGCCGCCTGGAACGCGAGACCCGGGTGCGCAAGAACGAGGAGAAGCCCTGGGAAGAGCGCGACCACGCGCTGTTCGTCGCCTATGCGCCGATCCACGCGCCGCGCTATGCCTGCGCGGTAATCGTCGAGCACGGCGGCGGCGGCTCCACGGCGGCGGCGCCGATCGCGCGCGACATCATGCTGGAAGTGCAGAAGCGCGATCCCTCGCGCAAGGAGCGCTCGGTACCGGGCGTCACCACCGCGGCTGCCGAGTTGAAGGGCGGAGGCTGAGATGCGGTCGCACTGGTATAGCCGCGGCAATGATATGACCCTGGGGCGCAAGCTGCGCGACATCAACTGGGGCTTGATCCTGCTGGTCACCGCCATAGCCAGTATCGGCTTTGCCACGCTCTATTCCGCGGGCGGCGGCAATCTCGATCCCTGGGCCGACCGGCAGATGCTGCGCTTCCTGGTCGGTCTGGTGGTCATGACGGTGATCGCAGTGACCGATATCCGGCTGTGGATGCGGCTGTCCTACGTGATCTATTTCATCGGTTTGCTGATGCTGATTGCGGTGGAACTGTTCGGCCGCGTCGGCATGGGCGCGCAGCGCTGGCTCAATCTTGGCTTCATCCATATCCAGCCGTCGGAGGTGATGAAGATCGCCCTGATCCTCACCCTGGCGCGGTATTTCCATGGGCTCTCTTACGAGGAGGTCGGCCGCATCCGCTGGCTGATCATCCCGCTGGCCATCGTGTTCGTGCCGGTCGGCCTTGTCATGAAGCAGCCCGATCTCGGCACCGCGATGCTGCTGCTGATGTCATCCGGCGCGGTGTTCTTCTTTGCCGGCGTGCGGGCCTGGAAATTCCTGGTTGGCATTGCCGCCGCCGGCGCCTCGCTGCCGATCGCCTGGGGCTTCTTGCACGAATACCAGCAGAAGCGGGTGCTGACCTTTTTGAACCCGGAGGAAGATCCGCTCGGCGCTGGCTATCACATCATGCAGTCCAAGATCGCCCTGGGCTCGGGCGGCTTCACCGGCAAGGGCTTCATGCAGGGCACCCAGAGCCATCTCAGCTTCCTGCCGGAAAAGCAGACCGACTTCATCTTCACCATGCTGGCCGAGGAGCATGGCCTGATCGGTGCGCTGGTGCTGCTGGCTCTCTATATCCTGGTGATCGCCTATGGCTATGCCATCGCGCTGCGCTCGCGCAGCCAGTTCGGCCGCCTGCTGGCCGGCGGCCTCACCACCATGCTGTTCCTCTATGTCTTCATCAATATCGCCATGGTGTCTGGCCTCGTGCCGGTGGTCGGCGTGCCGCTGCCGCTGGTTTCCTATGGCGGCACGGCGATGATGACCTTGCAGGTGGGCCTGGGGCTGCTGATCGGCGTCTACGTGCACCGGGATGTCGAGATTCCGCGCCATATGAGCGGGTTGTAACTATTTGGCCAGCAAGGGTATTTTCTGGCCCGCAAGACCCTTGCATTTCTCGCGAATCACGGTATTTTCGCGCGGCTTTCGGCGCTCAGTCCTCATCGAGGACGCAGCCGCCCGAGGGAAAATGGGCGCATAGCTCAGTTGGTAGAGCAGCTGACTCTTAATCAGCGGGTCCTAGGTTCGAGCCCTAGTGCGCCCACCATTTTCCCCCATCTCTCATTGCCTTATCCGACACC